>FLYN01007346.1_pt1 | contig 12355 bp, 8 predicted proteins | sample 1122621 | NCBI WGS metagenome assembly FLYN01 (sample SAMEA4346792, study PRJEB14843) | hot springs metagenome | biome: Terrestrial Biome; feature: Habitat; material: Sediment | place: India | collected 2012-06-12 | depth 1760 m
GCGCTCGATCGCTGCTTCGCGCAGCGTGCCACGCAGCGTGCGGTCGATCAGGGTACCTCCATGGGGTGGGATAGCTCGGATCTTTGTCACCTGGTATTCCTCCTTACCATAAAACTATTCTTGCGGCCTTCGGCCCAGCGGCCAGTGGCCCAGGACATCAGCATGCAGTCGCTAGCGAAAACAACCGGCGCAGCGTCGGCGAGTCACGCTGGTCGATGCACAGCCGGAGCAAGCGCACATAATGGCCGCGCTCCAGCCTCCCGGCCGAGAGGCGAGTTGCCTCCTTCAAAGCACGATGCATCCAGCAGGTGTAGAAGAGCGGTTCGACCAGCGTCGTTGACAGGCCGGTTTGCGCGCAATAGCGCGCAGTCGCATCGATCAACAGCGGGCTAAACGCCGATTCGGCGAGAAACTGTTGTGCAAAGCTCTTGAGCGAGTCTTTGGCGCCGGCCAGCCGCGCCGACCAGGCACCAAAGGCGCGCACGAAATAGAACAGATCCCAGAGCGGCATCCCCTGTGCTTCTGCCGCCTCCCAATCGAGGAACACCGGGCGTCCCTGAGGCGTCACCAGGATGTTCCACGTTCCCGGGTCGCCGTGCTGGAAGACCAGTGGGAAGGCCGCGCGGCTGCGCCCGAGCGCTGCGAGGCGATCGGCCAGAAAATCGCGTTGCACAGGCGATAGCTGATAGATCTGCATGAACCGGCGGAACAACACCTCAAGGCTCTCTGCTGCTTGCCAGGGCGTCGCCGCCGTGTGATCGGCGGTGGCAGCACCGAGCTCGATGAGCCAGTCGATCGCCGCACGTGCATACGGACAATCGGCGCGCGCCGTGGTGTGTTGGCGGAAGGGCGTGCCCGCGATCATCGTCTCGCCCACGATCGCCAGGCCGCCGTGGTGACCGTAGAACACGACCTGCGGCAGCGTCTCGCGATCGCCGATCCCTCGTTCGTGCAACGCAGTGAGGGCCCGATATTCGTTCTCCAGCCGGGGGTTGAAGGCCGGGTCACGCGTCATCTTGACAATATACTCCGGTGTTGCGCTTTCTCGATCGAACAGCAAGAACAGCACTTTGCGCGAGCTGAACTGCCCCCGTGCCGATAATCCCCAGCGATGGTTCGCAAGATCGATGCCCGATTCCTGCGCAAGCACGCGCAGGTAGCGTGGTGGGCGTTCATCCAGATCCAGGCGCGCGCGCCCCAGCAACGCCCCGTAGCGCCGCGTGTAACGGCTCAGAAAATGATGGTGCATCAGGAAGCGCTCGGCGCGCCGGAACATGCGCAGTTTCACCGACGGGCTGTAGAGCGATTGGCGGAGGAAATAGTTCATCGTCACGCGATCCCGCAACGGCACCGCCGTATGCATCTCGCCCTGCAGCGGAGTCAGCCAGAAGAGGCTGGGGGAGCTGAATCCCTCGCCGCCGGCGCGCCGCTGCATGTCGGCGCGCGCCCGATCGGGCGGGCCGCGGAATTCAAAATACACCAGACCCTCCGGCTTCAACAAGCGCCGCAGCTCCATCGATAGCTCATCGTCCGAAGTGAGTTGCCGTACACCATTTCTACCGACAATCACGGCCAGATCGATACTGGTATTCGGGAGCGCGGCCAGCGTGCCCCCTTCGAGCGCGAGCGTCCGCACGTTGGCCAAGTTGCGTAGCCGGCTTTGGGTATCTGGCGCGCGCAGCTGCCGCACGTCGCTGCCCACCACCACCACCTCGCGGCCGATCCGCGCCAGCGTCGTCAGCGCTGCCGCCGAGGGCAGCCCAAAGCACACCACCCGCTCGAGTTCGAGGCTGGGCAGCACGAACGACCAGTTGGCACCGGCCACGCTCCCTTTCAGGTTCGTCCCAGGGACAAATTCGGTTGCCAGTGTGAGATCCAGCATTACGACATGTTCCTTACAACGCCGGGCTCCTCCGATCGCCCCCCTCGACGGCTCGCCACCGAAGGCGTTGGCCGCCTGCAGCGGGCTGCTCGGTGGGATCGAGCGCTAGCCACCAAAAAGCTGCCGCGCCAGCGGAAAGCGCAGCAACTCTGGGAAAGTTTGGCCGATGTTCAGGCTCTTGCGATTGATCACCAGCACGAAGAGCGAAACGAGCGCCGCAAGCACGATGTTGGCATAGAGCTGCGAAGCGATTGCCCTCTGGACCAGCAACAGCCCCAGGGCGCTCAACGCAATCACACTATAGACCTTGAGATGGCGCCATTCGAACAGGCTGATGCCGGTGCCGAACGCCAGGCCAGCCTGTTTGAGGATGTTGTGTGCCACCATCGTGCCGCAGGTGCCGATCGCTGCCCCCAAGGCACCATAGCGGGGGATAAGCAGCAGGTTGATACCCACGTTGACTATCGCAGCAAGGATATTGATCACCACAATGTAGCGGAGCTTGCCCACCACCTTCAAGGTCAGTCCATTGAAGCCGAGGGCAGTGCTAAAGTAGTAGCCGAACGAGAGCAACGCCAGGATCGTCGCCGAATCCGCATAGCGCTGCCCATAGAGCAGCAGCGTGAGCGGCTGTGCAAGCGAAAAGGTGGCGGCGAAGATCGGGAACGAGATCACCGCCATCCAGATCGCGGTCTGCCAGTAGAGGTTGTTCAGCCCCTCGCGATCGTTCCGCGCGAACAGCCGCGCCGCCAGAGGCGTGAAGAGCAGCGTGAAGCTCGTGATCACGAGCTGGTTCAACCCGGCTGCCGGCTGGACCGCCCGAAAAGCCGCGACATCCGTCGCCCCACGGAAGTGTTCCAGCAGGATCGCGTCCGATGAGTTCATCAGCATATAGACCAGGTCGGAGGTGAGCAGTGGGATGGTGAACGCGAAGATCTCGCCCACCGGCATGGTGATCGCGCGCAGGTTGAAGTGTTGGAAGAGCCCCTGGCTGCGCAGCACATGCACCAGGATCACCGTGTAGATCGCGACGCCAAGGGCACCGGCGGCCAGGTACCCCGCCGCGAGAAAGAAGACATCGCTTCGGCCCAGGACGAGCAACAGCACCACGATCAGCTTGAGCCCTGGCCCCAGCACATGCTTGCGGAAAAAGATCGATCGTGGGCTGGCGAAGGTAGCGAACATCCCTACCAGCAGCCCATCGAGCGCCTGCACCGGCGAGAGCCCGATCAGGATCAGCAACAGCGCAACCGCGAGCTGGTCGTTGATCAGCGTCTGGGCGATCAACCCTTGGAACGCATAGACGAGCACGACCATCGCCAGCCCGATCGACACGATCGTGCCCACGACCATGATGATCGTGCCGAACAGCTTGTTGTACTCGCCGCGCTCATGGTAGATCGGTACAAACCGCGTGATCGCCCGATCCAGCCCCATCGTTGCGATCGCCTCACCGAGCGCGACGATCGAGAGTGCATAAGCGAAGGCGCCGTAGTCGGTCTTCGAAAGATAGCGGACGATCAACACCTGGACGGCGAAATTCACCGCCATGGAGAGCGTCCGGCCGATCAGCAGCAGGCTAGAGCCACGGATCTGCCGGTTGACGGCAGCTTGTTTGGTGCGCGGTACGGCATCAATCGGTGGCGTAGTAACTGAGTCCATCTATCCTATTCCTACCCCGATGGGGCGCTACGAGCGATCAACGATCGACGGCACGACCAGGTGGCTAAGCCACATACCCCAACCCTTTCAAACGGCTGATCGTCGCCTCGTCCATCTCGGCAACATCGTCCACCACACGTGGCGGGAACACCTCCAGCCGCGATCGCCAGGCCGTCAACGCTTCCTGCAATTCTGTCAAGGCCTGGCGGTCCGCGGTCGAATCGGAGTTGATCCGATTATGCATCTCAGCGGGGTCGGCTACCAGGTCGAAGAGTTCCCCAGGCCGATCGTTATACCAGATATACTTATGGGTGGCCGATCGGACAGCGATCTGCTGGCGAGGATACTTCTTGGGATCCATGGCCGGGTTGACCTCAAGCAACTTCTCGATCACATCATAGCTATCAGTATAATCCTCCTCGGCAAATGCCAACCCGCCGCGGTCGTGCGCAGCCGCGACCGCAGTCGAGAGCGCCGGGCGTTGGACTTGGGCGGGCGGGACGCGCTGCAGCGAACAACCCGCCCATTCCAAAATCGACGGGTACAGATCGAGGGTCTGAACGACGCGCTCGACCTTCAGCCCGCGGGGGTATTCCGGATGGCGAACGATCAGCGGCACATGGATAAGGTGATCGTGCACGCACAGCATATGTCCGACAATATCGCGGTACTCGCCCATCAGCTCGCCATGATCGGCCGTTATGACAACGATCGTGTTCTCCCAACCTTTCAAGCGGCGGAGCCTGTTCAGAAAGCGCCCAATCTCGCTATCGACGTGTCTGATCGATGCATCGTAGAGTTGCCGCCAGATCCGGCGATGGGTCTCGGTCACTGCACGCTTTCCGGCGTTATATTCCCATTGCTTCTTGAGCGTGACGAAATCCGACCGCAATAAATATTTCGGGCTGAACCCCGCGCCGCGCGGCACCATGCTCGGCGGCACAGTCCAGGGGAAATGTGGCGCGAGCACGTTGGCGAACAAGAAGAAGGGGGCCGCATCAGCGCGCGCCGCGATCCAATCGTACATGGTATCGAGCACCAGGCGCGGCGCGATCATCTTGCGGACATAGCGCGCTGCCAGGCGCAACGGCCCGCCGGCGCCGTCCGACATACGCTGGATCACCCGAGTGTGCAGCCGCGAGCCGAGCAGCTCCTCCACATCGTGAAATTCGTCGAATCCATGATCCAGGTGATTGCTTGGGCTAAAGAGCATGTTCTGCGAGAAGGCAGCCGTCCGATACCCTTGCGATCGTAAAGCCTCCGGCAAGGTCACAATCGACTCGTTAAAGCGCCGATCGCCTTTGATGCTCTCGATCCGATGCTGCGACAGGTAGAGACCGGTTAACAGACACGCATGCGCAGGAACTGTCCAGGTGGCTGCTGAGAACGCACGCCGGAACAGGACGCTTTCGGCGGCAAAAGCATCCAGGCATGGTGTGGTCGCGATCGGATAGCCATAGCTGGACACATTGCTCGCCCGCAAGGTATCCAGGATCAGAACGATGATATGGGGCTGCCGGGTCATATCACTGATCTCCCTTTCAGGTCCATAGGAGCTGGGTCCAGCGTTCGAAGCGCGGCCGGCGATGAGCTTTCAGCGATCGTCCCAGCCAGTTCGTGCTCCGGCGCCGGCTGGGTGCGCGCCAGATAGCTCGTAGCTCCGGCCAGGGCCAGCATCAACCAAAAATAGCGCTCGTACGCCAGGCTCAGGAACATCCCGGTCATTAAGAACGAGACGATGGCCAGCATGAATCCTGTCGCCATGTTGGACAGCTCGGGGGTATGCTTGCGTGCCTGGGCCAGGTTGCGCAAGGCCATAAACACGATCAGCAAGAAGCAGAGCAGCCCAGGTGCTCCGGTTTCGGCGGCCATTTCGAGATACAAATTATGGGCTGCGCGGACCACGGTATGTACCTTGAGACCGATCAATTCCGCATACGCGGGGTAGTAATATTTAAAGACCCCGGGGCCGACACCGATCACCGGATGGTCGATGAACACAAGCCCGGCGGTCAGCATCTCGGTGGTGCGGCTTTGGGTCGATGCATCGGCTTCAGCGATACCAGCGCTATCCTGGTTGGTGATACCCAACAACCGTTCCAGCGACGTCAGGCGGGTGCCGTACTCTGGCACTGCCTGGAGCAACAGCAACGTGCCCAGTAAGATGATGACAAGCTGGTAAGGTCTGATGTAGCGCATAAATGTCATGATCACGAGCATGAGCATGAACCCGACGGCAGCGCCACGCGAGAACGTGAGGGCGACACCAAACGAAATCAGCACGGTCGCCGTAAGGGCGAGGAGGCGCAACCATTTCGATCGCTCAGTCCAGAATCGAAACAACCCGACCGGCACCAGCATCAGCATAATCTGTGCGTAATAGTTTTGGTCGCCAAGTGGGCCGGCTAAACGTCGTTGGAGAACTTCGCCCTGGATGGTCTCGCTGCCAGTGCTGAAGGCCGCATTGCTCATCTGCGCGAAGCCCCAATAGGTATTGTTGTAGGTATGCGTGATCTGTTGATAGAGCGAAAGGAAGCCCAGCATGGAGCCGGCGAGCAACAACGTCCAGACCGCTCGGCGGAGCATCTGGGGCGTGCGCACAACATTGGTGATCAGAAAGTAGAGCCCGAATCCCTCCATTGCAAAGGTTGTCAATGCGCCGGTCGCCGTCCCAATATACTCCGAGAACAGCGTTCCGATCACTTGAATAATGAGGAACAGGAAGATCAGCGGCAGGACCGGGTCGATGATGAGCCGCTGTCGGCGGAAGATCAGGTAGCTGGCGAGCGGAATGATCAACAGCGCCGGCACCGAGGCGCCAAAGAAGACCGGCACGCCATGAAAACGTACGGCGACGACCGCTGCGTTGGTGTAGAGGATGAAGATCACCACAAGCGTAGAGACATTTGGCCATGCCAGGATGGCCAGCACCAGGAGGACCGCTACTTCGACGCCGATCGCCAGCATGGGCTGCCGGGCAGCTATCAAACCGATGGTCGCGGCTGCCCCAAGCGCGCCGATCAGCAGCAGCAGCATCCTGCTCCGCAGCAGGGGATGCTGGTTATGCCATTCTTGCAGGAAGGTCATCATGCTCTCCTCTTCCGAGCGTACGGAGAACGCACGTCACTTCACCCCGGTCTGCCCTGGCTCGGCCGGGGCGTTCGGCACCATCCGGTCGGAATGTGAGGTTACCGCAGCATCCGGTTGGTGTCGTTGGGGTTCCCAGCGATCGATCCTCCGCCCACGCAGCATGTTCAGCGCCGCCAGCAGCGCTGCAGCGTTGGCCATGCAGAAAAAGAACGGGATCGTAAAGATCTTCAGCCGCCCAAGCCGTGTGCCAGCAAGCACCATCCCCAACGCCCCGCAAGCGTAAAATCCGGCCTGGACGAGCGTCGCCGCCTGGTAGAGTCGTCCATGCTGCCACAGCCAAGGGCTGACGAGCAGCAAGATCAAGAGCGGGAAGACCATCAACCGCCGCAAGACTTTATGTGAGAACAGCTGGATAGCATAGAAACCGTACTGGAACGGATTGAACAATTCGCGCATCACCTGGACGCTGCGCCAGCCTTGGGTGATAACCCGCACCTTGCGACCGAACTCCACGTTCCCGGAGCCAGCCACCGGTTCGTAGGCGATCGCATCAGGAGCAAACACCAGCCGATACCCTTGCGCAATGACCCGGGTTGAAACCACAAAATCATCGGTCACGCCGATCGGGATCGGTTGGAACAGCGACCGGCGGATCGCATAGATCGCGCCGGTTGCGGAGATAGCATTCCCCGCCCGACTCTGCGACCGCTTGAGCTTGCGGTCGAACGCCCAATAGCTATGTTCGCCATCACTCGTTGTGCCGCCCTGATGCCTACTTACATACTGCTGGTCACCGGCAACCCCCCCGACCTCTGGATCGGCGAAAGGCCGCACCAGGGCGCGAACAGCATCCGGCGCATACATGCTGTTGGCATCCGAGAAGACCAGGATCTCACCGCTCGCGGCCGCCACGGCGGCATTGAGCGCCGGAATCTTGCCCTGGCGCGGCAGGGACAGCAGCTTAATGGCTAGCTCAGGATGGCGCGCGGCGTAGCCGCGCACCAACTCGTCGGTGCCATCGTTCGAACCGTCCGATGCAATCACGACCTCCAGGCGATCGTGCGGATAGTCGAGCGCCAGGATATTATCCAGCTTGGCCTCGATGATACCGGCTTCGTTATGCGCGGCGACAATCATGCTGACTGGCGGCGTGCTATCGGCGCTTTTGTACGGGCGACGCAGCACCAGGCCACGCACGAACACCACCACAGGGAAAACGATGTATGTGTAGGCGATCAGCGCAGCAGCGCCCCAGAACAACGCCAGCCTCATACGGAGGCCTCCTTGCTGAAGTATCGGGCGAGCGTGGCCGCGTTCGTATGCAGATCGAATTCGCGCAAAACCTTGGCGCGACCTGCCTGGCCAAGACGCTGGCGCAGCGCCGGGTCCTGCCGCAGGCGTTCGAACGCAGCGGCCAGCGCTTGCGGATCGCGCGGCGGCACCAGCAACCCGCTCTGCTCGTGTTCAACCAGTTCAGGGATGCCCGAGATACCACTCGCCACCACAGGCACTCCACTTGCCATTGCTTCCATCAAGACCACCGGAATCCCCTCGCGCCGACCGCTCCTGGTGGGGATGCTTGGCACAGCCACCACGTGGACCTTCCGCAACAGTTCAGCGATCTCGGCGCGGGTACGCTGCCCGTGGAACAGGACGCGCTCGGCCAGCCCGGCTTGGGCGACCTGGGCAGTCAGGGCAGCGCGGTCCGGCCCATCACCGACGAGGTGGCACACGAAGTCAACCCCCTGGTGCTTGAGCAGCCGGCAGGCCTCGATCAGATAGGTGTGGCCTTTGACCTCGTAAAATGTGCCGGTGCACAGAATCTCAAATGGATCGCTGGCCGTGCGGTATTCGACCGGCTGAAACACCTGGGTATCGACGCCACAATGGACCACCAGGATTTTATCGCGGACCTGCTCGCCGCAGATCCCGGCGATAAAGTCCTTGTTGTAGTGTGAGATCGCGACGACGAACGCGGCCTCTGTAACCTTCTCGCGCAGCATATGCTGATCGACCTGGAGGTCGGCGCCGTGGGCAGTGAAACTATAAGGGATACCCGTCAGCCGATGGATGACGAAGGCCGCGGCAGCCGGATGGTTGGCGAAATGCGCATGCACGTGCTGGATACCCGCAGCGGCCATCAATTCGGCGAAATAAACGGTTTTCGGGAAGATCCCTAGCGCCCCGAAAAAGAAGTTTGGGCTGCCCCAGTTGGCGCGCAGCAGCGTCCACAGCGCGCCGAGGTAGGCTCCCGGGCGGCGCAGCAGAGCACGGATCTGGGCACCCAAGATGCGCCAGGAGAGGAAAGGTTGGAAATGGGCCCGCTCAACCAGCGGTGCTGCTTCGGGATGCATCACGGGAGCGCGCTGCGGGCTGCTGATTCGCTCGGCCAGCTTTTTCCATAGCGAAGCGCCTTCAGGATGCAACGTGGTGTTGTGCGCGCGGAGCAGTGGATACAACTCAACCTGGACGCCCTGCTGCTCTAGCGCAAGAATCTCGTACAAAATAAACGTCTCGGTCAGCTTTGGGAAGCGCGACATCATGTAGGCGACCTTGGTGCGGGTCGCCGTGGGCGTGCGTTGATCGGTCTGACCAGACCGGGTCTCTATTGTCTGCTCGATAGTTGCCATAGCTGCCTCATAACATAATCCTAACACTTGAATGCGAGGTGAAACGATCAGGGATGTCGATAAGCAATTTGTCACGTTGCCCGTGTCCAGGCGCGACCCCAGAGGCTCCGAAGCCGGCATTTCTTCCTGTGTTGCCGTGCCATAGTCGATCCAGGTAGAGCGCTTCACAACCCTGGAGGAGTACCAACGCCCTGACGCCTGGCCTGCAACACAGGCGGCGCCGCCAGACGTCGGCATCGCACGTCGCCGGACAGCGCCGCCCCAGAAACCTGGCCCGCTGGACTAGCTACCCCGCTGACATCCTAACAACCGGCGCCGGATTGCGCTCGCGCAGCCGATGCAGGTTGAACCAGACAAACAGGAACATCCCCAGATAGAGGCATAGTTCAGGCCCTTCACCAAATCTGACAATCAGGCCCTCTTTGCCCGGCCAGAACACCAGGCGGAAGAACCGATAGCCGAACGGCATCAGGAAAGCCGGCACGAGGCAGAGTGGTGGGATCAGCAGGAACTCGATCGCGGAGCGGGAGCGTTCACCTCGCAACAATGCGCGGCACAACGGTACCATCGTTCCGTACAGGCCACCGCCCAAGACTACGAAACCGAATGCGCGCTGGACCCACCTGATATTATGAACATTCGTTTCGCTCTGATGGTTGATCGCCTCGAGCGCCTCTGGTGTGCCCCATCCGAAGATGCGCTGGCCCCATGAGATCTCCTCGCCAGCCACGAAGAAGGCGCCGGCGGCAAACAGCAAATAGAACACCCCCATGCCACGCTGCCCTGTGCGCATGAGCTGGATGCCAAGCCGCGCGGAGAGTATCGAGGCAGCAAAGATACTCACGAACTGCAGCCACTCCAACAAGGCGTCCTCACCGGTCAGCAAGCGGAACAGTGGGCGAAATGTGTTCTTCGACAAGAATGCCAGCACTGCGACGAATGTGACGATTCCAACGATCATGATCGGGAGGAGTGCGATCCCCCAGGCATTCCGCCGGGATAACTCCCACGCCTCACAATCGGCTTCGAATTGCTGTGCGCCCCGGGCAAGCAATGTCCTGATACTACGCATGGCGCTACCTCCTAATCAAGAAGACTGAACAATATCCCCGCTTCATTCCGCCCCTGGCGCGCTATGCGCACGCTGCCGGCGCTAACTGGTGCATCCACCACATTCGCTTCTACCCGCCAATGCGGGTGGGGTTGGAGGGGCAGGCCTGCGGCCTTCCCCCGGCCCCTTGTCAAGACTCCTGGCGGATGCAGCACGAAGTGGCGTTGTAGTGCTACCCGCCCTTTTTCCGTGCCGCGTATCGGCGCCAGATCAGGTTCGTCGCCCGCCGGCGAACCTGATCTGGGGCGCACTGCGCATCGAGGCTGACCATCTGCGGCACGTGTGGCATCAGTTGCAGATAGCGCTGGCGTTGCTGCTCGAGGAGCTCGGGATCATGCTCCTGTTTTCGCCGATATAAAACATCCGCCGGCGCATCGAGATAGATGACCACATCTGGTGGCGGGCAAAACTGGCGCAGCACCCACTGTTTCAAGCGTTTATGGAGCGCGCCCGGCTGGTCCGTGGGCTTCAAAGCGCCCACGACATAGCGATCGAAGATCACCAGGCGCCCCTGCCAGCGGTGATAAGCGCCGAGGCAGGAGCGCAAGCTCTGCTCGAACAGTTCGTTCAATGCGCCCAGCGCACGTAAGAAAGGCCGCTGCCCTGGGCGGGCGGATCTCTTCGCCAACCACCGCGTCGTCGGTAGCGCGCTGGCATTGCTGCGCGGGCTGGTTCCCATATAGATATAGCGGGCGGGCAGGTAAAACGAGCGCTCTAACGCGCGGGCCAGCGTAGTTTTGCCTGCCCCATCCGGTGCCAGCAACGCCACCGTCATCCCTGGGCTACGCACCGCGCGGATCCGCCGATCGAGAAAGCGCAGCAGCGGTCGGACCATCCGCCGCCAGCGTGTCCCCCATGGATCACGATGGGCGAGCCGGCCAGCCACCGCGCTCCGGGCCTTCAGCAGAACATCCCACTCACCGTGCCCAACCGCCTGTTGCAGCCTGCTCCAGGTCATCGACGGCGGAAAATACAGAGCGACCTGGGAGGCGATGTATTGTTGGTCGACGACCTCGCGTGCCAGCACCGCGAGCCGCGCGCGATAAGCCGGCTCAATCGTCCCCTTGTCGAGCAGACAGTGGAGCAGCAGCGTCAGGAACTCGTCCTCGGCAGCCAGCCCAAAGACCGGGCCGTAGTTACGGCGCCGGCGCAAGCAGTCCGCCGCCAATGTCGTCCGCAGTGCTGGAATAGGACGGCCATAGGAGAGCTCGGTGACCACATCCAGCTTGATCCAGGTATCGCTGGGTTCGTCGTATCCGATAAAGAAGCGGTGGGGATGCTGGCCCCAACGCGTGAGGGCGAGAAAGCCGTGCCGTTCGAGCACGCGCTGCAGCGCTTTATTGTGCTCCGGGGCAACGAGTATATCCACATCGCCATCGATGGAGCCATCTAATAGCTCATCGTAGCCGCGCAACAAGCAATAGCTGATATCGGCGCGTGCAAGATCTTCGAAGGTTCCCGCCAGCAGAGGGCAGATCGCCGCTGGCTGCTCGTTTCGAGCCGTTGCTGTTCCAGCGATCGTCATCTTTTTAGGCTCAATCTTTCCCTAGCCGGAACGTGCGTGAGGTTGCGGGATGAACCTACGGCCCGCACCGCAACTCGCCCGCTGGTCGAAGCTATGAAGCGGATGAAGCTCTTCGTATTTCAAGGCGCCTTTGGCCGCCACAGGCATCGGAAAGCAGATAAGACATCTATAACTCCTTCGCTGCCCCCTTCCCCCCTCCCTTCGTCGGGGGGATCTGCCCCCGGCCTGAGCCGGGACGCGGGCGCAGGGTCCGGGCTTCGGCTCACAGTCCTTGGGGCTTCGCCGTCAGGCGGGCTCAGGCCAGGCTCTGAGCGCAGCGAAGGGGAAGGGTTTCTTCCGCAGTAGGCAGCGAGCCTTCGCTGCGCTCAGCATGCCACGGCGCGTTAGAACATTAGCGGCGCTGCTTGTTGCGCGGCCCGGGACGGGGATGATCGAAGGAATCCTTAGCCAGGCCG
>FLYN01012264.1_pt1 | contig 12349 bp, 14 predicted proteins | sample 1122621 | NCBI WGS metagenome assembly FLYN01 (sample SAMEA4346792, study PRJEB14843) | hot springs metagenome | biome: Terrestrial Biome; feature: Habitat; material: Sediment | place: India | collected 2012-06-12 | depth 1760 m
AACCGCACGACTGGCATTTGACCACTGTATACGCTGCGCCGGCGAGAACCGTTCGATCTATGCGCCCGCCGTAATAAACCTCCAGAAAATCGGCGATGACGGGTTCGGTAAACGCCTTTGACAGGAGAACGGTCTGCTGATTGGAGCCGCACAGGTCGCAGCGCGTTCGCCGGACAAAGCCGACTTGCTCGATTGGAGTTTGGTGGGTCAAATGAAGCACCTGCTATTCCGGGAAGCTCACATCCTTTGAGATGGTTTCAAACCAGCGGGCGGCGTATTCGCTGTTTAACTGGCGTGGGCTTAACACCTCGCGCTCGCCGGGGTCTAAGGTGAGCAGGCTCACCAGCCGCTTGAGGATGACGCGCTCCACGTCGTCTACCGCCACCGGGTCGTTGTCGCCCACCACTTCAAACGCCGCCGTTCGGATCACGCCGGCCATCATCGGCACAATCTGGCTTGCCAGTACGTCGTTCAATGCTTTGCCCATCGCTGGATGCTCCTGTTGACCATGAAACATCCCATAGTGTACGACCCTTATCTTTGTAGAGCATCAGCAATGACGGGAATCATCCTGTTTAATCTTCCTCCGCTATCCAGAATAATCCGATGTATTCGCCATCTATAAATGCAACGCCTCTATCGAATGTAGCCTTTGTAAGTTGCGCTGTCCACCCGTTGATACTCGTCCAAATCGAGCGTTTTGTAATCATGTCCGCGCTTAAATTTTTTCACGGGATGCCTCTCAAAGTAGATGACACCTACTCGCCTTTTTTCCCGGATAATTTTTCTTAAGACTGCTACGTCCTTCATAGACAAGTTCTCACTGTCTAACCACTGTAATTCTAGCCAAAATCGCCCGCGCCCGCGCCTCCCATGTATAGCGCTCCATCACCCGCTCGTAGGCGCGCACCGCCAGCCGCTCGCGCAGCGCCGGGTCATCGCGCAGCCGCTTAAGCGCCGCTGCCAGCGCATTCGGATCGCCCGGCGGGACGAGCAGCACTGTCTCGCCATCCTGCACCACGTCCGACCACCCCGGCAAATCCGAGGCGACAATGGCGCGCCGCGCGGCCATGTACTCGAACAACTTGATGGGCGATGTGTGATGGGCGAAGTGCGCTGTCCAGGGGTGCGGCATCGCGCACACGTCGAATGCGCTCAGGTACCATGGCACGCGCTCCGGCGGGACGTGGCCGGCGCAGAGGAAACGCGACTCGTCTAACCCCAGGCTGACCCAGTGTTGGCGCAGCGCCGCCGCCATGTCGTCCGGCCCGCCGACGAGCGCTAGCGCCGCGCCTTCGACCTGCCGCAGCGCCTCGATGAGCGTGGCAAGCCCCTTGTCCATCGAAAGCGTGTGCAGCCGCCCGACGTAGCCGACGATGAACACATCCTGCGGCCAGCCAATTATACGCCGCGCTTCAGCCTGGGTTGGCGCGTTCGCAAACCGCTCGCGCCGGACGCCGTCATGCGCCACCAGCACGTCTTTCGCGTCAGCGCCCAGCGCTATTAAATCGTCGGCCAGTTGGGGCGTGACGGCAATGACTGTGCCTACTCCTCTCACAACCTGCCCTTGCAGCCAGCGCCCCCTACCCGACGACAGCCGGTGCGCTTCATACGCCAGCGTCCTGCGAGGTTTGATGAAACTCAACGCCCACAGCACCAGCGGGTCGCGGCTGTAGTAGATGTCCGCCTGCGCGAACAGGGACAACAGAAGTGCGGCGAGTGTAAACGTACTCAATTGCAGAACGAAGGCCAACGGCTGGAACGCGGACGGCGCAACCGAAAGCAGGTCGAGACACGGCAGGTAGCGCAGGGCGAAGTTTCGCTTCACGCCGTAATACTCCCAGGGGTCGCCTATCGCCCGCATCTCCGGCGTATTGATGCGACGCGCTGCCCACAGCGTCACGTCGACTCCGGTATCGGCGAAGGCTTCACAGTTCTGAATGATTTGCAGACCATGGGCCTTCTCGGTGGGGATACGCGCGTTGGCGATGTAAAGTAGGCTGTCAGCCATAGGCGGCTATCAGGGATCGGCTTTCAGCAAAACTGGCTTCTGGCGATTGGCCTTTGATAGCTGAATCACCCGTAACCCCAGGGCGACGGCGATATACAAACCCACCTCCTGCAAGCGCTGAGCCGTGATGGCTGGCTCGACCATACTGCCGATCCACAAGACCCGTGTGGCAGGGTCAACATCGGGCATCCAGAACAGCCGGTTGACAGCGGCGACGACGACCAGCATGAGTCCGATCTCAAGCCAGCCAGCGTCCCGCAGCCAGACTGCCAGCGCAATCACCTGCATGACAAACATGTAGGCAAAAAAGCGTTCTACGTCGCCGCCGCCATAGAGCGTCAGCAAGAAGGTCAGCACGGCATAAGCGGCCAGCAACCAGCGGTGCGGCGCGAGTTCTCGCCATGCCCTGGCGAGCCGGCCTGGAGTGGCGAGGATGAACACGGGCAGCAGGTAGCTGGCAGCGACAGCCAAAAATTCGTAATTGCGCGGCGTGTTTCGCCAGGGTTGGAGCAGCTCGTAGGCCAGCGCATCAGGCCGGTTAAGCGGGTCAAAACGCTGAGCCGAATCGGCGACAGGGATCAGCGCGCGGGGCAGTACGATTGTGCTGCCGATGGCGATTACCGCCATTACCGACCAGGCCAGCTTACGCCAGGAACGCTCCTGGATTCCCTCGACCAGCAGCTTGAGGATCAACAGCGCCGCCGGAATCGCCATGAACTCTCTGGTCAGGAGACCAAAGCAAGCCAGCAGCAACGCAACGGCGATGCGCCCGCGCCACAGCGCCAGCAGCACGGCGGCGAACAGCGCGAAGCCCAGCAGATCGGGGCGGTAGATGTCGTACAGCAGGAAACGCAGGTTGTAGAACGAAAGGCCGACGACCAGCATGGCCGCCATCGCCGCGCGAAAATTTGCGCCGAAGTAGCGCGCCAGGGCGTACACCAGCATGAGCTGTGCGATTGCGCCGGTGTAGGCCAGAAGGGCGAAGCCCGTGTCGAGCGGCTGTCCCAGCACATCGCTGAGGGCGCGCGCCAGCAGGGGCGTCATCGGGCGGTAAGCCCAGGGCGCAAGCAGGTTGGGATTGCCCAGCCAGCCATGGCGGGCGATCTCCATCGTGCGGGCAGCGTCGAAAGTCGGGCCAATGACGATGTAGGCCGAATTGGTAAACAAATCCAGTATGACCACGCCAGCAATCGCCAGCCCTGTGAAATGCTGTCCACGCCGGGTCGCCAGCAATCTGCTCAAGCCGAGAAAATGGGCGGCCAGCACACCCGCTCCAAGCGCGAGGAGCGCCGCTGCTGTCACAGCAGGCCGCAGAAACAGCACGTCTCGATTCAGCGTATAGGTACGTTCCTCTCCGTCCCGGAAACGCACGCGCAGATAGGGCGCGTCGCCATGACAGACAACCTGCTCGCCCGTTCCGATCACTGGATACATGTAAAAGTGAACAGCGCGAATACCGCCCACTTCCCAGCGGACGGCGGAACAATCGCCGGGAAAGACAAATTGGGTGCGGTCAGCGGCGAAGTGGATCGTGGCTCCCCCTACTGCCGCTTCGAGAGTCTGTGGCATGGGATGATTGACGGTGTCAATTATGCCCGCTGACAGCCAGACAAACAACCCCGCCAGCAAGAACAACGCTAGCCGCTTCGTTAACGAACGATCAGCCATACCCCCACCATGAGGACTGCGATACCGAGCACGCGAGAAAGGTCAATCGGGCGGACTGCCGTCCCCAAAAGGCCAAAGTGATCGGCCAGGACGCTGACTATCATCTGGCCGGTGACAATCAGGAAGGTGGTGGAGGTTGCGCCCAGACGCGGATATACGTAATTGACCGCGCTCAACACCACTAACCCGGACACGCCCGCCACCAACGCGTACCAGGGCAGCGTTTGCCACTGGCTTAAGTTGCCGCCCTGCTTGAACAGCAGCGGGATTCCCGCCGCCGCCAGCCCGCCGAGGTGGATGATGAACACACTTTCCAGAATGCCGAGCCGCTGCCCGATCATGGCGGTGAGCGGCGACTGAAGCGCGATGGCGAAACCCGCAACCAGCCCGACGATGACGACGACAATGACGGCTTGCATAAACATTTGCTCCATTGTGAATTAGGGTTCCCCTGTTTTCAACACGTTCACCAGCCGGGGGATCAAGCGTTCCAGGCTGTGCGAGGCTTGCACGCGCCGGCGGAGGGCAAGCCCGATGGCGGTGCGCTCCTCCGAAGTGAGCGCCAGCAGCGCCCGCAGCCGCGTCGCCAGCCCTGCCACATCATCCGGCGACTCCACTTGCAGGCGGGGCGCGTCTTCGCCCAGCAGCGGCTCGAAGGCCGGATTGCGGCTGACCACTGTTGGGACGCCCGCCGCCATGCTTTCCAGCGCCGCCTTGTCGAACAACCCCGGCGGACTCAGATTGACGGCGACGGCAGCGCAGCGATACCAGTCACGCACGGCATCCGGCGGCAATCCCCCCGCAAACGTCACTTGCTTGGCAATGCCCAACTCCTGCGCCAGCGATTTCAACTGCTCGACGTAAGCGGCGCTCTGTCTCTCCGGCACATCGCCGATGAGACACACGTCGGCGTCAACGCCGGCAGCGACGGCGCGCAGCAGCGTGGCCTGATGTTTGATGGGCATCAGCCGCGCGACGTGGATGATGGTCGGGCGCTGGGGTGCGCCGCTATCGTCTTTCGGCGAGTAAAAATCCATGTCAATCCCCTGCCCCACCACGCGCACCTTGCCTGTCGGGAGAGGGAACGTGTTGGGTGCGGAAGTGATGACCCGCCAGCAGAAGGGGAGCGCGAGCCGTAACTGGAGGCTGGCGTGGCGGTGCGCGTACCACAGCGCCAGCGGCTTGCGCGCCAGCAGCGCCGGCGGCCCGACCATCAGGGCGTAGCGGGGGATCATATGGACGAAGACAGCATCCACCCTGCCGATTAACGGCAGTACCGCTTGGTAAAAGGCGAGCGCTTTCCCGATCTTACTGCGCCCGCGTTCCTTGCCCATGCTGTGCAGGCGCACGTTGGCAGGAGGCGCATACTGCCCGATTTCGAGCGCCAGCACGTCGAGCGCGTCCACCTGCTGCGCCAGCGCGTTAATCCAGCGCGGAATGACGCTCACCAGCCAGTCGCGCTCGTCAAGACGCTGGGTAATCATCAGGACGCGCATAGGGCTAACGACGCATCCCCATTTGCACAGCCTTCTCCCACAGCGCAACCACCGCCTCGGCATTGCTTGGCCCCTGCAATGCTGCCAGCGCCCGCGCGCGCGCCGCCGTTCCAACGCGCGCCGCCAGGTCGCCATCTTGCAGCAGCGCTACGATGCGACTTGCCATATACGCAAGGTCTCCATCGGGGCACAAATAGCCGGTCACGCCGTCCTCGATAAATTCTACCACCCCTACCGCGCTGTCCATGCCGACGATAGGCCGCCCGGCGATGGCCGCCTCGCCGAGCACGCGCGGCATTCCTTCGTAGGCCGAGGTTATGGCCAACACGTCAGACAGCCAGTAGTACACGGGCAGGTCGTCATGCGCCACTTTTCCGGGCATGATAACCCTGTCCACAATCCCCAGTTCTCTTGCCATTTCGGGGATATTAGCCGGCGACAGATCGCCGACGAGCAGCAAGCGCGCGTCGGGTTCCCGCTCGGCCACTCGTTGAAACACCTGCAACAGCAAGGGGAGGCGCTTGGTCTTGACCGCACGCCCGACCCACAACACGACTTTATGATGCGGCTGTAAGCCAAGCTGCTCGCGCTTCGCCTGTTTCACGTCCAACGCAACGTCCTGGGCGAATTGTTCTGAGACAGTCATCAGGGGCAGCACCGCCACGCGCTCCGGCGAGCCGCCCATTGCCAGATACGCCTCGCGCTCGCGCCGGTTGACCGTGCGGTACATGTCGGCGCGTTGCACGATAAACTTCCCCAGCAGCGCGAACAGCCGGTAGCGCAGCGGACGCTCGTCCAGCCAGGCTTTATTGCCGAAGTAGTGACTGTGGTTCTGCACCAGCAGCGGCGCGTGCAACGTGCGGCGCAGCCATAAACCCACCAATCCTGTCACAAACGGATCCTGGGTTGTGATGAGGTCAACCGGCTCCACCTGCCTTGCCAGACGGCAGGCATCCAGCGCGTAGGTCAGGCGGCTGCGGCTGTTCGTCGGGATGACCGTCAGACAGGCAGATGAAGGTGGCCTTTGATACCCCGGCGGCGTGTAGGTCACGATGGTTAATCTTCCCGCGCGCTCGGCGTATGCCTGATGGCGCTTGCCCGCAGCAGTCGGCGGGCAGTCAGCCAGCGATGTATCCAGGCTAATCATAAGTACGTGCATAATAGATTTTCTAACCACAGCGAGCGCAGAGAAGTGGTGATAAAAGTCTCTGAGAAATCAGTAATCGCAGGTAATTCCCTTCAATAAACAGGGTGGTTCGGTAGGGGCGACCTGGCAAGTCGCCCCTACCAGAATCCCATCCATCACCGGTTCGCCGCCTGGTAATTGAGGAAAAGCGCCGCAATAGCCCCAGGCACCCAGCCGGCCAGCGTCAGCGCCAGGACGATAAGCACCGTCCCACAGCCCCGGTCAATGACGGCCAGCGGCGGAAAGAGAATGCACAGCAGCGCGCGCCCACAGCCCATAGGGAAATCTCTCCTTATTTGTGATGTTTCCACATATAGTACGAAGGACTTGCGGAAAAGTCACGCTATATGCTTAAGGAGTTTCGACCACAAAGGCAGGCGACTGCCAGAACAACGCATGGCGGGAATCGGTGAAACGGCTGAGGTCGGCGTCCGGCGTCCAGCGCTCGTTGTTGGGGAGTACCGTGCGCTCGTCCATCTGGGCGGCGGAGACATCGGCGGCTTGAAGGTTGGCGAGGTTCAGATTGGCCGAGCGTAAATCCGCGCCGATCAGCGTCGCCCCCTGCAAATTTGCGCCAAACAGCACCGCCCGGTACAGGATAGCTTCGGATAAATCGGCGGCAGAAAGATTGCTCAAAGCAAGGCCGGCACACTGAAGGTTTGCGCCGCGCAGCCTAGCCGCCTGAAGGTCAGCGCCCGTCAGGTTGGTGCTGCGCAAGTCGGCGTAACGCAAATCCGCGCCCTTCAAGCGGGCGGTGATTGGCGGCTCGGCCTGCGAGCGGGTGCGTTCGCGCTCGTCAATGCCCTGCCAGCCGCTGCTCGCCTGCGCCAGGGCGGACGACTGTTGTCCCCGCTGGTAGACGACCAGCGCCCCCAACGCCGCCCCCAGGAATAGATACGGCCATTGACTGACACACCCTCTGCGCTTCGCCATGTCCCGCCTCCGTTATTCGATGTCAAGGACAGTAAAGCACAATCACATAATATTCACGTTAGCCCATGCGCGGAGAGGAATTCGACGACCAGCTCAGCGACCCGGCGGGCAGTGTCCGGCGTCAGGTGCAGGCCGTCGAAGGAGAAGGTGAAATCGCCGCGCTGTTGTTCGGCCTCATAATCCGACCAGCCGCTTTTCTGGCGCTGGCCGATGCGGTTGATGAAGGCTTGATCGAGCGGCGGGCGCGAGGGCACGTGTTCGGGGGCGAGATGCGCCATCAGGTCGAGGACGGGGATATTAAGCGAGTCGGCGGCGGCGCGGGCAAGTTCGTTGTACTGTTTGAGGGTAGCGACCACTTCAGGGTTGTATTCGATAGGCGGCAGGCCAACCCACGCCTGCACGCGCGCCAGCTGGATGCGCGTGAGCAGATCGCGGTAGTGCCGGGCAAACATATCAGGGGTGACAATGCCATCGGGAATTTTCTGCACGCGGCGATAGTATTTGCGTGTCTCCGGCTGGCTGTAGGAGATGGCGTCGTTGCCGCCGCCCATCACAAAGATGCCGTCGGGCTGCTGTTCCAGAACCGAGTCGAGGCGGTTGAGCAGGTTGATAACGGTGTTGCCGCCCTCGCCAGCATTGATGATCGTGTGGTCAGGCAGGCGCTTGGCGACTTCCGCCACAAAGTTACCGCCGTAGCCGCCCCAGGTCAGGCTGTCGCCGAGGAAGAGGAGTTTCATGAGTCTACTGCTTGTTTTCAAGCATGGCTTTGACCATGACTATGATCTCATCAACACTGGGAAGCTCCTGGTGCATAAACATGTGGGCAGGAAAGCGTAGATATTTGAGGGAGCGGGAGCGGTAAATACCCATTGAGTCGGCCTCAATGGCTTCATATACGCCTGCTTCGTTGAGTTGATAAAAAAGTGTTTCATCCTTTGTCGGATCGAGTATCCAGTATTCAGGCACACCGCCTAATTCGTACTCACGGTATTTTTCAATACGATCCTGACGTTTGCTTCCAGGAGAAACGACCTCAACCACGAGATTTGCTGGCCCCACAACCTGATTTTGCTTCAATTGATGCAGTCTATCTGGCAATAAAACCTGGATGTCCGGCGCGCGCGACGAGGGAACTGCATCCAATTTCATCACCATCGGATCCTGTAACACTCGCCCGCCGCCTGTGTATTGGAGGTAAATTGTGAAGAATATCCGCAAGAAACCTGTCAGTGCATCGTGCCGATCATCAATGGAAGCCATTTGGATGACTACTCCGTTGACCCATTCGACATGGGGGTTTTCAAAGTCGGTGGCGAGGAATTCTTCGTAAGTCATGTTGCGAGCGACCACTTTGCCCGTGATGCGTACTGTTCCTTGCATTTCGATGACATCCAGCATTGCCAATACTCCGCATTATATACAGGTAAGGGCGCATTGCCATGCGCCCCTACGTTGATTCATTACGCTTATTATACGACAAAATTCAGGCGAGCTGCGGCTCGCTCTGCCAGAATTCCGGGTCGTAGGCCGGCAGCTCGCAGCGCAGCGGCCTGTCGTCGCGGTAGCCGAGCGCGTAGTCCGCCTGCATCAACTGGTGAATCTCGCTCGTGCCTTCGTAGATGACCGCGCCCTTGCTGTTGCGCAGGTAACGCTCGACGGGGTACTCGTCGCTGAAGCCGTATGCACCGTGTATCTGCACGGCTTCCAGCGCGGCCTGTACACTATGGTCGGTGGCGTACCACTTGGCAAGACTGACCTCACGCGTGTTGCGGATGCCCTGGTTCTTCATCCAGCCGACGCGCATACACAGCAGGAAAGCGGCGTCGTACCACTGCTGCATGTAGGCGATCTTCTGCTTGATAAGCTGGTGCTCGGCGATAGGCTTGCCGAAGGTCTGGCGTTCCTTTGCGTACTTGATGCTCTCCTCCAGGCAGGCGCGGATCAGGCCGGTTGCGCCGGAGGCGACGGTGTAGCGCCCGTTGTCAAGACACGACATGGCGATCTTGAAGCCCTCGCCCTCTTCGCCGAGACGATTTTCAGCAGGCACTTCGACCTCCTGCATCGCCACCCAGCCGGTAGAGCCGGCGCGCACGCCCAGCTTGCCGTGAATGTCGCCGGTCTTGACGCCGGGCATGTCGCGGGTGACGATAAAGGCCGTGATGCCGCGCGCGCCCGCGTTCGGGTCGGTCTTGGCGAACACCAGGAAGTGATGCGCTTTCGTTGCCAGGCTGATCCACATCTTCTCGCCGTTGAGGATGTAGTTGTTGCCCGACTTGCGCGCGGTAGCTGACATATTCGCCACGTCGCTGCCCACGCCCGGCTCGGTCAGGCAGAAGGCGGCGTATTTCTCGCCCCGCGCCTGGGGCACGAGAAACTTCTGCTTCTGCTCTTCTGTTCCCCATTGCAGCAGCGCCATGCTGTTCAGCCCCATATGAACGGACATGACGACGCGCAGGGTTGTGTCGGCGCGTTCCAGTTCTTCGCATACTAACCCCAGCGTGATGTAGTCGAAGCCCTGCCCGCCGTAGCGCACGGGGATGCAGATGCCCAGGATGCCAAGCTCGGCCATACGCGGCAGCGTGGCCGGGTTCATCTCCTGCTTACGATCCCACTCGCCGATGGTGGGGATAACCTCTCTGGTGGTGAAATCGCGCACCATCTTGCGCGCCTGGATATGCTCTTCCGTCAGTGTGAAATCCATACAAATCCTCTGGTGATTCTCAACAAGAAATGAGCGGCAAATTTGGCGGATTATAACATTCTCCCGTTGCCTCCTCCTATGGAGAATTATACACAGGTGTATTGTTGTTCAAGGTTGAGCCATGTTTGCCCCTGCTACGCCCGATACATTGGTGACAACGTACCTGCACATGACGGACAGGAGCGCGTTCAAGCCGGCCTATCTCCATGCCTCGAATATCCGTGTTGAGGAGATGAACGCCGCCGACGTAGCGTTCTACCGCTTCCTCTATAGCGAGGTTGGCAAGGAATGGCGCTGGCGTGACCGGCTGCTGCTGTCCGACGTTGACCTGTATGCCATCCTCAGCCAGCCGGGCGTGAGCGTGCACGTGCTCTATGTAGATGGTGTGCCCGCCGGATACGTGGAACTGGCGAAACAGGGCGACGCAACCGAGATTGCCTATTTCGGATTGCGTCCCAACTTCTTCGGGCGCGGGCTGGGCAAGTATCTTTTGAGCTATGGCATCGAGAAGGCGTGGGAAGGTGGGGCGAAGCGGGTGTGGGTGCACACCTGCAACCTGGACGGCCCCCACGCGCTGGACAACTACCTCAAGCGCGGCTTCAGCATCTACGATGTGCACCGGCAGCCGATGCCGGCGCGGTATCAATAAGCGAAGCCTACGGGAAAAAATGGTGCAGGGGCGGGTTTGAAACCGCCCCTACGTATTTCCGCACTCTAGCTTAACGTAAAGGTGGCCTCAGGGATCGGCGGATTAGTCTCCACGCGGATTGGCTCAACCTCGAAGTAAGGTGCGTCATCCCAGAAGGCGCAGATTTTTTGCGGCAGCACCAGGTCGTTGACCAACGCCTGGTCAGCAGACAGCCGCAGGGTGAAGATTTGCTGCTGCTCGGTGTCGGGATTGAGGCAGCTAACCTGTACCTGATCGAGGGTGTTGTCCGGGCGAAGATGCAGGCTGACCGAATCGTTGATCTGAGTGTTGATGGCGTCCAAGGTGTTTGGCCCGGTGGCCGTCAGCCTGACGAAATGCTCGCCAAGCGGGGTGAGCAGCAGGGCGGCAATCGCCCACAGACGGGACAGCGTCGAGGCGACAAGCTGGCTGTCGGTAATCACCTGCGGCTCGCCGCCCCCACGCACGCGCCGGTAAGCAGCGCCGTCGAACGCATCTACCCCGCGCTGCACAGTGACGCCCGCCGGACGCACGGTAAAGTCCCAGCGAGTGGAGGTCGGAAAATGAAAGTATGCGGTTGCATCCACCGGCACCCAGGTGGTAATGGGGCCGACCTTCGCGCGGACGCGGCCTTTGAAGTCGATCTGCAAACTTTCGATGGCCGGCGGGCGCAGCCCATAGCGCGCCTCGATGGCTTTTCGCAGCAAATCTTTTGCTTCGGCGTCCCCCTGCGCCAGCAGCAAAACCGGCACGACGCTCTCCTTACAATAAAGTTATGCACCCGAAAGTCAGCATAAGCGAATACGCTGGCAATAGCAATGTCTTCGGCATCAAATTCAGACGTTTTTAACGCAGCGTGCACGTATTTGATGAAATGCAAACTATACCATAACCTGCGCAAATATAACAGAATGTTACGGAGATTTCAGTATTTTGCTTGAGGATGAGGAAAGCCGCCTGAAGGCGGCTATTGGTGTGTGCGCCGGCTACTGAGCCTGCTTCAGCAGGCTTTTTTTCCCTGGCCGCAGGCTCAAAGCCCTGCGGCGGTAATTTGCGGGCGTTATGTCTCAATAGATCGGCAGCGAAGGGTCAATCTCGCGCGCCCAGGCGATAATGCCCCCCTTCAGATTGAGCAGCCGGTTCTTGTAGCCGGCCTCCCGCAGGAAGCGGATGGAGTCGGCGCTGCGAGCGCCCGTGCGGCACTGGACAATCACCTCACGATCATTGGGAATGTCGGCCAGCACTGTTTCCTCGCGCAGCTTGCGCCCGGCCAGAATCGCGTTCTTGGCGGCCTGGATGTCGCCTTTACGAATTTTCAGCGAGCCGTCCAGCGAGACGATCTGCCACTCATGCGGCTCGCGCACGTCCACGATCAACAGATTTTCACCCGCGTCCAGCCGCGCTTTCAGTTCCTTGACGGTAATTTCTTCCACCGGCTGCGCTCCGTTCTGGCTGCGGAAATCGCTGCGGTCATGAGCCGGCATTCCGCAGAACATTTCATAGTCAATCAGTTGCACCTGCTCCGCCGGAACGCCGCAGACGGGGCAGTTGGGGTTTTTGCGAATCTTGATCGTGTTGAAGCTCATTTCCAGCGCGTCGTAGAGCAGCATCCGGCCAATCATCGGCTGCCCGATGCCGAGAATCAGCTTGATGGCCTCGGTTGCCTGGAGCGTGCCCACTGTGCCCG
>FLYN01003125.1_pt1 | contig 12332 bp, 9 predicted proteins | sample 1122621 | NCBI WGS metagenome assembly FLYN01 (sample SAMEA4346792, study PRJEB14843) | hot springs metagenome | biome: Terrestrial Biome; feature: Habitat; material: Sediment | place: India | collected 2012-06-12 | depth 1760 m
CCAGTCGCGGACGGCGCGACCGGCGGCGGGGAGGTTGCCCGCCTGCCAGAAGGCCATCGTCAGCTGGCGCAGCACGACCGGGTTGCGCGGATCGGCGTCGCGCGCGTAGACGAGCCGCTGGGCGGCCAGCTCCGGATCGCCTTCGGCGAGGGCGTGCCGGGCGGCCGTCATGAAGCGCTCGACCCGCTCGGCCGCCGGGTCGGGCTTGGAGAAGTCGACGAAGTGCAGCGTGCCCGCGGGGACCGTGCGGATCCCGTGCTGGAACCTCACGCGCGCCCACTGCTGCGTGTCGTCGCCCTCGCCGGAGAAGTAGATGCCCGTCACCGAGCCGACGCCCCACTCCGGGTAGGCGTTGCAGCGCGCGTAGCGATGGACGACCGAGTGGTCCGGCACGCGCGAGCCGAACGGGTCGTGCTTCGCCTGCTCCTCGGCCTCCTGCTGGCGGCGCTGCTGCTCGGCGTAGGCGCGCGCGCCCTCCTCGGCGCGGCGCTTGCGCGCCGCCGCGGCTGCGACCTTGACGGCGTTGTTCGAGACTCTGCCCCCGCGCGAGGTCTCGGCCAGCTGCTCGAGCTGATCGGCCGCCTCGTTGATCGCCTGCAGGTGACGCTGGTGCTCGTGCTGGCGTCCCGGCGGCGCGATGTCGGGGTGCCAGCGCTTCGCCATCCTGCGGCGCGCGAGCTGCACCGCCCGCTTGTCGAAGGGCGGCTCGAGCTCCAGCAGCAGGATGGCCTGCTCGACGTCGAACACCGTGGGCATGACCGTCTGAGGGTAGCGGCGTCGCACACTGCAGGCGGGCTATCCTCCACCGCTCGATGAGCGCCCAGTACATCTTCACGATGCACCGTCTGTCGCGGTCGTTCCCGCCCGACAAGGAGGTGCTGAGAGAGGTCTCGCTGTCGTTCTACCCCGGCGCGAAGATCGGCGTGCTGGGCTACAACGGCGCCGGCAAGTCGACGCTCCTGCGGATCATGGCCGGGCGCGACACCGAGTACCGCGGCCAGGCGCAGCTCGCGCCGGGCGCGACGGTGGGCCTGCTCGAGCAGGAGCCCCAGCTCGACCCGGGCAAGGACGTGCGCGGGAACGTCGAGGACGGCGTCGCCGAGCTGCGCGACCTGCTGAACCGCTTCAACGAGCTGGCGGCCAACTACTCGGACGAGACCGCCGACGAGTTCGCGCGCCTGCAGGAGCGGATCGACGCAGCCGACGCGTGGAACCTCGACACGATGCTCGACACCGCGATGGACGCGCTGCGGCTGCCGCCGGGCGACGCCGACGTGACGAAGCTCTCGGGCGGCGAGCGGCGCCGCGTCGCGCTCTGCCGGCTGCTGCTCAGCGCCCCCGACCTGCTGCTGCTCGACGAGCCGACGAACCACCTCGACGCCGAGTCGGTCGCGTGGCTCGAGCAGCACCTGCAGGAGTACAGAGGGACGATCGTCGCGATCACCCACGACCGCTACTTCCTCGACAACGTCGCCGGCTGGATCCTCGAGCTCGACCGGGGGCGCGGCATCCCGTACGAGGGCAACTACAGCGGCTGGCTCGTGCAGAAGCAGCAGCGCCTCGAGCAGGAGGAGCGCTCCGACAAGGCGCGCAGACGCACGATCGCGAAGGAGCTCGAATGGGTGCGGCTGAACGCGTCCGCGCGGCGCGCGAAGCCGAAGGCGCGCCTCAACGCCTACGAGCAGCTGCTGGCCGAGGAGCGCAACGTGAGACTCGACCAGGTGCAGATCCACATCCCGCCCGGGCCGCGACTCGGCGAGGTCGTGATCGAGGCCGAGGGCCTGAGCAAGGGCTATGGCGAGAAGCTGCTGATCGAGGACTTGAGCTTCAAGCTGCCGCGGAGCGGGATCGTCGGCGTGATCGGCCCGAACGGCGCCGGCAAGACGACGCTCTTCCGCATGATCACCGGGCAGGAGCAACCGGACGCGGGGTCGCTGAGGCTCGGCGAGACGGTGGAGCTCGCGTACGTCGACCAGTCGCGCGACGCGCTGGATCCCGAGAAGACGGTGTGGGAGGAGATCTCCGGCGGCGAGGACCACATCATGGTCGGGGACCGCAGAATGAATTCGCGCGCGTACGTCAGCGGCTTCAACTTCAAGGGGACCGACCAGCAGGCGAAGGTCGGCAAGCTGTCGGGCGGCGAGCGCAACCGCGTGCACCTGGCGAAGCTGCTGCGCAGCGGCGGCAACGTGCTGCTGCTGGACGAGCCGACGAACGACCTCGACGTCGACACGCTGCGCGCCCTCGAGGAGGCGCTGCTCGCCTTCCCCGGCTGCGCCGTCGTGATCTCGCACGACCGCTGGTTCCTGGACCGCATCGCCACGCACGTGCTCGCCTTCGAGGGCGACTCCCAGGTGCGCTGGTTCGAGGGCAACTTCGAGGCGTACGAGTCCGAGCGCCGCGAGCGGCTCGGCGACGCGGCCGACCGGCCGCACCGCATCCAGTACAAGAGACTCGTGCGCTCGTAGGGCCCGGGGCAGCCTTCCGAGGCCGCCCACTTGACGTTACGTGTCGGTAACGTTACGTTACTGGCATGGCACGCCCGCACGACCCCGACGTGACGGAGGCGATCGAGGAGGCGGCGCTGGCGCTGCTCGCCGAGGCGGGCTTCGCGCAGATGAGCGTCGCCGCGGTGGCCGATCGCGCCGGCGTCGGCAAGCCGGCGATCTACCGGCGCTACCGCGACAAGGCCGAGCTCGTGGCGGCGGTCGTCGCCCGGCGGCTGCCCGCGCTCGAGGTCCCCGACCTCGGCGACACGCGCGCGGAGCTGTGGCGCGCGGTGCAGGTCGGCTTCCCGCAGGACGGCCCGGGATACGTCGCGCTGATCGGCGGGCTGATCGCCGAGCAGGAGCGCCACCCGGAGCTGATCGCGGCGTTCCGGGACAACGTGCTGCTGCCCCGGCGCGAGGCGGTGCGGCGGCTGATCGAGCGCGGACGGGCGCGCGGCGACGTGCGGCGGGATCTCAGCGCCGAGGAGGCGGTCGACCTGCTCGCCGGTCCGTTCCTCGCGCGCGTGTTCGCCGGCGCGCCGACCGGCCCGCGCTGGCGCAGACGCGCTTTCGAGCTGTGGTGGGACCTCGTCCGCGAGAGGAGCGGCAGATGATCGACTTCACGACGGCGATCGAGATCGATCGCCCCGTCCACGACGTGTTCGCGTACGTCATCGACCCGGCGAAGCTGCCGACGTGGCAGACGAACACCCTCGAGGTGGCGCAGGAGACCGACGGGCCGATCGGCGTCGGCACGCGCCTGCGCGAGGTCCACCGCGGGCCCGGCGGCCGCCGGCTCGAGTCCCGCGTGGAGGTCGTGGAGCTCGAGCGGGATCGGACGTTCGCGCTGCGGATCGTCGACGGCCCGCTGCCGGTGGACGGCCGCTTCCTGTTCGCCCCCTCGGGCCTCGGTCGGACGCGCGTGGAGATGCACGGCAGCGGCGCACCGCGCGGCGCGCTGCGGCTGTTGACGCCGCTGCTCTCGCGCACGCTGCGGCGCCAGTTCGCCGCGCATCTGGCCGGGCTGAAGCGGGTGCTGGAGGCTCCGCACGGCTGACCGGCGCGCCTGCGAGCGGCGATCCTGGCTCCACGGCCAGTCGGACGCGCTAGGGTGCGCTGCATGGGAGACGTCTCGAAGGCAGTGCTCATCACAGGCTGCTCGTCCGGGATCGGCCGGGCGACGGCGCGGCGGCTCGCCGCCGGCGGCTGGACCGTCTACGCGACCGCACGGCGACCGGAGTCGATCGCGGAGCTCGAGGCGGCCGGCTGCCGCACGCTCCCGCTCGACGTGACCGACGAGGCCTCGATGGTCGCAGCGGTGCGGACGATCGAGGAGACCCACGGCGCGGTCGGCGTGCTCGTCAACAACGCCGGCTACTCGCAGAGCGGCGCGATCGAGACCGTGCCGCTCGAGGCCGTGCGCCGCCAGTTCGAGACGAACGTCTTCGGCCTGGCGCGGCTCACGCAGCTCGTGCTGCCGAAGATGCGCGACCAGCGCTGGGGCAAGATCGTCAACCTCGGCTCGATGGGCGGCAAGCTCGTGTTCCCGGGCGGCGGCTGGTACCACGCGACCAAGCACGCGCTCGAGGCGATCAGCGACGCGCTGCGCTTCGAGGTGCGCGGCTTCGGGATCGACGTCATCCTGCTCGAGCCCGGGCTGATCACGACCGAGTTCGGCAACGCCGCAGTCGCCAGCATGAGCGAGGTCGACGGGGCCGGCGCGACGCGCGAAGCCGACCCGTACGCGAAGTTCAACGCGACCGTCGGCAGTGCCACGCAGGGCGCCTACACCGGCCCCCTGCGCCTGCTCGGCGCGGGCCCCGAGCGCGTCGCGAAGGTGATCGAGAAGTCGATCCGCAAGCGTCGCGCACCGACGCGCGTGACGATCACGCCGTCGGCGAAGCTCTCGATCCCGAGCCGGCGGCTGATTCCCGACCGCGCGTGGGACGCGCTGATGCGCGCGCAGTTCCCGACGCCGAAATAGCGCCGCGTCGCAAACCTCCGAGGCGCCTCACCTCGCACGTGCTTCGAGAGCCGCCCGCCGTGTGGGACGGCAGCGGTGCGGCCGGCCTCCCCCCGAAGCCGGCCGCACCATGGCCCGTCAGCGACGCTTGCCGCCGCAGCCGCGGATGCGCAGCCGCTGGTGGCGTGTGATCGCGTCGCCGTTCTGACCCCGCATCTGGACCAGGGCGGTCGACCGCTGCCCTCTTCTCGAGCACAGGTTGGTCGAGACGCCGAGCGGCCCATGGCTCCCCGCGACGATGTTCAGCGTGAACTTCGACACCGGCGCGTCCGGGATCGTGTCGAAGTTCGTCGCCAGTCGCTTGCCGCCCGGGATGGTGACCCGGCCGACGAGGTCGATGTCGATGTCGCCGCGCAGCGCGACCATCAGGTCGGGCAGCGGACGCCCCGGATGTCTGACGAAGAACGCGCCCCCGCGCAGCGGGTCCTTCAGCAACGGAGTCCGTGCGACGGCCGAGCCGGCCTCCGCTCTGCGGCATCTGTCGTTGCGGTACTCGGTCAGCGTGCACGCTCTGTTGACCACGTTGAGCAGCGCCGCCAGCGTCTGCGGGAGCACGACCTTCACCGATCTCAGGTTGCTCTGCCCGGGCTTCTGGGTGAGCACGGCCCTGAACGGAGTCGACACTCCCTGACTGGTGCGGCCGTCGCTGCCGACGGTCAGGCTGAGCCTCGGCGAGAAGGCGAGCCTCTTGCAGTTGCCCAGCTGGAACCGCGAGGCGAGCGAAGCCGTGGACCCGTCGACCGAGGTCGCGACGCCGGCGATCTGCTTTCTCGAGCAGCTCGTCGGCGAGACCATGAATCTCGGCTTGTCGATCGACACGCGCACCGAACGGATGTGCAGCGGCACGCCCTTGACGATCGTCGGGAACGGATCCGACACGACGCTCAACTCGGCCGTGACCGGATCGACGTGGATCGCCTGGCGGACGACCACCGTGCCCAGGTTGAACGGTCCGGCGATCGCGTCGACCGCGACGGCGAGGCCGTACGGCGCTCCTCTGTACGGCCCGGTGAGGTACACGCGACCGCCGCTGACCCAGAACGGGTTGGAGCCGACGCCCGCCGCGACCTTCGCATGACCGATCAACGACCCGGCGGGGCAGGTGCCCGCGTTCGCAGCCGCGTTCGAGCACTGCTGCGCGTCCTTCACGCGCGCCAGGAGGCCTCTGGGCGTGTTGATCGTCAGCCCTCTGAACTCCTCGTCGTCATCCGTGCGGGTGAGCGAGACGTGCATCGGGCTGCTCGATCCGGCCACCGGGTTCTCGACGCCGGCGCGGAACGTCGGCTCGAATCTCGGCGCCTTGCAGCCTGTCGTGGTGAACGAGCTGCTCGTGTTGACCACGGCGTCGCCCCAGGAGACGAGCTCCGCGGTCGTCGTGTGGACGCCGCATCTGCTCGGAGACGCGAGCGGCGCCCGCGGGCCGGTCTTGAAGTGGAGCGTCATCGACTCGAACGGCAGCTGCGGCAGGTCGTCGAACACAGTCGTCAGCCGGCCTGTGAAGGGGTTCGCCTTGATCGCTCCCGGCAGCTTGATGTCGATGCCGTCCTGGTCGGAGCGGATCTCCACCGCCATCCGGAACAGCTCGCCGGACAGCGGATCGTCCGAGTTCTGCGTGCGCAGGAAGATCGTCCCGCCGACCGGATGGTCGAGCAGCGGCGTGTGCAGCTCGACGGTGCCGAGCTTCGACGCGTCCGGGCAGGTCGCCACGCCCTCCTGGCCCAGCCGGAGCTGCGCGTCCGTGCAGCCCGCGAGGCCGTCCGCCGAGGACGGGTTGATCGTCAAGCCCTCGGGCAGCGTGACCGTCGCCCGTCTGAGGTCGGCCGGCGCGATGCCCGCCGGACCCCAGTCCTGCTTCAGCGACACGGTCGCGTCGACCCCGCTCGGCGCGTGCGGCGCCTGCGTGGAGGGCACGAGCGCGAAGCCGGGCTCGAACGGGTTGTACTGACACCCTTCCATCGCGGGCGTGGTCCACGAGCTGTGGACGAATCTGCCCACGTTCTCGTACGTGTCGACGTCGATCCCCCACAGCAGCGGTGTCCCGGGACATGAGGTCGGCGTGCGCAGGAACGGGACGTCGCTGCGCGATCTCAACGAGCAGTCACCCATCGTCGGGTTGAATCCGTGACCTCCGTGCAGGCAGGAGGCGCGCAGCGGATCATGCGATCTGTCGCTCGGAACACCCCAGAGGGTGACTTCGAACTTCGGGATCGGAACAGAGCTGGGCGCCTTCTCGGTGACGATGTCAATCCCGTGATCCGACGGGCGGAGCTTCGCCTTCAGGGTGACGATGATGCTCTGGAAGAAGAAGCCGAACGCGGCCGGCGATCCTCTCGGAGGCACGACGTTGTACAGGGGGACGATGTCCTGCGCATTCAGCTGTACCACGCCGATCTGGCTCTCCGGCGGGCAGGTCGGGACTTGAACGGGCAGCGCCTGGGTCGTCAACTGCGACGGCGTGCACAGAACCGGCGTGGCCGTCGGATTTCCCACGAAGCCTGGCGGCACGTGCACGATGACGTCCCGGAAGCTCTCCTTCGGCGCGGTCGTCGCGAGATTGGGGTTGGGGAAGTCGAGGTTCGTCTGGGCCTCCGACAGCAATCTGACGTTCGTCTTGATTTCCGTCGGATCGCTGCCGGCTCGCGATGCCGGCACGGTGAGCGCGTCACTCAAGCCGATGTCGAAGGCCTTGATCGCGAAAGGTCCGCTCGGGCCTACGACGATCGAGAAGGGATCGCTGACGGCCTCGGCGGCGCCTCCCCCGAAGGCGGAGATGGTGCCCGCGAGCGTGCCGCTCGCGCCCGGATCCACGACGGTGACGGCTCTGATGCGCATCTGACTGCCCGGTGGGAGCCCCGTCGCGTCGCCGGTGCACTCCTGCACCTGACCGGCGGTCTGGCACTGGAGGTTCACGTTTCCGCTGACGGCAGGGCTCGGCGACGGCGGGACACCAGGCGGAAGCTCATATCTCACCGTCACATCGCCGACCAGGGCCTCCGTGCCGACGTTCTGCACGGTCACCCAGGTAACCATGAATCTGCCGGCCGTCACATGGTCGGGGACCAGCGTCGACAGGCGAAGCGCCTGATCCCCAAGGGCGGTCGTCGCCGTCGCCGCGCTCAGGGATGCGGCGATCGCCAGGCTCATGCAAAGCCGTCTGAGCGTTCGAATGCTCTTCATCTCTCTCAACGTCCCTTCTTCGCGACGGCTCTGAACGTGACGCGCGTCGTGCGCTCGACCTCGCCGCCGGCGGAGGCGAACGTCAGGCGGACCGAGGTCCTGTAGACGCCTGCGGCCTTCAATTGGGTGCGGGCGCGTCTGCCGAGGCGCAGCGCCACCTCGAACGTCCCGCCTCTGCCGCGTCTCGCCGACCCGGCTCTGAGGCCCCTCCCGCTCCATCTGAGCGTCCCAGGAGCGGTGAGCCTGACGCGGAGGATCCCCGCCGCGCCACGCACCGCGATGCGCTGCCGCACCACGAGACCACCGGGGCGGGAGGTGCCCGCGTCGTTCTCCTCGAAGAACAAGCTTCCGAGCGAGTCCTCGATCGGCGTGGCCGTCGGGGGCGGTTGACATGCCTCCCCCTGACAGGGCCGCGGCAGCTCCTCGGCCGGAGCCGGGAGGAGGCTTCCCTCGCGAACGTCGTACACGTCGACGAGATCGTCGGTGTCCTGGCCGACCAGCCGCTGGCGCGTCAGGATGAACACGTCGTTCCCGCTGGCGCTCGCGTCGGCGAAGTTCGCCGGATCTCTGCCCTTGCCCGTCGACAGCAGGTTGAGGCTATCCGTGGCGGGGTCGTATTCGTAGACGTCGTCGACTCCGTTTCTGTCGTGCGCAGCCAATGCGTCTGCGGTTGAGAAGAACACCTGCCCACCATCGCTGAGGAAATGCGGGCGGAAGCCCACGTTGAGCGGCTGCGGGTTGCCCGACGTCACCGCAGGGCGCACGCTCGCATCGCTGGTGACGAAACCGGACGATGGGCAAGAGACGCAGACGAGTCTCTGGTCGTCGAGGCTGAAGAGGTACATCAGGCGATGCCCGTTCGGCTCGTTGCCGAGATCATCAACCGCCGGGAGCGGGAAGTACGCGAACGCCAGGTATCTGCCGTCGGGCGTCACGCGAGCGTAACCGGGTCTGCCGGTCATCACTCCAAGTTGCTCCTCGGAGTTTCCTCCGATGTGGACGATCTGGCTGATCACATGCGTCGCGCCGTCATCCCAGACGGCGAGCTTGGATCCGGTCGTCTGGTAATAGACCCGACGACCGTCGTCGCTCATGCCGACGACGAGCCCCCCGTCCATGGCGCCGTCGGTCGTGATCATCGTCAGGTTGTCTCTGTCTGCGGCGGGATCGGCGCTGTCGACATAGCGGTAGAGGTCCGTCGTGCCGTTGGTGTCGCTGTCGACCAGGCCCGCGTCCGTCGTGAAGAAGACGGTGCGGCCGTCCGGGGTCACGCCCTGGAGGGTCGCTCTGCTCGGATTCGACTCGTTCGGGTCGCCCGGCACGCCCGGGTCGTCGGTGAGCTCCGGCTGAGAGATCCATGCCGTGCTGGTGCCGTCGATGCGCATGAAGAGCTGAGAGGGACCGTACGTCGACGACGGCACGGTGAAGACGAGCCGCGTCCCGTCCGCGGACATCACGTTTCGATACTCGACCGGGTCGATGTTCGAGCCCACAACCGAGCCGTTCGGCAGAACGCCGGCCAGGCTCAGGACGCCGTCGTCCCATTGATAGACGTTCGGCACGCCGGGCTCGGCCTCAGGGAGGAACTGCGTCGGCGTCACGAACGAGACGTGGCGCGCGTCGGCGGAGATCCCCCAGGTCTTGATACCGCGGAAGTCCAGGACCGTGGGCGGATCGACCTGCGAGACGGTGACCGTCTCGAGCTCGCGCGTGTCCGTGTCCTCGGCATAGATGTTGTTGCGCAACGGCGCGTCGTCGGTGGCCGCGGGCAGGTCGTACGCCCACACGATTGCCGTGCGCAGGTCCTCGGAGTAGATCTGCAGCAGCGTCGGAGCGAAGAACGTCTGCACCGCGTCGGGCCGCGGCGTCGGGGTGATCGCACGCGTGACCCAGCCGGTGTCCGTGCGACGCGCGACGAACTGCGACTGACCGGCCTGGCCGGAGCCGATGGTGTCGCCGAAGGGGGTCCGCGAGGCGAAGGCGACCGCGTCCCCCTGTCGCGCCGCGACGGTGGTCAACCCGTCGCCAACGATGTCGCCCTGCCCCTTGTCAAGCGGCGACACCATCTCGTAGTGGCGGGCGGCGCTCGCCACAGCGGGGAACAGGCCCCATGCCACACAGGCGGCGACCACGGCGCCGCTGACGATCGCGCAGGCGCGCCGTCCCAACCCTATCGCTCCACACACAAGCACTCGGCCCTCTCCTCTGGAAACGGACGTGGCTACCATAGCGTCCCCGCGTAGGGCCCGCAAACCGGAGCCTTTCTCGCTTGACACCGCAGTTCCCCCGGCCTACCCTGCGCTTGGCGGCGTCCGTCTGACCTTCGACGGGCGGAGCGCCAGCACGACTTGTCGACGAAAGGGGGAACTGCCGCGACAAAGTTGTCCGTGCGCATCGCGCACCCATAAATTGCCGTTATAAATCAATACGATTAAGGTAGGCAAATGAAACTCTGCAAGCTGCTTCTCGCCGCTTTGAGCGCCACCGTGCTCCTCGGCGCGCTCACGTCGAGCGCCTCCGCCAGGAGCATCTCGGTGACCAGCCAGACGCTGAGATCAACCTTCAGGGAAGTCAGATTCGCGATGCCGTTCGGCACGACGAACTGCCAAGTCACACTCGAAGGCTCGCTCCACGCAAGGACGATAGCCAAGATCGCCGCCACCCTAGTTGGGTACATCAACAGGGCGACGCTCGGCACCTGCTCTGCCGGAGCGGCAACGATCCTAACGGAAACCCTCCCCTGGCATGGCCGGTACAGGAGCTTCACAGGCACCCTACCGAACATAGCGACGATTAGGATCGACTTCGTCGACGCCTCGTTCCGCGTCCGCGAACCGTTCGGCATCACCTGCCTAGCGAGGAGCACCGCTGCACAGCCCGCCGTCGGCACGTTCAACATCTCCGGCGGCTTCATCCAGACCGCGGAAATCGGCGGCACGATAAGGACCGGCGCCGAATGCTTCGGCGAAGAAGGCTCCTTCACCTCCGACAGGGGTGGCATCACCGCCGGCAACAACACCACCAGGATCGGCATCAGGCTAATATAGGTCCCTTCTGAGAGGGCTTCCGGGGCGGCGCTGCACATGCAGCGCCGCCCTTTTTTCCGCGTGCGCCCGCGTTCTGCTTAAGGGAGAGAAGTGAAGTTTGCCCAGCTGCTTGCAGCTTCGGCGACACTGAGTTCGTTGACACCCTCGAAGGCTCGCTGCACTCGATCGCCTAGTCAGGAGCACCGCGATAGAACCGCGCCGGCTCGATTTGGAACATCGGCGCGGCACGGTGACCGGCGAGCTCGGCGCACCATAAGCCCGGGACCGAATGCTTCGGCGACGCCGGCTCGTTCACTTCCGACAGGGGGCCGGTCACCACGTCAGGCAGCACGGCCAGGATACCCATCAGGCTAATATAGGATCGCCGCGGCACTGCACGTGCAGCGCCGTCCTGTTTCGTTACTTCGAAGAATGAGTCAATGCATCAGGTGGGCGGCGGGAGTGAACGCTCAGCGCCGCGCCTCGAACGCATCGTCCAGCCGCAACGCGAACGCCGCGATCAGCTTCGCGGCGTTCGCGACGTCCTCGAGCTCGCACAGCTCGACCGGGGAGTGCATGTAGCGCAGCGGCACCGACACGAGCGCGGTGGGGATGCCGGCGCGGCTGAGGTGGATCGCGTCGGCGTCGGTGCCCGTGCCGCGGCCGGCGGACGCCACCGTGAACGGGATCCCCTCGGCCTCGGCCGTCTCGTGGAGCAGCTCGAAGACGCGCGGATGGATCGTCGACCCGCGCGTCAGCGACGGCCCCGATCCGATCGGGTGCTTCGTCAGCTCGCCGAGCTCGACGCCCGGCTGGTCGGTGGCGAACGTCACGTCGACCGCCACCGCCACGCCCGGATCGAGCGCGAACGCGGTCGTGCGAGACCCGGCGAAGGTGATCTCCTCCTGCACCGCCGCCACCGCCGCCACGTCGCCGGGCGCGCCGCCGGCCTCCGCCACCAGTCGCGCCGCCTCGAGGGCGACGTAGCAGCCGAGCCGGTTGTCCAGCGCCCGGGACACGAGTCGCCCGTTCGGCAGCTCGATCGGATCGCCGGCGATGACCGCCACGTCGCCGATCCGCACCATCGACCGCGCGTCGTCGCCGTCCTTGGCGCCGATGTCGATGTGAAGGTCCTTCAGCTCCGGCACCCGCTTGCGGTCCTCGTCCTTCATGAGGTGGATCGGCTTCTTCCCGATGACGCCGGGAAGCTCGCCGTTGCGCGTCATGAGCGTCACGCGCTGACCGACCAGGATGATCGGGTCCCAGCCGCCGACCGAGCCGAAGCGCAGGAAGCCGTCGTCGTCGACGTGCGAGACGTGCAGGCCGATCTCGTCGATGTGCCCGACGACCGCGAGCAGGGGGCCCTCGCCCGCTCCGCTCACGCGTGCGACCGACGAGCCCAAGGCGTCCCAGCTCACCTCCGCGAACGCGCTCGCCGCCTCGCGCCACGCCGCCGCGGCGTCGCCCTCGTAGCCCGAGGGCCCGGGAGTCGTCAGCAGTCTCTGCAGCAGCGGCGGCGTCGGCACGGCGGCAAGCCTAGCGGCCGACCAGCGCCCGCAACGCGGCGGGAAGCGTCTGCAGCAGCCGGTCCACGGGCGTCGCGCCCGGTGGGCTCGT
>FLYN01012795.1_pt1 | contig 12329 bp, 8 predicted proteins | sample 1122621 | NCBI WGS metagenome assembly FLYN01 (sample SAMEA4346792, study PRJEB14843) | hot springs metagenome | biome: Terrestrial Biome; feature: Habitat; material: Sediment | place: India | collected 2012-06-12 | depth 1760 m
CAGCGGCCGCGCCGACGACCGCCCCGGCGGCGGCGCCAACGAGCGCTCCGGCAGCGGCAGCCACGGGTGAATTGCAGGGGCCCATCCCCTACCCCGAGGGCCAGTTGCTCGCCGGCAGCCGCGAGCCGAAGAAGTTCAACCTCGATCAGATGATGGTCTACAAGAAGCTGGATCAGTACACCGAGCCGGATTATATCGCCCAACTGGTCCAGGAAGGCAAGCTCCCGCCGGTCGAGCAACGGCTCCCCGAGGAGCCGCAGGTCATCCCCAACAGCTTCTTCTCGGATGGCCCGGGTGAGTACGGCGGTGTGATGCGCGACGTGTGGGCAGCGCCGACCGAGGGGTGGAACTGGGCTGCTGGGGTCAGCCAGGGCTGGTTCGGAATCGAGGCGATCGTGCAGGAGCCGCTGGTGATGACCGGGCCGATGTGGCTGCGCGGCGATAAGATCGAGCCGGTCCCCAACCTGGCCAAGAGCTGGGAGTGGTCGGAAGATGGCCTGCAGTTGACCATGCACCTCATCAAGGGCGCCAAGTGGTCGGACGGTGAGCCGTTCACGGCCGAGGACGTGATGTTCACCTGGGAGGACATCATCCTCGACCCGCAGGTCGCGCAGGCGTGGACCAAGCGCAGCGCCTGGCAGATCGATGGCAAGGACATCACGCTGGAACAAGTCGACGACTATACGATCCGGTGGACTTTCCCGGTGCCGCGCCCGACCTACATGATGTTCCAGATGGACGAACTGGACTTCTCGGTCGCGCCGGCGCATGTCCTCAAGCCGTTCCATCCGAAGTACAACCCGCAGTCGGACTACCAGAAATTCCAGGATGCGCTGCCGCCTGACGCGCTGCCGGTCGTCACCATGGGGCCCTGGGTGCCGGTGAGCTACAAGACCGATGAGCTGATGATCTTCCGCCGCAACCCCTACTACTGGAAGGTCGACGAGAGCGGCAAGCAGCTCCCCTACCTGAACGAGATCATCTTCGAGAAGGCCGCCACCGGCGTGATCCGCACCACCAAAGTGCTGGCCGGCGCGGCGGACCATACCAACGTCGAGAACCCCTCGACCTACCTGGAGGTCGCCACCCGGGCGCAGGACCCCAACGCGCCGTTCCGGATCGAGTGGGGCCCCGAGACGCTGGGCTTCTCACTGCTGATCAACCAGGCCAAGGAGTTCGGCGTCACCGATGATCGCACCCGCGAGCTGCGCAAGCTGTTCCGCGATGTGCGCTTCCGCCGGGCGCTCAGTCAGGCGATCGATCGCGACGGCCTGGCCCGCTCGATCGCAGAAGGACCGTTCTTCCGCGCCTGGCCAGGTGGGCTCTACCCCGGCTCGCAGTTCTTCGACATCAACTCGGTGGCCTACTACCCGTTCTCGCCGGAGACCTCCAAGGCGCTGTTGGCCGAGCTGGGCCTCAAAGACACCGATGGCAACGGCATCCTGAACTGGACCAGCGGCCCGCTTGCCGGCCAGGACCTCGTGATCGGCCTGACGGCGGTCGAGGACCAGGAGGGCGCGCCGACGATCGCCGAGTCGCTGGTGACGCTGTTCCGCAACGTCGGCATCCAGGTCAACTACCGCAAGATCCTGGCGACGGTCGACCAGGATCAGGTGACGAACGGCCAGTGGGAGATGCGCGTCAGCCGCATGGGCCAGGAGTTCGCCACGCCGAACACCCGCTGCCGCGACATCGCGCCGCTGACGAACGAGTCGCCGAGCTGGCACCGCGCCAGTGCGACGGCGCCGCGCGAACTCCAGCCGTTCGAGCAGGAGATGGTCTCGATCGTGCAGCAATTCTGCGCCGAGTCGGATACTGCCAGGCAGAAGGAGCTGATGGCCCAGTACAACAAGCTGCACACCGAGAACTTCTACACGCTCGGTGTGGTGATCGGTCGCTATGGGCTGGGCATGGCCAAGCGGATCAAGAACGTGCCGATCGGCACACCCGCGTTCCTGTATCAGTGGGACTACAACAACTTCATCCCCGAGCAGTTGTGGGTGCCCAAGGAGGAACAGGCGAAGGTTCCTGAGACGATGCCTGGGGTCATTCCGATCTATCAGAAAACGACCGGCTAATGTGGTGCATCCACCACGTTCGCTGCCGCCCTCCGGCGTGGGTGGGGCTGCAGGGGTGGACCTGGTGTCCGCCCCTGCTCCGGTGCCTCCGCTCCGCGCGGGGGTAGGATCGTGCGGGCTGCGGCATCCCACGTCACCACCATCTCCTCCGTCCCGCACGCCGGGTGGGGAAAAACCGGGAATAACGCATGATCGGGTTTCCGCGCTGGTGTTCCCGCCGTCCCCTGCCTCCGATCCCCCACCGTGGGGCGGGGACAGGGGGAGGCACACACCACGCCGACCACGGAACTTCCGTCAAGACTGCCCTGTTGAGGCAGGAAGGGCTGTACGCTGAGGCCGATGCAAACGCGGCGCGGACGGGGCGGGTGGAGGCGTAGCTCCGCACCGCGGCACACTGCCGGTCAGCGCCAGCTAACGTGGAAAGGGCTCTGCGGTGATCAGCTACATTCTTCGACGCCTGGTCTCGGCGATCCCGGTGTTGATCGGAATCAGTCTGGTGTCCTTTATTATCATCCAGCTTCCGCCAGGAGATTTTGCGAGCAGTTTTAAAGTCAACCTGATGAACAACGGGATGTCAGAGGCCGAGGCCGAGCGGGTGGTCAGCGCTTACCGCGCGCAATACGGGCTCGACCAGCCGCTGCACATCCAATACCTGACCTGGATCAAAGGGATCGTAACCCAGGGCAACTTCGGCTACTCGTTTGCCTATAAGAAAGATGTGGGTGAGCTGATCGCCGAGCGGCTACCGCGGACGCTGGCGCTGGCGCTCGCCGCGCATCTGATCTCAACTTTGGTCGGCATCGCGATCGGCATCTATACCGCTACGCATCAATATAGCCTGGGCGATATCGCAGCGACCGTCCTGGCCTTCCTGGGCACGGCGATGCCACGCTTCTTTATCGCGCTGGTGATCTTGTACTGGCTCGCCTTCTCGGTCGGGGCACAGCATTTCACCTCGTTCAATTCGCCCCAGTATGCGCTCGCGCCCTGGTCATGGGGCAAGTTCGTCGATACGCTCAGCCACATCTGGCCGGTGATCGTGGTGGCCGGCTTCGGCGGGGTGGCGCAGAATATGCGGGTGATGCGCGGCAATCTGCTGGATGTGTTGAACGCCCAGTATGTGACGACTGCGCGCGCCAAGGGGCTCACCGAGCGCAAGGTGATCGTGCGGCATGCGGTGCCGAACGCATTGCATCCGATCATCATGTATCAGGGCACGGTGCTGCCATATATGCTCCAGGGCGAGCTGGAGGCAGCGATCGTGTTGGGGCTGCCGACCCTGGCGCCGATGTTCTATCAGTCATTGCTCAGCCAGGACATCTTTGTCTCCGGCGGCTTTCTGCTGATCTATGCTATCCTGCTGGTGATCGGCAATCTGATCGCCGACCTGGTGCTGGTGATGGTCGATCCGCGCGTGCGCTATAGTTAATAGGACCCAGAAGCGCGCGTTACGCATGTGTAGCTTTGTGCGACACGAGGTGGTACGATGGCCCAGGCAATCGAGACGCCGTTCCCGCTGGTACCGGGGGTCGAGGAAGAGCAGCGGGAAACCTATGCTGCCCTGATCTGGCGGAGGTTCCGCAAGAGTAAGATCGCGATCGTGGGCGGCCTGATCTCGATCATGCTGGTGATGATGGCGATCTTCGCCGACTTCCTGTCACCAACCGATCCGGTAGCCACCAATATGCAGTTTTCCTACTCCCCGCCACAGCCGCTCTTCCTGGTGGACCCCAACGGCCAGTTCCATCTACGGCCGTTCACCTACAACCAGCGCTCGGTGATCGACCCGGTGACGTTTCTGCCGACCCGGCAGCTCGATACCAGCCGCCCCTACGAGATCAAATTCTTGGTGCAGGGCTATGAGTACAAGCTGCTGGGCCTGTTTCCAAGCCGGCTCCATCTGTATGGCGTCGAGGAGGGCGGTACGTTCTATCTGCTGGGGACCGATAAGTTCGGCCGCGACCTGTGGGGCCGGATCTGTATGGCAGGGCGGATCTCGATCGCGCTGGCGCTCTTCGCCACGCTGATCAGCATCGTAGTCGGCTCGGTCGCGGGGCTGGTCTCCGGGTACTATGGTGGCTGGGTCGACAACCTGTTGCAGCGGTTTGTCGAGTTCGTCCAGTCGTTCCCTCAGCTCCCGCTCCTGATGGCCTTGTCGGCGGTCATCCCGATCACCTGGGATCAGCGGCTGGTCTTCGTCAGCATGGCGGCGATCCTGGCTCTGCTGGGCTGGACCCGGCTGGCGCGCGAATTGCGCGGCAAGGTGCTGGCGCTGCGCGAGACTGACTTCATCATGGCCGCGCGCGAGATGGGTGCCTCGGACAGCCGGATCATCTTCCGCCACGTCTACCCGAATGTGCTGAGCCACGTGATCGTGGTGCTGACGCTGACGATCCCGGCGACCATCCTGACCGAGAGTTTCCTCAGCTTCCTGGGGATCGGCGTCCAGGAGCCGCTGGTGAGCTGGGGCACGCTCATGCGCGATGCGCAGAGCATTCAGACGTTGAGCAGCAATCCCTGGCTGATGGCTCCGGCCGCCTTCATCCTGCTCGCTGTCCTGGGATTTAACTTTTTGGGCGATGGGTTGCGTGATGCCGTCGATCCGTACTCGATCGTTTGATGCGTGAAACGTAAGGCGTAAAACGTACCAGCGCTACATCTTGAAGCCCACCGTTGATGAGGCTTCGCGAAGTACATATTCCGCATTCTGTATGCTGCATTTCGTGTTTCCCATACCTAGAACCCGAGATCTTCCATGAGCACCAACGATAATGTTCTTCTCGAAGTCAAGAACCTCAAGCAATACTTTCCGATCCGCCAGGGCTTTCTGCAGCGGGTTGCCGGCTACGTGAAGGCCGTGGATGGGGTCAGCCTGTTTGTGCGCGAGCAGGAAGTGCTGGGCCTGGTGGGCGAGAGCGGCTGCGGCAAGACGACCGCCGGGCGCGCTATTCTGCGCCTGTACGACCCGACCGGCGGTGAGATCTGGTTTCGCAAGGAGGACGGCGAGCGGGTGGAGATCTCGCGCATCAGCCAGAAGCAGATGAAGCCGCTGCGCCGCGAGATGCGCATGATCTTTCAGGACCCATTCAGTTCGCTCAACCCGCGCATGACCGTCCGCGACCTGATCGGCGAGCCGCTGATCGTCCACCAGCTCGCCAAGGGGCGCGAGATCGACGAGATCGTCGCGCACCACATGCGCGCGGTCGGGCTCAACCCGGCGTATATGCAGCGCTATCCGCACGAGTTCTCGGGCGGGCAGCGGCAACGGATCGGGCTGGCGCGCGCCCTGGTGCTCAACCCGCGCCTCATTATTGCCGACGAGCCGGTATCGGCGCTGGACGTATCGATCCAGGCGCAGGTGCTGAATCTCTTGGAGGAGCTCCAGGCCAAGCTCGGCCTCACGATGATCTTTATCTCGCACGATCTGTCGGTCGTCGAGCATATGTGCGATCGCGTCGCGGTGATGTACGTGGGTAAGATCGTCGAAATGGGCGCGACCGAGGACGTGCTCAAGCACCCACTGCACCCCTATACCGAGGCGCTGGTCTCGGCGATCCCACCCGCCGACCCGGATGTCCGGACCAAGCGGATCATTATGCAGGGCGACCTGCCGAGCCCGGCCAACCCGCCGCCCGGCTGCGTATTCCACACGCGCTGCCGCTACGCGCAGGCGATCTGCAAGGTTGAGGAGCCGACGCTGACCGAGTACGCGCCTGGCCATTACGCCAGTTGCCATTTCGCGAACGAGCTGCATCTGCAAGGGATCGAGGTTACAGCGTGAGCAAGTCGAGCCGGTACCTTGCGTTGTGCGCCTATCTGCTGCTGGTGGTGGGCGCGCTGTATGTGTTGCTGGCGCAGCGGCGGGATGCGTTCGCGGTCTACCATGCGAAACAATCGCTGACGATCGCGCTCGCTGCGCTGCTTGCTCCGGTGGCCTGGGCGATCGCCGCCTGGGTGTTGCTCTGGATACCATTGGCCGGTCCGGTGATCGGCGCCTCGCTGTTCGCTTTGTTGATCGCCGCGTACATCGGGCTGGTCGCCGGCTGGGTGGCCGGGATGGTGTATGCTCTGCAGGGGAAGGCGCGGCCGGTCCCGCTGGTGGGCCGTTGGGCCACGCGGCTGCCGCCCGCGCCGGCGGCGGAGCCAGCACCTGTGGCCAAACCGATCGAAGGAGGAACCACGATCGATGCCTAAAATTACGCTGATCGGCGCTGGCAGCATCGTGTTTACCCGCAACCTGTGCAGCGATATCCTGCTCACGCCAGCGCTGCAGGAGAGCACGATCGCGCTTATGGATATCGACCCGCCCCGCCTGGCCCAGGCGCGCGATCTCGTGCAGGCGCTCGTCGAGCGCCGCGGCCTGCGCGCGCGGGTCGAAGCCACCACCGACCGACGCGCGGCGGTGCGCGATGCCGATTATGTGATCACCACGTTCCAGCAGGGCGGGCTCGAGGCCTACGCGCTGGATATCGAGATCCCCCAGCGCTACGGCGTGGAGCAGTGCGTGGGCGACACGCTGGGGCCGGGCGGGGTCTTCCGTGCGCTGCGCACCATCCCGGTGTTGATCGACCTGTGCCACGACATGGATGCTCTGGCGCCGGACGGGTTGCTGCTCAACTATGTCAACCCCATGGCCGCCAATTGCTGGGCCGTTGATGTGGCGACCGGCCGCCCGCACGTGGGCCTGTGCCATAGCGTCCAGGGCACCAGTGAGATGCTGGCCGGCTGGATCGGGGTGCCCTACGAGGAGGTGGTGTTCCGCTGCGCCGGCATCAACCACCAGGCCTTTTTCCTGGAGTTCCGCCGCGGCAAGGAGGACCTGTACCCGCTGATCTGGGAGGCGATCCAGCGCGACGAGATCTATGCGCAGGAGCCGGTGCGCATCGAGCTGATGAAGCACTTCGGGTATTTCGTGACCGAGTCCAGCGGCCACGCCAGCGAGTATGTGCCCTATTTCCGCAAAAACGCGCGCATGGTGAACGATGACCTGGTGCCGCGCTTCAAGGACCCAAGCAACCACTGGTTCGACTTCGGGCGTACCGGCGGGTATCTGCGGCACTGCATCAGCCGGCTCGAGCACGCCGACGAGGAGTACGCCGCGCTGCTCGCGGGCCACAAGCCGCTGCCGAGCACACGTACGCACGAGTATGGCTCCTATATCATTGAGGCGATCGAGACCGATCGTCCGGTGCGCATCAATGGCAATGTGCCCAACCGCGGCCTGATCACCAATCTGCCCGAAGGCTGCTGCGTCGAGGTGCCCTGTATGGTCGACGGCAACGGCATCCAACCGGTGCACGTCGGGGCGCTGCCGCCACAGTTGGCCGCGCTCAACCGCACGAACATCAATGTGCAGGAGCTGATCGTCGAAGCGGCGCTCACCGGCAATCGGGAAGCGGTGTATCATGCAGTGATGCTGGATCCGCTGACCGCGGCGGTTTGTACGCTGCCGCAGATCCGCGCGATGGTCGATGAGTTGCTCGCGGCGCAGGCGCGCTGGCTGCCGCAGTTTTAGAACCAAGAACAGAGAACACAGAACCGAGAACCGGGAATGTTGCCTGCTGCCTGCCGCCTGCATCCTAACTGGTCCTTGTTCGCCGCTCGTCGTTCTAGAAAGGTTATTACACCTCATGCCCAAACCCAAAATCACCTTCATCGGCGCGGGGAGCACCGTCTTCGCCCGTAACCTGCTGCGTGACTTGTTCATCTTTCCCGAGTTGCACGAGGTGACGATCGCGCTCATGGACATCGATCCGCAGCGCCTGCGCGACTCGGAGATTGTGGCGCACCGGGTGGCCGAGGCTGCCGGCGCGCGTCCGGTGATCGAGGCGACCACCGATCGGCGCCGTGCGCTCGACGGCGCGGACTACGCGATCAATATGATCCAGGTGGGTGGCTACCGGCCCAGCACGGTGATCGACTTCGAGGTGCCCAAGAAATATGGGCTGCGCCATACGATCGCCGACACGCTGGGCGTCGGCGGGATTATGCGCGCGCTGCGCACCATCCCGGTGATGCTCGAGATCGGCCGCGACATGCAGCAACTATGCCCGGACGTGCTGTTCCTCAACTACACCAACCCGATGGCCATGCTCACCTGGGCGATGAACACGGCCACGCCGATCAAGACCGTGGGCCTGTGCCACAGCGTCCAGGGCACCGCCGCGCATCTCGCGCGCATCCTGAACGTTCCCTACGAGGAGCTGACCTACGTCTGTGCCGGCATCAACCATATGGCCTTCTACCTGCGCTTCGAGCATCAGGGGCAGGACCTCTACCCGCGCCTGCGCAAGGTGATCGACGAGGGGCAGGTGCCCGATGACGATCGGGTGCGCTTCGAGATGTTCCGCCGGCTGGGCTATTTCGTGACCGAATCGAGCGAGCACTTCGCCGAGTACGTGCCCTATTTCATCCGCCGCGACCGCCCTGACCTGATCGAGCGCTTCAACATCCCGCTCGACGAATACCCACGCCGTTGTGAGGCCCAGATCGCCGACTGGGAGCAGATGCGCGCGGCGCTGCACGACCCCGACCCGCAGGCGATCGAGCGCTACGAGCGTGCGCGCATGGAGGAGCGGCTCCAGCGCCTGGCTGCGCACGATCCGGAGTACGCCGAAATACGGCGCCAGGCCTGGGAAGCAGAGCGGCAGACCGGGAAAACGCGCCATTCCGGCGAGTATGGAACGCTGATTATCCAGGCGATCGAGACTGGTCAGCCGCGCGTCGTGTATGGCAACGTGATGAACGAGGGGCTGATCGACAACCTGCCGGCAGGCTGCTGTGTCGAGGTGCCCTGCCTGGTGGATCGCGCAGGCGTACAGCCGGTGCGCGTCGGCGCGCTCCCTCCGCACCTGGCTGCGCTGATGCGCACCAACATCAACGTCCAGGAGCTGGCGGTCAAAGCCGCGCTGGAGCGCAGGCGTGACTACATCTACTACGCGGCGATGCTGGACCCGCATACCGCGGCTGAATTGACGCTCGACGAGATCTATGCGCTGGTGGACGACTTGATCGCAGCGCACGGCGAGTGGCTGCCCGAGTACCACTGATCGCCGGTGATCCCGATCTGGCACCCCCGCTCGCGATCCGCGAAGCAGCGCGAAGGATGGGATTCGTTGTTGCGCACCTTCATGCCCTTCGCGGATCGCTTGCGCACTTGTGCGCCCATCGTCCGCACGCAGCTCGGGCGGCCGCGTGCTATGGTCGTGGACCGCAGCGGCCATTGCTGTGCCAGCGCGGCGATCGCCGTGTCCATGTTCGTTATTCCCGCGCGAATTTCGGAGCCTGTCTGAACAGGGTGGGTGCATCGGGCATCCCACATATGCCCCCGTGCGCCATGATCGCTCGCCGTCGCCTGCTCGCCACCAGGGAGCGAGGGAAACGAAGCGGGCAGGCCGCTGCGGCGCAGCCGCAGCCGCCCCCACCATCCACCAGTCCCCTTCCCCGCCCGCGGTGAGGGGGTGGGGGTGGGGTATGACGCGGCAAAACAAGTTCCTGAGATCCCCCCTGAAGAACGCTGCACCTGGCAGCGCTGTTGCTAGAATCGGCGCCGCTCACCGGCTCGTTGGCCCAACGATCGCGTGCGGCGCGAGCACGCATCCTGGAGCGTGGCGTGCCGTTGCCTGGCTGGGCGGAATTCGAGGCAGAATTGGGTGCCCGGCGCGGTGCCCTCAACGCGCTCGCGCTGGCGTTCCTTGGGCCGATCGATGATGTTTCTGGCCTGGCGGGAGGCTCGGTTCCGCTAGCCTCACGGCCCGCGCACGACCAGCGGCAGGTAGATGCGTGCCGGCCCATAGCCGAGCGCGAAGACCTCGCCCTGGCCACCGAACGGCGGCGTCTCGATTGCGACCCAGTCGAGTGCCCGGCTGCGCCCGACGATCGGCACCACCTCCCAGCGCGCCTCGTTGCCGATCTGCACCAGGTGCAGGACGACCAGCTGCTCTTCCGTGATCCCCAGGCGGTCCAGGAGGTCCTGGCTATACTGCAGGCGCACCCGCAGCGGCGGGTCGTTCGGTCCCCATCCGATCCCCTCGCGGTTGGGCACCAGCACCGGCTGGACGTAGAGCGGCGCGCCGACGACGCCGAGCACGCCGTTGGGGAAGCTTCCGGCTGGGGGCGTGCAGGATTGGGCCTGGCTGTACAGCAGCCACGTATCGCGGTTGGGCCCGGTGCCCTGCGGCTCGGTGTTGATCGCCCCGTCCACGAGCGGGGCGTGCCCGGGGATGTAGGCCGGCCCAACGCCACCGGCGAGCTGGTACCAGGCGATCGTTTCTTCACCGGTCTCTGGTTTGCGTGCATAGATGTAGCCATAGGACGACGGCGGATCGTATTGGCCGTCGAGCGGGAAGGCGAAGGTGTAATCGACAACGCCGTTCAGATCGCTCGACACCAGGACGGGCGCGCTGCAGTCGCCGCCGGCCGGGCAGTAGACCAGTTCGACGCGATAGGGCTGCTGGAGCGCGCAATCTTCAAGCCGCACGCGCAAGCCGAACACCTCGGCGAATCCCTGCTGGTTGGTCGCCGTCACCGGCGTGATCGTCATGCCGGGGTGCCAGGCGCTGGGCGGCGCCTTGATGCTGTTGGGTGCGCCTGCCTGAAGCGGCGGCACGCCAGCGCTGGCGCGCGAGTCGCGCGGGAAGTAGAAGCGATCGCCCGTGGTCCAGTCCTGCACCAGCATCGCCGCCCGATCCCCTGCCGGCTCCTGCACCCCCCAAAAAGCCATGCGCTGGCCGGTCACCAGCTCGCCCTGGCCGAGGATGCGCCGCGGGAGCCCATTGCCGTCGGGCCGGGGGCGCACCAGGTAGGCCTGCCCGACCAGCCGCGGGATGGTGGGCGCATCGAGCGCGACCACCGCCGAGGTGGTGGTGAGGGGCGTGGTAGGGGAAACGATCGTCGCGCTAAACAGTGCCTCGGCCGGGCTGCCGGCGAACACCGGGCCGGGAGCGACCGACACGGGCACCTGCACTGCCGCGTAGAAGCGCTTGATTGTGTTCCAATCCGAGGTTCCGTGAATGACCGTCTGCGGCGTCCCGGCGCACGACGGTGGCAGCGGCGAATCGCTGAGCCAGAACTCGTCGGCCTGGTAATGGAAGGCCATCAACGAATCGCTCACGACGATCGTCGGGTCGCCGAACATGCTTGCCGGGAGGCCGACGCTTCTGCTGCTGCAATACTGCTCGGCCAGCGTGAAGTGGTTGAAATACTCATCGTAGAGGAACAGCGCATAGTGCCCCCACTCGTGGCCGATCGTGCTCCAGCCTGCGCGCGCCGACCAGGGGCCGCAGCGCGCGCCGCGACCGTTCCATAGCCGCCCCAGCAGGATCTCGCCGGGGTAGAACGTCGTCGAAATACCGGTCGTCGCGCTGATGTAGACCGTCGGCGTCCCGACGCTCCCGCCGACGAAGGCGGTCGGGCGGTAGGAGCTGTCGGCCAGGATGCGGATATCGGCGTCGCTCCAGTGTTCGCCACCGGTGTAGATCGTGACCTCGCCCAGGGCCATCTGGCCCTCGCTGGAGTCGTAGAGATAGGCCGAGGTCGCGCGCAGCCCGTCGATCAGGTCGTCGAGGAATTGGGCGCGTGCGGCTTCCCGCGTACATCCGGCGATCGCCATATCGTCCAACAGGTTGTCCTTGACCCCTGGTTGCCACTCCAGCGACACCGTCAGGTCGAACGTCACGACCGGTTCGGGCTGCGCGGCGGCAGTGGGCCGGCCCGGCGCGCTCAGCGCTGCGCCGGCACCGACCAGGAGCGCCAGCGCCAGCAAGATCATCCGTAGGGAACGTCGTGGCATCGCTTTTCCCTATTTTGACAACTCCGCACACCGATCGCTATCATAGCCTCAGCACGCACGGCGCGTAGCGCCCGTGCTGCTCAGCCGGATCGCCGTGGAGAGAGGCCGGCAAACCGGGCATGAGCGCCTTCCGTTCCTTCCGCGAAGTGCAACGACAACCGAATCGGGTACACATGGATAAACGTACCTCCCCCGCATATTCTCGCGCTGATCTGCCGCCCGATCTGCAGGCTGCGATCGAGGCTGCCGCTGTGCTCGAAACCTTCGACGGGCCTGCGCTCGCTGCGCTGCTGGCCGAGCCGGCCGGCGACGCGTTGGATCGATTGCGCGCCGCGGGTCTGGTCGAGCCTGCAGGCGAACTATATCGGCTCGCCGCACCGGTGCGCGCCGCGGCGCTGGCAGGGCTGGAGGAGCGCCCGGAGCGGCTGCGTGAGCTCCACGGGCGGGCGGCGCGCCACTAT
>FLYN01003018.1_pt1 | contig 12308 bp, 10 predicted proteins | sample 1122621 | NCBI WGS metagenome assembly FLYN01 (sample SAMEA4346792, study PRJEB14843) | hot springs metagenome | biome: Terrestrial Biome; feature: Habitat; material: Sediment | place: India | collected 2012-06-12 | depth 1760 m
AGCGAGCGGCTGGCGGCGCTGCCCGGCTGGCGTGCAGCGACCCTGGACGAGAGCCGCTTCGGGTCGGCCGCCTCATATCTGTTCACCGCACGCGGAGGGCGCGAGCAGGTCTACGGGTGGGCCTACCAGGGCGCGCGCACCGCAGCAAGTGTCGCTGCGCTCAACGAGGCCCTCCAGCAGGGCAATACCGCGTACCTGATCGACCGCCTGACCTTGCTGGGCGCCGATGATGTCATCCTTCTCAACACCCTGCCATCCGCCGGCACGGTGGCGGTGGCGCTGCACGATGCAGGGTTTCAGGCCGACGTAGGTGGCTCGACCGCCACGCTCTACCATCGCGATGGCGCCCCGCGCGCCTACCTTGCGCGCTGGCCGGCGCTGGGCATCGGGCGCGGCGCACGCAACCTGGCCTACCTGTTTCCGCAGTTGGTCGTAGGCACCTCGCCGCGGGTCGATGACTATACCCTCGATGACTTGCGCCGCTACCAGACGGTCGTACTTTCGGGGTTCACATGGCGCGACCGCTCGGCCGCCGAGGCGCTGGTCGTCCAGGCTGCAGCAGCCGGTGTGCGCGTGGTCGTCGATTTGACCGACACGACCGAGGATCCGCTGGCGCGCATCCCACGCTTCCTGGGGGTATGGGGTGAGCCGGTGGTGCTCGAGGCGAAGCCCCTCCTGGTGCAGGGCGATGGTCAGCCCCAGCCTCTCCAGGCCTTCGGTCGCATGACCGGCCTCTGGCACGCGCTCACGCCGCAAGGGATGCAAACGACCACGCGCTGGTTCGACTATCTGGGCGAGCGCGCCGCCGCCGTGGGATACACCCCCTATGGCTCCGGGCGTGTCTGGTTCATCGGGCTCAACCTGCCCTATTATACAGTAACTTCCCACGATCCCGTAGCGATCGCGATCCTGGCCGAGGTGCTGGGGTTGCCGCCCCATACGCCGACCCATTATACCGCCGTTGGGTTGCAGGGCTATCAGGCCGATGTCGAGGGCTACCGCTTCTCCTACCGGCTCGCCAACCCCGAGCGCTTGATCGTGCCGATCGCCGCCCACGACGGCACGGTTGTCGCGATCGATGGTGTTCCGGTGCCGGTGCGCTCGCTCGAGCAGCTGATCGTCGTCGATGCTCCCGCCGGGAACCATCAGGTCACGATCGGCTTCCGCCCGACCGCCATTTATCTCTGTGGGCAGATCGTCAGCCTGCTGGCCGTGCTGGGCGTCATCGGGATCGCGATACGCTGGCCTCCGCGTGCGGGTGCGGCGCTGCTTGTCCCGCTGCCCCGGCCGCATCCTGCCGCTCCAGCATCCCACCACGAGGTGCCCTATGGGTCGCCACCTGCTTCGCCTTAGCTGGATCGCGCTCCATCGCGTCGTTGCCTGCCTGTGGTTGCTGGCGCTGGTGCTCTGGGCGCCGGGCGCTCCCGTTGTGCGTGCTGCCAGCCCGATCGTGTTGGATGGCCAGTTCCTGGACTGGATCGGCCAACCCAATGTCAGCGATGCGATCGGGGACTGCGCCAAGCCCGAGTTGAACTTGACCAAGGTGCTCTTCGCCACCAATCCCAACGATTCGACCGCCTACTTCATGGCCGAGCGCCTTATCGGCGCCAATCAGCCGCTCGGCCTGCGCCTGTATATCGACACCAATAACAACGGCAGCTACAGCGAGCCGACCGATCGGATCGTCAAGATCCGGTACGCACCAGACCTGTTCAGCTCGCAGGTCGATGTCGATATCTACACCGGCACGGACGCGTTTCTGAAAACCATCGCGAGCGACGTCGATTGGGGCGAAGGGCTGGTGCTCGGTGCGCGGCACGTCGAGTGGGGCGTATCGTTCGCCGATATGGGGATCACTGCAGGGCAGCCGATCCGCATGTACCTCGAAAGCCGGCCTGGGAGCACAGCGGGCGGAAACAGATGCGATATCACCGCCGAGGTGCAATGGAGCCCGGCGAACGCGCTGGGGCTCCCGCTGCTCGCGCTGGTGCTCTGCGCGGGCGCGATCTGGATGTTCCGCCAAAGGCGACGTATGGCGCTTCAGGAAGGGTGAGGCCGTTTCGGTTCCTCCCTTGTTTGCCCGGTGGTGTGAGTGGATGCGCGGACCGTGCAGCCGTACTTCCCCTGCGAGGAGGGGCGGGGTTGCTGGGGGTGCGTGGGCATCACCGCGGAACGCGTGTCGGATGAAGGGCGGGGTTGTATGTCGGGCACACTGCTGATCGTGCTCCTGGCGCTGCTCTGGGCGGCGCTGGTGACGTTTCTCCGGGTTTACCGGATCTGGCTGCCCTACTACATGGTTGGTGCTGCAGGCGCGGCCTATTGGCTCGTAGTGCTGACCCACAAGCTGCTGAACACCGAACCATCGTTGGCCTACTCGGTCGCGTGGGTGGTCCATCATCTCATGAATGTGGTGAACGTGCCGACCCGTATCTTCGATGGTGCGCCTGGCATGCTGCTGGTCATGGTGATTACCCAACAGGTCGGCTGGACGGCGCTGCAGATCGGGGTCGAATCCTCGGGCTTGCTGGAGATGAGCGTCTTCACAAGCCTGGTGCTCTTTTACCCCGGCTGGTCGTGGCAGCGGCGGGCCACGATCTGCCTGGCGGGGATCGCTGCGACCTGGGCGGCCAATATCGTGCGTATGGTCGTGATCACCTATATGTTGCACGCCTTGGGCAAGGAGGCCCTGGTCCTGGCGCATACCTACGTGGGCAAGGCGCTCTTCTTTGCCCTGACGATCGGCATCTACTGGTATCTGATCACTGGTCCGACGCTTCGCGGGCTTAACGAGGGGTTGATGGCCAGGAGGCGGTCATGACAGCGCTGCTCTCGCTGGTCATCTTCTGGGGGGTTTGGCTGCTGGTGCCGGCGATCATCGATGGACTGACGACGCTCGCCAGCCTTGGTGGCGTCCTGCTGATGCGGCGCCGGCGCGCGCGACCGCTGACCTACTATCCGTTTATCTCGATCGTCATCCCGGTTTATCATCGTAGCCTGGCGACGCTGGAGGCCTGCCTGCGATCGATCGCCGCGCAGGATTACCCACGCGATCGTATGGAAGTATTGCTGATCAACAACGACAACTCGCACGCTACGTTTGCCGTGTTCGTTCGTCTGCATACGATCTTGGGGCTGAACCTCTTCTGGCACGCGATCATCAATCAGGGAAAATCTTGGGCGCTCAACGCCGGGATCCATCTCGCGAAGGGCGATTATATCTTCAATATCGATAGCGACACCGTGCTGGCGCCGGACGCGATCCGGCGGGTCGTCGAGGTGCTGGAGGCCGATCCCGGGCTCGGCGCGGTGACCGGGGCGATCGAGGTGTTGCCGCCAGCGCCACATGCCGCGCCGATCGCCCGCGTGCTCGGTGAGTGCGAGTTCTTTGAGTATCTGACGGCGTTTCAAGTCGGGCGAACGTATCAGACGTTGCTTCAGAATCTGTATACCCTCTCGGGGGCCTTTTCGGTGTTTCGGCGTGCGGTCCTGCTGCAAACGTTTCTTTATAATCAGGAAACGGTCACCGAGGACACCGATCTCACCTTTGCACTCTACGAGCGGATGCGCAACCAACGCATCGGCTGTGTTGCCGATGCGCTCGCCTATGTGCACCCGATCGAGTCGCTCGGCGCGCTCTACGCCCAGCGTGTGCGCTGGCAGCGCGGGCAGGTCGAGGTCAGCGCCCGCTATCGCAGCCTTATGGGGCGCTCGATCTTCCGCCTGCGCGGCTTTGCTCCGGCGCGAACGCTGCTGATCGACCACACGCTGGCTTTTCCACGGCTGGTCTGGACCTTTCTGCTCCCCATCCTGGTCCTGTTCGGCTACCCGCTGGCATTAATCGTTTCCGCTATTGGAGTGCTCTACCTCTTCTATATGCTGATCGATCTGGCCTGGACCGGGGTCGCATGGCTGTATACCAGGCCATCCACACGCCAACGCCTGCGGCGGGCGTGGTGGATCCTCCCGGTGTTGCCCCTGTATCGCATGCTAATCTTCTGGTTTCGCTTCAGCGGCTTTCTCCACGCGGTCGCTGAGCCGGGGGCCTGGTCGGTCCAGGACCCGCTGACCCAGGCGCGGAAGGGGATCACGGAGCTCCGTCGCTCGGTGGCCAGGATCGCCCACATACATTGATTCCGTCTGGCATTGGCGGTGTCGAACGGTCTCACCCTGGTTTGCAATCTGGCTGAAGCTATGCTATAATCCATGCCGCGCGGGAGTGGCTCAGTTGGTAGAGCGACACCTTGCCAAGGTGTAGGTCGCGGGTTCGAATCCCGTCTCCCGCTCCATTTTCCTCCGGGCCCACCGAATACGGCACATCACATTCCGAAAGCCAGGTGCTATGCCTATGCGCTAGCGCCTGGTTTTCGTGTTGGCATGCGATACCGCCGCCTCCATCGAGGCCGCGTTACCGCCTCATCGCGCACGCTGGCGCTATACCCGCACCGTTGATCGCAGTGTTACGGTACATAGTAAAGAGCGATTGCGAATGGGTAGCGAGCTGCGCACAGGACTATGATCAATGGGCCCGACCATCCTTGTAGTCGATGACCACCAACTCTACTGTGCCACCCTAAGCGCGTTGCTGCAGATGTGCTGGCCAGAGGCACGGATTGTCGAAGCCACCGACAGCAGCCGGGCCCTTGCCCTGAGCGCAGATCAGCATTGGGATCTGATCCTGCTCGATTATCAACTGCCAACCCTCAGCGGCGGCGATCTCATTCGCCATCTGCGCGCCCGCGCGCACGCCCGCGGCGCGATCCTTCCGCCGCTGATCTTGATGTCGACCCAGCCGGATGTGGCCAGTTTTGCACGCGCCCTCGGCGCCGCGGCCTTCCTGCCCAAGCCGGTGGAACTTGCCGAGCTGCGAAGTGTGCTGGCACCTTACCTCTCCACGGCTGCCATCGCACAGCCCGCCCTCTCCTCGCCTGTGCCCACCAGGCCCGGGCAACAGCGATCTGCGCCCTTCCCGATCACGCACCTTCGGCCACAGCCAGCCGCTCTCCGAGCAATCCAGCAGGCCGGGGGCAGCACCGGGTCAAGCGCGCGGCGGCACGCCTGGGCGCCTCTAACGCGCCTGGAGCAACTCCGGGCGTATATTCTGGACCTCCTGCACGAGACGATCACGACCTTCCCTCCCCCCCATGCCCCTGGCTCGCCCAGCCCCGCGCCTGGTCATCTCTACCGGGTCGGTGACTATTTGCTGCACCTCGGCTACCTGACGCCCTGGCAACTCACGCGCGCGCTGCGGCTCGCCCAGCCCGTCCATCAGCGCCCCCTAGCCCCGCTCGGCGTCACTCTGGTGGCCAACGAGCTCGTCCCATCGTCGGTGGTGAGCGCTGTGCTGCTGCAACAATTTCGCGATCGCCTGGCGCTCGACGCGCTGGCTGCGCCGCGGTTCATCGGTGAACAGTTGCTGATCGATACCCAGCTCACGCCGGCCCAACTTGCGTTAGCCCTTCAAGAACAACTCGAGAGCTATCGGCACGGCAGGTGGGTCCGGCTTGGTACCATCCTCGTTCGCCACGGCTGGCTCGAGCCGGCGGTGATCCGAACAGCGGCACAGAACCGGCCACAGCGTACCTTCCCCCAACCTGAGCAGATGCTAAAAAAGCGGTAGTCGGATCAGCGCCTGCCACGCCTGTGCGCTCATCCGGAGCGCTCCTTCAGCGTGCGATAGAGCGCCTCGTGGTGCGCTGCGATCGTATCCCACGAGAACGATGCGGCCAGCGCCTGCCCGCCATCCTGCAAGCGCGCGCGCAGCCCCGCATCTGCTGCCAGCCGCGCGATCGCGTCGGCCAGTGCAGTTGCGTCCCCCGGCGGCACCAACAGGGCGTTCTTGCCTTCCGCCAGTTGTGGCAACTCCACGAAGGGCAACGGGTGATTGGTGGGGTGGGGTGGCTGCTGCGCGATCGTCGACCCGGCGCCCATGGTCGTGACCAGCGGTACGCCGTGGGCCAGCACTGCCAGCAGGCTACCGCGGCGAAACGACGCGCCGTCGGTGAAAGGCAGCGCCGCCAGCTCCGCTGCCAGCAAGTGCGCAGACACCTCCTCAGCGGAGCATTGGCCGGTGATGATCACCCGCCGGCGTAGATCGGGCGCCTCGATCAACGCGCGCACCTCCGCTGCGTAGGCACGGTCCTGAGGGGCCGCCGCCCCACCGATGATCAGCAACCGAAATCGCTCCGGAAGCCGTGCCAGTGCACGGAGCAGAACATCCACCCCTTTGCTGCGCGAAATCAGGCCGAAGAAAGCGATTACGATCTCGTTCGTGCCGATCCCCAGCCGTGCCCGCCAGCCGGCGCGCTCGTAGCCAGCGGGTGGTGCCACCGGAATATTGCTGCCGATCGGGATCAGCGCCGGAGCCTGAAGATCGGAGGGGAGGGATGGGAGATGAGCGGTCGGTCTCCTGGCTCCAATCCCTGATCTCTCTCTGACCACAGAGGCGAAATCCTCCGGATTGGTGAGGACGACGGCGTCGGCGTCGGCGAGCAGGCGGCGGGTGACCCAGTGGCGCAGCGGGCCGGCTTTCGGGAACAGGTACGGCACCAGCAGGTCGTGGGCAGTGACAGCAATACGTGGTCGCCCTGGCAACTGCCGCAGGCGCCAGGGCAGCAAGTTGATCGCCGGGTGCATGCCATAGGCGCCGGTCTGGTATTGGATGTGCACCACCTCGGGTCGTAATTCGTCCAGCGCAGCGATGACCGCCTGCCAGCAACGCCAATCCCAGGCCACGATCGGCAGCCGGAGCACCGGGGGGCCGGCGACCTGCGCTGGCGGCAGACCTGGCGCGGTCCCGGTCAGCACCACGACGCGGTACTCACGGCGCGTGAGCGCCTCGCCCAACCAGCGGGTGTAATCACCGACGCCGCCGGGCGTGGGCGGGTACTCTGCGCTGAGGAGAGCGATATGCATTGCGTTTCGAGCTACCGATCGTTGCAGCCCACAACTCAAAATTTCCTATCGGTCAGCTCCTCGGCGATCGCGCGCAGCTCCGCCAGCGTGGCCGCGTCGCCGCGCACCCGGTCGAGCGCGGCCAGCGCCCTGCGATGATAGGCCTGCGCCATCCCTTCGGTGTAGCCACGCGCGCCCACCACCTCCAGGAGCTCCAATATCTGGCGCACATCCGCGTCGCCGATCGACTGCGCGCCGTACAGGCGCGCCAGCTCTTCACGCTGGGTGGACCTATGCAGGGCATAAATGATCGGCAGGCTGACCTTGCGGCGGTACAGGTCGGCCGCAGCCGGCTTGCCCGTCAACGCCGGATCGCCCCAGATGCCGAGCACATCATCCTGGATCTGGAAGGCGAGGCCCAGGTTGTAGCCAAACTCGAAAAAGTCCTGCGCCATCGTCGCATCTGCGCCACCGACCCGGGCGCCCAATTCAGCCGCCGCTGCAACCAGCGCCGCCGTCTTGCGCCCGATCATCGCCAGGTAGTCGGCCTCGCTGATACGCAGATCGCCCTCGTAGCTCAGATCGAGGTATTGACCTTCACAAATAGTCAGGATCGTCTGGTCAAACCGGCGCAGGATCTCCAGCGCCACCGCTGGCGGCACACCGACATCGACCAGGCGGTGGAGCGCCAGGTGGGCCACGACGAACATGCCGTCGCCGGTGTTGATCCCTTGCGCCAGCCCCCACAACGTCCAGACCGTTGGGCGGCCGCGGCGCGTCGCGCTCTGGTCTTCGATGTCGTCGTGGATCAGGGAGAAATCGTGGAGCAACTGGATGCCGGCCGCGAGCGGCAGCGCCTGGCGCACATCGCCGCCGGCCGCGCGGCAGGTGAGCAGGCTGAGGCGCGGCCGCAACAGCTTGCCAGGGTCGTGATCGGCAGGTGCCAACTGCTCGTCCCGCCAGCCGAGCTGATATTCCTGCATCGCATAAAACTGCGCCACCCGTGCCTCGGCCTCCGGAAAGGCTGCCCGCATCGCCTCCTGGATGGCACTGCGAAGATCGGATCGGCTCATCGTTGATCTCGATAGTATGACAGGCGGTTGTAATCTTCCAGTAATCTTATGTAACCCGCTAGTAATCAAAACCTATTGTCGTCTGCGCCCGGCCTTAGTACACTGCATACACGGACCGCACGGCGAGCAGGATCGCCACCACTACGGAGGACGCTCAGGACGCGGTTGACGCGGTCGTTCTCGCATACCTCGATCGCACCATGTCTGATCGATCCAGTGACGTTTGCTGACACCACCTGTGTCTAAGATCTGAACCGTCGCCTGGAGCATTGGGCATAGCAGCGCAGGATTCGGTAGCCACGCCACTTGAAAGGAGTCCATCCCATGCCGCTCAACATGCGCTTCCGCTTCAGCCCGACTAAAGACGGCCTGGTCAAGGTGCTTGGGCCACTTGAGACCGAGATCATGCAGATCGTCTGGCAAGACGAGCGCAGCACGGTGAAGAAGGTCCATCGCAAGCTCTCGCAGCAGCGCGACATCGCCTACACAACCGTGATGACGACCATGAGCCGGCTGGCCGAGAAGGGCGTGCTCAACCGCCATCGCGAGGGCCTGGCCTATGTCTACACACCGGCGATCACCGAGGATGATTTTGTCACCATGGTGGTGCAGCAGGTGCTCGATGGGTTGTTGGACGACTACAGCCAGACGGCGGTCGACTACATGGTCGATTACCTGGCGCGCCGCAACCCCAGCGAGTTGAAGCGGCTGCACAAGGCTGTCCAGGCGCGCGTCGCCGCTTGAAGAGAACCGGACAACGAGTAAAGCGTAAAACGTAACGCCCGAGCGCGCCTTTACGTTTTACGCTTTACATTTCATACCACCAATTCTCCCCAGAGATCATACTCGAGCGCCTGCGTCACGTGCACGCGCACGAAGCCACCGACCGGCGCCGTCCCCCATGCGAAGACCTGGCCATCGACCTCGGGCGCGTCGCGAAACGAGCGCCCGACCACCAGTGGCGTGCCATCGTCGGCCTGGCCCTGCCCCTCGACAAGCACCACGATGGTACGGCCCTCCCAGCGTTTGTTGCATTCGAGCGAGATCTGCTGCTGCAGCCGCATGACCTCGTGCCAGCGCCGCTCGATCACGCGCGCCGGCACCTGGTTGGGGAGCGCCGCTGCCGGCGTACCGGGCTCGCGCGAGTAGCGGAACACGCCGACGCGGTCGAGCTGCAGCTCTTCCAGGAATGCCAGCAAGGCGGCGAACTCGGCGCGCGTCTCGCCTGGAAACCCGACGATAAAGGTGGAGCGCAAGGCGATATCGGGCATGGCTGCGCGCAGGTCGCGGATGATCGCTTTGGTGCGTTCGGTGTCGGGCGGGCGGCGCATGCGCCGCAGGGTGTCGGGGTGGGCGTGCTGCAGGGGCATGTCGAGATAGGCGCAGACCTGCGGGTGGCGCGCCATAGTCTCGATCAAACGCGGAGTGATACCGTGCGGATAGGCGTACATCAAGCGCAGCCAGATATCCGACGGCAACACAGCGCACAGCTCGTCGAGCAGCGTCGCCAGCCCATCGGTGAGCCGCAGATCGCGGCCGTAGTCGGTCAGATGCTGAGCGACCAAGACGATCTCACGCACCCCCTGCGCAACCAACTCCTGGGCCTCGCCGAGGATCGCCCCAACCGCCTTGGAGCGCATATCGCCCTTGAACGACGGGATGGTACAAAAGGCACAACGCAGATTGCAGCCGTCCGAGATCTTCAAGTAGGCTGAAGGGCCGCTGGCCTGCCGGCGGATCGGCGCGGTACGCCAGTCGGCATAGGCGCCGGGCACAGCGAGGTCGGGGGCCAGCGGTTGGCGATCGGGGGCAGACGGAGGAGGGCTCGCTACCAGCGGGATCAGCTCGTTCCGCGGGCTCTCCGGGCCGACTCTCAGCCCTCGATCCGCGGCCTCTGGCGCGACCAGGTCGCCGATCCGCATCCACTCGCGGGTGCCAAGGGTCGCATCGACGCCAGGCACTGCGCGCACGAGATCGCGATGGCTTTCGGCCATGCAGCCGGCAGCGATCAGCCGCTGGCCCTGGGCTTTCCTGGCGGCGACCTCGCGCAGCACGCCGAGGGTCTCCTCGCGGGCGGCAGCGATAAAGGAGCAGGTATTCACGATCACGACATCGGCGTCGTCGGGGCGCGCGGCGGCGGTGTGCCCCTGGGCAGCCAGGATGCTGCTCATGCCCTCGCTGTCAACCGCATTTTTCGGGCACCCTAAGGTGATGATGTGATACTTCATGTCGAGCTCAGAGTTCAGAGGTATGAGTTTGAAGTTGCGCTACGTCTAACTCATACCTCAGAATTCCCAACTTCCCTCATACTCCAGGTGTCCTTCCGCTGGGGCCGCGCCCCAGACCCTATTGGCATGGGGCAGACCAGATGCGCCATCCCCCACTCCCTGCCCCCGCTCCCGGATTGGACGCGGAGGAGCGGGGGCGGGGGAGCGAGCGACAGCAGGGGCGTGGCCGGTCTACCTTTCCACAGCTTACAAGGACAACTGTAGTGCTAACGATAGTTTGTAACTTGTAATGGTATTGTAAACTCGTCCTGGTGTTCTTTCAACAACCTGATCACGCCCTGGAGTTCGTCTTTGCTTTTGCTGCCGACCCGCAGCGTATCGCCCTGGATGCGCGGCTGCACCTTGGGGAAATGCGCGCGGATCAGTTTCTGGAGTTGCTTCGCAATGTTCTCTGGGATGCCTTGCTGCAGGGCGATCACCTGGCGCACCCGGCCTCCGCTGCTCTCCTCGACCGGGCCGTACCGAAAGATCTTCAATGATAGGCCGCGCCGGAATGCCCTGGTCTGCAAGATGTCGCGCACGGCGGCCAAGTGCATCTCCGAGTCGCTGTTGATTGTTAGATCGGCATCGCTCAGCGTGATCGTGGTCTTGCTATCCTTCAGATCGTAGCGCGTGCGCACCTCGCGCTGCGTTTGATCCACCGCGTTCACCAGCTCCTGGCGATCGAACTCCGAAACGATATCGAAGGTACTTTCGGCAGCCATAGGTCTCCCCATTCGTCCTGTGTGGCGGGCATGCGCCGGCCTCGATCGTGCTCCGCGATAGTCGTTCAGCAAAAGCGTTCATGGTCGGGGTGTTGGAGAGGGCCGCAGGCCTTCCCCCTGCGATTCATTGACAGGCGTCCGCGGGGAGGGGCGTAGCACACCGACCACGGAAATCCTGTCATGTAAAGGCTATCGAACGTAAAAGCGGGGGGCTGCGCCCCCCAGCTGTTCATACCCGCCTCGCACACGAGCAATTATGGCGGCGGCCAGCTAAACGTCTGCACCTCGTTGGGGGTGGTGCTCAGGCGAGGTTGGAGTTGCCCATTCACGATCACCGAGACGACCCAGGCGTTGCCGGCTTTGATAAACAGCTTGCGCTGAGCCGTGCCCGACCAGGCCTCGCCGGGCTTGAGGATCTTCTGGAGCACGCGCCTGCCATCGGTCTCGATGCTCAGCCACGAGCCAGGATTATCGCCCGGATCGATGCGCACCTCGAAGACAATCGGCGCTTCTGGAGTCGGCGATGGGGGGGCATTGGGGGCGGCGCCGGCAACAGCGAGCGGCGTTTGGCTTGGGGCGGCGGTTGGTTCAGCGGCGATCACGGGCACACTGGTCGCGTCCGGGGGAGCGGTCGGAAGCGGAACCGGTGTCGGCGCGGTGGTTGGAATGCCCGCTACTTGCGTGCGGGCGCTCTCGCCGATCTGGTTCGTCGCGTTCAGGATCAGGTAGCTGATACCGATGAGCGCCAGAACGACGAAGAACACGCCGAAAAAGCTTGGAACGACGAAGCCGCGGATGCGCGGCGACGAAGTCGCCGGCACGACCCGGATCGGGTCGGTCGTGCCGCGCTCGCGGCGATAGAGCTCGATCAGTTCTTCGGCTGGGATGCCGAGGTAGGAGGCATAGTTGCGAATGAACCCGCGCGCGTAGACATCGCCGGGGAGGTGCTGAAAATCGCCATCTTCGAGCGCAACGAGGTAGCGTTGCAAGATACGGGTTTCGACGGCTGCCTGCGACAGGCTGATACCCTGGCTTTCACGGGCCATGCGCAACCGCTCGCCAAGCTGACTCATGGTTCACGCTCTCTCAGTACTCGCTCCTTTGCCATGTGCCTGGGGGCCAGTGTCTCGTGTGTCGCGCTGGTCATTATACCATAAAAACCCATGTCGGCTGCCAGGACATGATTCGGCGCCAGGCCTGCCCTCGTCCGACAGCACCATCGCCCCGAGGTTCGCACGCAGGCCGGGATCGTCAGCTGACGGCCAGGCGCTGGCACCTGCCAGCCGCTGCGCGCGGCTCAACCCCTTGCGCCAGGTGGCAAAGCCTGGGCAGGAGCCAGGAACAACGGGTAT
>FLYN01001983.1_pt1 | contig 12296 bp, 9 predicted proteins | sample 1122621 | NCBI WGS metagenome assembly FLYN01 (sample SAMEA4346792, study PRJEB14843) | hot springs metagenome | biome: Terrestrial Biome; feature: Habitat; material: Sediment | place: India | collected 2012-06-12 | depth 1760 m
TGAAGGCGATGGAGTTGGCCGCCACCGGGCCGTCTGCCGCCCGATATTGCAACGTGGAGCGGCTGCTGGCGGACAGGGGCGAGCGCGAGCGCTGGCTGGAGACGTATGCCACTCATGGCTTAGAGATTTATTCCTTCAGTGGGCATGGCACGCCGCTCGTGCCGGATAGGCAGATTGCTGCCGAGTATTCACGGCAGTTCCGGCAGGCGTGCGAGCTGATGGCGCAGCTTGGCGTCACGCGCATGGCGCTGGTGGCCGGCCTGCCTGAAGGCGCGGAGGGCGATACGCTGCCCGCCTGGATTATCAACACCGACCTGCCCATGTTCCGCGATGCGCTGGAATGGCAGTGGGAGAAGCGCCTCATCCCCTATTGGAAGGAGCACGGCAAAATCGCCGCCGACAACGGCGTGACGCTATGCTTCGAGATGCAGGTCAACGACATGGTGCACAACCCGGTCAAGCTGCGGCGGCTGCGTGACGAAATCGGACCGGTGGTGGCGTGCAACTTCGACATCTCGCATATGTGGGCGCAGGGGATTGACCCGTTCGCGGCGATGCACTACCTGGGTGACCTTATCCAGAACGTGCATCTCAAGGACACGCTGATTCACGAGCCGAACGTCCGGCTGCGCGGGCTGACGGACTCAACGGGATTGGAAGGCTTCCGCGAGCGCTCGTGGACGTTCACCATCCCCGGCTGGGGACACGACGAACGGACGTGGCGCGAAGTCATAACGACGCTGCGTTTCCTGGGCTACGAGGGTATACTCTCGCTGGAAATGGAAAGCGAATATATTGAAATCCAAGAGGGGCTGGAAAAGGCGGCGGCCTTCATCAAGCCGATGCTGCTGGAACAGCCGCCGGGGCCGGCATGGTGGCAGGTCACGTCGGTGCATGAGTTGTGGCGGGAGAAGAAGGAATGAGGTACGGCCAGCATCTCACGCCGGAGGAAGGGCCGACCGAGGAAGAAGCCCCGATGGTGGGCTTCTGCGAAGGGTGGCGGGATGTGATGAACGGCGATACCTATCCCATTTCCACGCTCTGGGATGTCTTGGATAAGGAATAATCATTCAGCGCAGCCAGACGTTAAAACGTCCGGTTGCTCAATAGCCAAGTCCTTTCGGACTAAATGCATTGTAGGGACACGACATGTCATGTCCCTACATCGCAGGCACGTTTATATAGGTGTGTAAACACAACCACTTTGAGTGAAGGAACAATTTTATGGCGCTTGAATTAGAATTTATCGGCCATGCAAGTTTTCGCTTCTGGGAAGACGAGCGGCCTGTCCTTATCACGGATCCATACACGCACGAGGCGCTTAAAATCCCGTTTGATGGCAGGCTGCTTGACGCCGAAACCGTCATCGTCAGCTCGCTGACGGATAGAGGGCATGATAACGTGAAATGGGTGAGGGGCAACCCGCGCATCATCAACGCTTACGACCTGGCGTGTGGGAAGGGCGAGGCGACCATCAATGGCGAGCCGGTGATTACTGTTGAGGCTGCCGAGATTGCCAATCACCCGGAAGGCACTGACCCGAACGCGCTGTACGCCTTCAAGATAGGTGGGCTGTGGTTCGTGCATATGGGCGACCTGGGCTTCGGGCTGAGCAACGAGCGGATTGAGCCGTTCAAGGGGCGCTGCGACGTGCTGTTCGCGCTGGTGGGCGAGAATTTGACGCTCAAGCTGGAGGAGCTTGACCCGATGATTGAGTACCTTCAGCCAAAGTGGATTTTCCCGATGCACTACGAAATCCCGCCAATTGAGGGCTGGATGTCACGGGTAGACCGGTTTCTTGAGCACCGCAAGCATGACCCGGTGGTGGTCGTCCGGCATCACACCGTCACGTTCCCGCTGCCCCGGCTGTCGCCAGATCGCCCGACGATTGTGGTGCTGGAGCCGTCGAGCTACCAGCCGACGGGCGGGCTGGTGGCATTTCATACGACGTAGAGAAGGCTGCCGGGCGAACACGGTGGTTCGCCCCCTACCACACGCTCAGCTTCTAAACAAACTGCGGATGAAGAACCAGAGATTGGCCGGGCGCTCGGCCAGGCGGCGCATGAAGTAGGGATACCACGCCGCGCCGAACGGCACGTAGACGCGCATCTTATAACCGGCTGCCACCAACTCTACCTGACGGGCGCTGCGAATGCTGTAGAGCATCTGGAACTCGTAGCGATCCGGCGGTACGTTATGCCGGCGAATCGACTCCTGCGCGGCGAGGATCATGCGCTCGTCGTGGGTGGCGATGTCCAGATATGCCGGAGGAGGACACTGTAGATACAGGTCAGCTAATTTCACGAAGTTGGCGTCCACGTCGGATTTTTTGGAGAAGGCAATGTCAGGCGGCTCTAAATACGCGCCCTTGCACAGCCGGATGCGCGCGCCTTCTGCCCCAAGCTGGCGCATGTCTTCTTCGCTGCGGTACAGGTACGCCTGGATGACCGTGCCCACGTTATGAAAGCCGTATTCGTCGCGCATGGTGCGGTAAATGCGCAGCGTCCGCTCGGTGTAAGCGCTGCTTTCCATGTCAATCGTCACCGGGATGTCGCGCGCCAGGGCAGCGCCGAGAATCTGACGTAGATTGTTCAGGCACAGTTCCTCGCTGATGTCCAGGCCGAGGTGGGTCAGTTTGAGCGAGATGCTGGCCTGAAGGCGATGCACCTGAATCTGGCCGAGCGCCGCAATATAGGTGCTGACGACATCGCGCGTGTCCTCGGCCTGGGTGACGCTCTCGCCTAGATAATCGAGCGTGACCAGCAGCCCTTTGTCGTTGAGCGCCCGCGTCACCCGCAGCGCGTCGTCCATCGTCTCCCCGGCGACAAAACGCAGCGCCACCCGCCGCGCCAGCCCCCAGTGGGTCACCATATTGCGTGCCCACTGCGCCCCAGACAAATACAGCAGCGCCCGTCTCAACATCGTTGCTCCTGCGTGATGACGTATCTGGCGATTTTATTGTAGCGGATGTAAGAGGGGAAAAAAACAAATATGGAGAGGTGGCGTAGGGGCGCACGGCCGCGCGCCCCTACAAAAACGTACTTGAGGATGCCTGTGTCTTGTCTGCTCTATCTACAAGCGGTCAGTTCTCACGGCAAAACCGGCTCGGTGATAGTGGTATGGCATTGTCCGCATAGCCACTGCTCGACCACCGCCGGAATTCCTAGCGTCTGAGCGACCTTCTCCGGCCAGCGCTGCTCGCCCAGAAAGGTGAACTGCGTGGGGTGGCCGCAGGTGGGGCAGCAGGCTTCGCGCGGCATATGGCTGCCTGTCGTGGGGCTGTGTACCGGCTTCATAGACTGGCTCGCTGTTGGACGACCTCGCGTCCGGATTATAAAGGCTAATGACATCATGATAACGTTGTCTGCCTGGCGAAAGCTCCCCAATGATTAGGGGAAATAACCTTATCTTCATTGTACAACGGGCGAAGGTTGAGCGGTTGTCGAAGGTTCGCAATCCATGTGCAAATTCTGTCAACAACTGCAAGCGAAACTAGACAATCTACACCTGCAAGATAAATCGTAACCCCACAAACAGCAGGAACACGCCGTAGAGCCGTTTGACGGTCAACGTGGGCAGATTCAGCGCCAGCTTTGCGCCGCCGAACGCGCCGAAGACCAGCCCTAGCGCCACGAAAGCCGCTACGCCGGGGTCGAGTTTGCCATCCTGGTAGTAAGAAATGACCGCGCCCAGGCTCACCGGCAGCAGCAGGACGGCCAGCGACGTGCCTACCGCCCGCTTCTGGTCAAAGCGCAGGAAGGCTACCAGCGCCGGCACGATCACGATGCCGCCGCCGATGCCAAACATGCCGGACAAGACTCCCGCCGCCAGACCGATCACGACCAGCACCCAGGAGGGCGCGTCAATCTCCTGAGCATCTTCTTCGATGGGGGGCGTAGTCAGTCCCCGGTGCTGCGCCAGCAGCTTGCGCGGCTCGACAAAGCGCCAGCTCATGTACAGCAGGAAGATACCGTAAAGACGCTGGAGCGTAGCCGTCGGCAGGTTGAGCGCGATGTTCGCCCCGGCTATTGCGCCAAAAATCAGCCCCAGAGCGATGAGCGCAGCCGTGTCTATGCGCAGCTTGCCGGCGCGATAGTAGGCGGCCACCGCGAAGATGCCCACTGGCAGGAGGAGGGCCGCCAGCGACGTACCGACGGCCTGTTTGAGGTCAAAGCCGAGCAGCGCCACCAGCGCCGGCACAATCACCAGCCCACCCCCGATACCAAACAGGCCGGAGAAGACGCCAGCAATGAGGCCGACGAGGATGAGCGCGAGCGGTTGGGGCATGGGGGGACTCCTGGCGATTAGCTGTCAGCGATCAGCGTTCAGCAAAAGACGGGAAGAATAAAGAGAGTTAAAAGTGCAAAGTTAAAAGCGAGAAATGGGTTGGAATCTGCTTTTAACTTTCGACTTTTAACTACTTTGTGTCTCTGTGGTTCAATTATTTCGTATAAAGAAAGGGAATTCAAAGGATGGGCATAATACCATTGTGCTATAATCGCCATCATGCTGCCGAATGCGCTACCGAACTATCACTTTTTGCTGATCGCCTCTAATCTCGGCGCGGAGTGGCTGTTCGACGCCGCGCGCGCCTATTGGGAGCGGTTTCGCCCGACAGTGGTCAGCGATTTGCGGCTGGTTGCGCTCGTGCCCGACACGTTCACAGTGGCGGTGACGGTTATCGCCCGGCGCGACACGGTAGCGCAGATTGGCGTCGAGCTGGCGCGGGTGCGGGTGGACGCGCTGTTCGACCCGGTGGTGTACGATTTCTTCGATGATGCGCGGCTGGCGCTGGAGGGGCGAGCAGCCCTGAACCAGCCTTTCGGCGTGCCGCTGGCGACGCCGGTAGCCGCGCCGCTCCCGACCCCGCTCGACGTGACGCCGGGCCCGCTGCCCAGCGAAGCACCCCCCGGCTTCATCACGCAGACGCCGACCACCCAACCGACGCCGCTGCCGACTGACCCGCCGCAACAGCCCATTAGCCCGACGCCAGGGGCAGTGAGCGGATAGAGAGTTAAAAGGTCTGATGTGATTCATCCCTGCGTGGTCTTTGGAAGCAAGGAGACGCTCGTTTCGGACACGGTGCAAGCTATAATTGTTAAGGGTGAAAATACGCGGTGAAGGTGTTTGCCCTCCTCGTTGTCCTGGCAATGGTTTTTGCTCAAGGGCAGAGCGAAGAGCCAGCGCCCTACCTGTATTACTTCTCCGATTTTCTGAACGCCATTGTCATCGAGCGCGCTGACGGCTCGGACAGCCGGAAGCTGGGCGAAGGGTTAATGCCGCCCGACACGGACATCGTGGTTGGCGATTGGTCGCCATCGGGGGAGTGGTTTGCGTGGCGCAGCGGGCGCTGGAACGAAGGTGGGAACGTTTCGTACTCTGGCTGGATTATGAGCGCGGATGGACGCCGGCGATTGACTGTGCTGGACGCTATTGAAAACGTCGAGATCATGGAATGGTCGTCGGTTGAAGATTTACTTCTGGTCAGAAGCGGGTATATCCCGGATGGGCCAGAATTTACCTACTACCTGATTGACGTTCCCAACGAGGAGATTATCACTTCGTTCACTCTGGATTCGTCGGTTCTCTGGGAGCATCCCAGTCCTGTGCGCTGGACGCCGGACGGCGAGCACATCGGTTTCTACTATTACTCGCCTATCCAGGTCGGTGACCAGCTTGAGATGCGCTACTTTTTCCGAACGGTGTCCCGATCAGGCGAAATCCGCGATGAACAGGTCAATTTTATTGAGGGCCAGCATTCGGTCTGGGCCGCTCCACCCACCTTCTCGCCCGACGGCAAAATCCTGTACGCGACTCCCGATAGAAACGCGCTGGTCGTCAACGATCTGACAAGCGGGGATGTAATCATTTTCGATCAACCGCCTGAAGGCATCAGCGCCGTCGAATGGAGCGCCAGTGGGGATTACGCGCTGCTGTTCACCCAACGAAACTGCGGCGGTCAAATACCGTGCGCTGATCTGTGGCTGCTGTCTGCCTCGAACGATGAACTCAGTCTCATCGCCGAGAACAGTTCCAATGCTTTCCCCTTTATCAAGTTATGGTCGCCGCAGGAGGACATGGCGTATTTCTCGACGCTTGAGGGCGACGTTTACCTGCTGGATGCGGAAAGCGGCGAGACGGCGCATTTAGGCCGCTTCAAGACCGACCCGGCCAGCAACGATTTCATTTCGGCATCCTGGTCTACCGATGGCCGCCAACTGCTCATTTTGAGCGACAGCTATCGAACGCTGTCTTTGGTGGACATGGTTCAAGCTGAGATTGTGTACAGCGAAACGGGCGAGTTTCGCTACAACGTGGGATGGGAGTCCCATACTGAGAATTTCGTCTTTTCGCCTGACAACCGCTATATCGCCTTGAGCAATCAGAATGCTGTGCTGGACACCCTCACGAATCAGGTGACGCGATTCATCACGCACAGCGCTGCGGCATATACAACAGGCCAGCAAGCCATCTACAACTGGCATTCCGGCAGCGAGTGGCTGGTGACCGGCGACCTCGTATTTTTCGCGGGCGGCGGAGGCGGCCCATGGGCAAACATCGTCACACGGGTAGATGGTACGGGGCGGCGCGAACTGACCAAAGCAGTCCATATCGCCGACTGGCTGCCCGACAACGTGATACCGCATCTGTCGCCGGGGCAGCCAACGTCGGTCTTGCCCGCGCCGGCGCTCACGCTGGTTCACGACAGCTATGTGAACGGCGTGGCGTGGCATGAAACGCAGCTTGCCGTTCATACGGTAGATGGTCAGGTAACAATCTGGGATATTAACGATTCTGGCGCTCGACAGGTGCGGACATTCGCCGTTACAGCAGGCTGCGGGGAATACCCCATTCCCTGCCGCATGTCCTGGAGTCCCGATGGGCGTATGCTTGCCATTCGAGAGGAGCAAGAGGGGTTTGGTATCTGGGATGTAGAGGGTGGCGCGCTGATGGCGCGGCTGGAAGGACGAACGCTGACCTGGACGGATAACGGCGGCTACGCAACAAGCGATGAGATGATGTCCAGGAGTCCCGATAGGCAGTGGATTGCGCGGGTGTCGCTCCAGAATAATCCCCCACAAGATGTCAAAATCATCTCGGCAGAATCGAATGATACACTGTGGTTTGTCCCTCTCCAAGGCCCCTTTGACCTCCAATGGACGCCGGACAGCCGCTACCTGCTGATGGTCAGCGGGCTGGCGGAGAGCAAGATACTGGATGTCCGTCGAGGACTGGTCTCGGAGTTAGGGGATTTCACTTCCTATTATGGATTTGACATCTCACCTGATGGGCGCTTGCTGGTCGGGGCATCCATTTACCGAACGATCCAACTCTGGGAGTTACCAAACGGGGCGTTGAGCCGGCGGCTGAACTGGTACGCGATGGCGGCGGCCTTCAGCGACGACGGGCGTTACCTGGCGGCGGGCAACACGCGGCTGGCGACGATCTGGGAGAGTGGGGATTAGCGATAAGAGGAAGTTTCAATGCTGTTGTCTGATTATGTCTGGTCGCGCAACCCGCGCGGAATGCATGTGAAGGGCGCGCTGGTCACGCCGCTCGACCACTCGCGCTGGATGCGGATGCGCGCCGGCTGGGTCAAGCTGGTGGCCGCCGAGCACGAATACGTGGACGATGCGATGAACTTTCTGGCGCAGGGCATCACGCCCATCGTCCGGCTGTACGTGCCGCGTTTTGGCGCGTCGCCGTTCACCGTTCAGATGCGCGAGCTGACACTGGCCTACGCGCGCGCCGGCGTCAAGTGGTTCGAGTTTTACAACGAACCCAACCAGCCGATTGAGTGGCCGGAGGGCGTGAACGTAGACTGGCGCAACTACGACGGCATCATCCGCCCGCTGATGGATAACTGGCTGGTGTGGGCGGAGTACATCGCCAGCCTGGGCTGCTATCCGGGGTTTATCGCGCTGGCCGAGAGCGACTATCTGCCGCAGGCGGCGGTGCGCTGGATGGACGCCTTTCTCAACGATCTGGCGCGGCGCTACTATGACCGCTTCCGCAACCTGCTGGCCGGGGGGATGTACGTCGCCACGCATCCCTACATCCTCAACCATTATTACCAGGAAGTGCGGGGCGGCGGCCCCTTGAGCGCGCGGCCACCGGAGGCGCAAAACGCCGAGGAGCCGGGCTGGCACTTCGAGTATCCCTACGATCCCATCTGCCAGGCGAGCGACCCGGGGCGAACGGTGTACGGCGGGACGCCGCTCACACCCAACGGCGACCCGGTGGGGCTGACGGCGATGGGACGCATGTTCAACGAGCGCGCGGCGGCGCTGTTCGGCTCGCAGGCGGTGCCGGTAGTGGGGACAGAGGGCGGCATCTGGCCGTTCCCCAGGGATTCGAACAACCCGTATTACCAGCAGGACAACCGCTACCCGCGCTACACGCACGAAAGCCAGGCGGAGGGGACGGTGGCGATGTTCGAGTGGGTTGCCCGGCAAGCGCCGCCCTGGTTCTTCGGCGTGTGCCTGTGGAAAGAGGACGAGTACTTCGAGCCGGGCGCGGCGCGCGCCGCCACCCGCCTGGAACAGATCGCGCCGCTGGTCCGCAACGTGCCGACTATCAGTGTGATGGCCGATGGGTCGGGGCCGATAGCGCTGGGGACGACGGGGCCAGGCCCGATTCACGGGGAGCCAGATTTTCATATGGTCATCCTCGCGCCGGGGACGGAGCCGGGCTGGTTTTTCGACACGGCGCAGGCCTACTGGAATACCTTCCGCCCCATCGTGACGACCCTGCCGGACTTCATCGGTTTCGTGCCCAACACCCAGAGCGTCGCGGCGACGGTCATCACGCCGCCCGACCAGGCGGATGCCATGACGCGCGCCATCCACGACCACTTCCCCAACGTGCTGATTGACCTGATCGTGACCGAAGACCTGGATGCGGTGCGCGACCTGTTCAACAGCCGGGTATGGGCCAACCGGCGGCTGGGGTGAAAGTGCGGCCAACTGCACCGCGCTCTGTTGTAGACGTTTCGCTTCCCCAATCCATCAATAATGGCAGTAGGCTCAACTGTATAACCAGTAGGGGCGACCTGCCAGGTTGCCCCTACCATACCGTTGAACCCTGTCAGGAGTGTTAGATGGGCGGGCTTGCTTTGAAACCCTTACCTGCCGTATAGTTATTATGAGTGAAGCAGCTTCCGTTTGTATAAATTTGAAAATTACTTCGCGTGATTATTTATATCTACGCGCGCAGATCACCAAAAACTGAGGGGGGAGTATGGCGAGTCACCGGATATTGTGGTTAACCGGGAGTCAGGCGTCCACCGCATCCTATCTGGCAGGGTACGAGGTCGTGACCATCGAGAACGATCTGGATATGCTTTACCTGCTCGCGCGGGACTCCGACTTTGACTTGATCCTCGGCGATGTGCAGATGCCGGACATCCTGACTCGGCTGCGAGACTTTTATCCCAATATTCCCGTTCTCATCCTGGCGCGCCAGATGGATTGCGAGGCGGGATTCCAGGCCGGGCGGCTTGGGGCGGCAGGCTATCTATCGGCCTCAGTAGATGCGAACACGCTGCTGGCGCGTGTGGAGGAAGCTATCCGGCAAGGGGCGGGGATGCCCCCGAACCAGACCATGAATGGAGGCCACACGGAACGGCGGTCTCTGCCCGCCAAAGAAGGGCAGCGCTTCTTGAGCGTGCGCGAGCTGACGATTGACCGCTACCGGAACATCGCCCTGTTTCGTCGCCAACCGCTTGACCTGACGCCGCGCGAATTCGAGATCCTGGCCTGTCTGGTGGAAAACAAGGGGCGAGTGATGCTGTTCGAAGAGCTGGTCTTCATGCTGGAAGGGGACTACGTGGAGCATGAAGTCGCGCGCCGCTTCCTGACCGGGCATATCACCAACTTACGAAAGAAACTGAAACAGGCGGGCGGCGAGCAGTACATACTCAACAGCTGGGCGCGGGGCTACATGATCGAATCGGACGTGGAAGCCATGCTGCGGCTGAGCGAAGCCCGCCAGCGGCTGGTGATGGAACAGATGCCGGGCGTGGTGTGGTGCACGGACGCCGACCTGAGGCTGACCTGGGTCAGCGGCGCGGAATATCTGGCTTATGCGAAGATGCCGCCTGAGACACTGGCCGGCATTTCGCTCTACGACCTGCTGCGCAATGAGGGGCCAGAGTCACCCACCCTGCAAGCTCACCTGCGGGCGCTGAAGGGCGAAGCGGTGTCTTACGAGCGCAGGCGGATGGATCAATATTACCAGGCGCACGTCGAGCCGCTGAAGGACGCCGACGGGACGATCATCGGCACGATTAGCCTGGCGCTGAACGTGACCGAACGTAAACTGGCCGAGGAACGCTACCGCATTATCTCCAGCATGATGTCGGATTACGTGTATGCCGCGCGCCTGCTGCCGGGCGACGAGTACAACACCGAAGTCGAGTGGGTGGCGGGCGCACTGACTAAAATCACCGGCTTTACCGAGGAGGAAGTGAAATCCGGGATGCGCTGGGACGAGCTGGTGCACCCCGAGGACTGGCACATCGTCGAGGCGCGGCGCAAGGCGCTGCTGAACGGCGAGCGGGTGACATGCGAGTTTCGTATGACGGGCAAGCACGGGCGAACCTACTGGCTGCGCACCTACACCTGTCCACTGTGGGATGACCGGGAAGGCCGCGTCGTCGCCATCTTCTCGGCAGTCCAGGACATCACCGCACGGCGAGAAGCCGAGGAGGCGCTGAAGCGCAGCGAGGAGCGCTACCGCACGGTCTCGCAAGTCATGTCGGATTATGTCTACTGCTTTCGCATCGAATCGGAGGGAAAGACTCAACTTGAGTGGATGACCGGCGCTTACGAGCGCATCACCGGCTACACGATTGAGGAAGCGATGAGCGGAATCGGCTGGACGAAGATCATTCATCCCGACGACGCGCCGCTCCTGCGCCAGCGCATCCAAAGGCTGCTGGCGGGGCAGAAGGATACCAGCGAATGGCGTATTATTACCAAGCAGGGCGACGTCCGTTGGCTGCGGATGTACGGCCAGCCCATTGTGGAAGACGGGTGCTTGGTGCGAGTGTATGCTGCCGCGCAGGACATCACGGAACAGCGGGAGGCGCAGGAGGCGCTGCGCGAGGCAGAAGCGGGGCTGCGCGCCGTCATCGCCAGCACCCCCGCGCCTATGCTCATCTTCCAGGACACGAGGATGCGCTTCGTCAATCCTGCCGCCGAGGCGCTCACCGGCTACAGCCTGGATGAGTTGAAGCAAATGGCTTTCTGGGATGTGATTCACCCCGACATGCGCGACGAGATTCGGGAGAACGGGATGAAGCGCCAGCGAGGAGAGCTTGTACCGCAGCGCTACGAAGTGAAGCTGCTAACCAGGCAGGGTGAAGAGCGCTGGGTAGATTATATGGGCACGCTTATCCAGTATGAGGGGAAGCCGGCGGTGCTGGGCATTGTCTTCGACATTACCGACCGCAAGCGGGCAGAGGCCGCTTTACGGGAAAGCGAGGAGCGTTTCCGAATCATGCTCCAGAACATGCCAGTCATGGTGGATGCGTTCGACGAGCAGGGCAATATCGTGTTCTGGAATCGGGAGTGCGAGCGGGTCACCGGCTACAGCGCGGACGAGATAGCAGGTAATCCCGACGCGATGCACCGGCTGTATCCCAACCCGGCGTACCTGCGCGAACAAATGGGGGAATGGGAGCAGCGCGGAGATGACTTCCGCGACTGGGAATGGGACGTGGCCGCCAGAGACGGCAGCGTGCGGACGATAGCCTGGTCGAACATCTCAACTCAATTCCCGGTTCCGGGCTGGAAGACCTGGGGCATCGGCGTGGATGTGACGGCGCGCAAAGCGGCAGAGCGCGCCCTGCGCGAGGCCGAGGCCTACCTGCGCACCGTCCTCACCAACCTGCCGGTTATCCTGTGGGCGCTCGACAAACAGGGCGTGTTTACGCTGGTTGAGGGCAAGGGGCTGGAGAAGGTCGGGCTTCAGCCGGAGCAGGTGGTCGGCAAATCGGTGTACGACATTTACCGCTATCGCCCCGAAATTTTGGAAGGCGTGAAACGTGCGTTCCAGGGGAAAGCTGTCGCCACGCTGGTGGAGATCAGGGGCGTGCAGTTTGAGGCGCGCTATACCCCTATCTGCGACGAAGCGGGCGAGGTGAGCGGCATCATCGGCGTTTCGATAGACCTATCCTGGCGCGCGCAGACGCCGCCTGATTTCAACGACTCCTTATTGGGCGGCCATTATCTGAGTGCGCTGTAGATTGTCGGTTGCGTAACACCCTCACCCCCCGGCCCCTCTCCCTCAGG
>FLYN01004582.1_pt1 | contig 12281 bp, 11 predicted proteins | sample 1122621 | NCBI WGS metagenome assembly FLYN01 (sample SAMEA4346792, study PRJEB14843) | hot springs metagenome | biome: Terrestrial Biome; feature: Habitat; material: Sediment | place: India | collected 2012-06-12 | depth 1760 m
GGCAGCCCCGGCGGCAGCCACAGCAGCCCCGGCGGCAGCCACAGCGGCTCCGGTGGCGACAACGGCTCCGGCGGCGGCAACGGCAGCACCAGCCGGCGCGCAGGTGACGATCACCTGGGCGTTCTGGGGCGAGCCGGCGGAGAAGGCGACCCACGAGAAGGTGGCCCAGGCGTTCATGCAGGAACACCCCGAGATCAAGATCGAGATCTGGCACCAACCCTGGAACGACTACTTCACCAAGCTGCAGACGCTGTGGGCCAGCGGCGACAAGTCGGCCATCCCGGACGTGATGTTCCTGTTCCCGGTGCCGCGCTATGCTGCTGACGGCGTGCTTGAAAATCTGGACCCCTGGATCCAGAAGAGCGGCTACAACCTGGACGACTACTGGCCGGCGTTGCTCGAGTCGGCCAAATACAACGGCAGTGTCTACGGCCTACCGCGCGACATCGGCCTCGAGGTGCTCTACTATCGCAAAGACCTCTTCGACCAGGCCGGCGTGCAATATCCAACCGAGAATTGGACCTGGGACGACCTGCGCGCCGCCGCCGAGAAGCTCACGGTGGTCGAGTCCGGCGGGCGGGTGACGCGCTACGCGCTAGGCATGGAGGGCGGCAAGTACTCACTGTGGGTTAATCAGAACAAGGGCAGCATCCTGGACGACATGCGCAACCCGTCGAAGTGCACGCTGGCCGACCCACCTGCTATGGAGGCGATCAAGTTCTTCGCCGATCTAATGAACAACAACTACGCGATGCGCGACGCGGCGCTGAGCCAGGCCGGCGGCGACACGGCGGTGTTCCAGAGCGGCCAGGTGGCGATGATCATCCAGAACGCCAGCCGCATCTCGGCCTTCAACCAGGCAGGCCTGAACTACGATGTGCAGGTGGTGCCGATTCCCAAGGGTGGCCAGCGCGCGGCCAGCGCCGGCGGCGCGGCCTGGACGATGAGCAGCGCCAGCGACAACAAGGAGGAGGCCTGGACGTTCCTGCAGTGGCTGCAGAGCACCGACGGCGGCCAGCGCATCTACACCGAGTCGGGCGAGATCTTCCCGGCCCTGCAGTCCACCGCGCGATCGGACGCTTTCCTGAAAGCCGGCCAGCCGCCTCAGAATCGCCAGGCCTTCCTCACCGAAGGTGAGAACGCGCGTGTGGGGCGGTTCGGCTATTTCCCGGAGTGGGGCGAGCTGGATGGCTCGATCATCGGCCCGGGCCTGCAGCGGATCTGGGCCGGCGAGGCGACGCCCGAGCAGGTGCTGCCCGAGATCTGCAGCCAGGTGGATGCTTTCCTGAAGGATCACGGCTATCCAAAGTAAGTCCGTCGAGCGGAAAGCGTGATGCATGATGCGCATCACCAATCGCGGGGATCGCGCATCCATGCATCACGTGCCACCGATCGTGGACCGATTATCCTGAAAGGCGCGGGCATGCGCTTCCCATCACGCGATCGGGCGCTAACAGCAGAGCGCCAGCAGGCGATTGTAGCCAGGCGTCGGGGTGGGTGGCGACCCGATCGCCAGATGGAAGCGTATCTCTTTTTGCTGCCCAGCCTGGCCGGGTTCCTGATCTTCGTCGCCATCCCGGTAGTCGCTGCGCTGGCGATGAGCTTCGTCGATTGGAACCTGCTGCGCCCGCCGGCATTTGTCGGTGTTCGCAATTATGTAGAGCTGTTGACGCGCGACCGGGTCTTCGGCAAAGCGCTCTGGAACACGATCTACTTCACGCTCACGATCGTGCCACTGCAGCTCGTGTTCGGCCTGGCGCTGGCGGTGGCGCTCAACCAGCCGCTCCGCGGCATCAAGATCTATCGGCTGATCTACTTCATGCCGGTGGTGAGCAGCATCGTTGCAGCGGCGCTGGTGTTCCAGTTTATGTTCAATCGCGATTTCGGCATCGTGAGCGCGCTCATCTGGAACCTGGCCGAGGCGACCGGCCTGCCGATCAGCCCGCCGGACTGGCTGAACAGTACGTTCTGGGCCAAGCCGGCGATCGTGATTTTGACGTTGTGGAAGAACGTCGGCTTCACGATGGTGATCTACCTGGCCGGCTTGCAGGCGGTGCCCGAAGAGCTCTACGACGCTGCCAAGGTGGACGGTGCCAACGCATGGCAGCGCTTCCGCGCGATCACGCTGCCGCTGATCAGCCCGACGACGTTTTTCTTGCTCGTGATCCAGATGATCGGCGCCTTTCAGCTCTTCAGCGAGCCGTATGTCATGTCACGCGGCCAGGGTGGCCCGGCCCAGGCGACACTGACGCTGGTCTTCTATATCTATCAGAACGCTTTTCAGTTCGGACGCATGGGCAAGGCGGCGGCGATCGCCTGGGTGTTGTTCGCGTTCATTTTTGTTTGCACGCTGATCCAGAACCGTCTGCAGCGGCGCTGGGTGTATTACGAAGCGGGCGGATAGACGTGGCGGTCAAGCATACGCCTCAACCACAGCGCCGTAGAGACGCCGAGAGGGGGCAGAGACCGCTGCGGCGTTGCGCCGTTGTGGTGACGGGAAGCACGCCAGCACTAAACCGCCGAGGCGCAGAGCTGTAGAGATCGATATACTATGTCAACTAGCGGGGCACAGCTTGCCGGGCGGCGCCGGCCCCGCCGAGGGGTCGGCCATGTGATGCTGCACGGGGCCTTGATCCTCGGCAGCGTGGTGATGCTGCTGCCGTTTTTATGGATGCTCAGTACATCCCTGAAGACCCCCGCGGAGGTCTTCACCTTCCCGCCGACCTGGATCCCCAGCCGCCTGGCCTGGGAAAACTACGCTACCACTGTGTCGGTCATGCCGTTCGGGCGCTTTTACCTGAACAGCGCGATCGTCACTGTCAGCGTCACGGTGCTGCAATTGCTGGTCTCCTCGCTGGCGGCGTTCGCCTTCGCGCGGTTGCGCTTCCCGGGGCGTAATGCGCTGTTTTTACTCTACCTGGCCACGCTGATGATCCCGTTCCAGGTGACGATGCTGCCGAATTTCATCCTCATACGCTATCTGGGCTGGTACGACACCTACCAGGCCTTGATCCTGCCGCCGGCCTTCTCGGCGTTCAGCACGTTTTTGCTGCGCCAGTATTTTCTGGGCATTCCGCTGGATCTGGACGAAGCGGCGCGGATCGACGGCGCGACCTCGTTCCGCATCTGGCATCAGGTGATCTTGCCACTGAGCGGGCCGGTGCTCGCCGCGCTGGCGATCTTTATCGCGCTCGGCACCTGGAATGATTTCCTGTGGCCGCTGGTGATCACGAACTCGATCGAGATGCGCACGCTGCCCGTAGGGCTGAGCACGTTCCAGGGCCAGTACAACGTGCAGTGGCACTTGTTGATGGCCGGGTCGGTCATCGCCATGCTGCCGATGCTGGTGGTCTATATCATCGGCCAGAACTGGTTCGTGCGCGGCATCACCCTCTCGGGGCTGGGCGGGCGCTGAGGAAGCAGAGGTGCGAGCATGGCACGCATCGCGATTATCGGCACCGGGCGGATGGCGACCGGGCTGGCGGCCGGGTGGGCTGCGCGCGGGCATCAGGTGGTGTTGGGGTCGCGCGATCCCGCCGCGCGGGCCGCGGTGCTCGCGCAGGCAGGCGGCGCAGCGCTGGAAGGCATCGACGCGGCGCTGGAGGGCGCCGAGGTGGTCGTGCTGGCGATCCCGTTTGTCGCGGTAGAACCCTTCGCCAGAGCGCACGCAGCGCAGTTGCAAGGCCGGCTGGTGATCGATATCTCGAACCCGTTCGACCATCTGCCCGACAATCGGATCGCGGGCGCTGAGATCACCGCCGCCGCGATCGGCCCCGGCGCCCGGGTCGTCGCCGCCTTCAAAGATAATTTCTGGCAAACGCTGGCGCAGCCGGTCGGCGCGCATGGCATCGTGCGCGATGTCCATTTCGCGGGCGATAGCGAGGCCGACAAGCGGATCGTGACGGGATTGATCGAGGACCTCGGGTTCCGGCCGATCGACTGCGGCCCCTTGAAAAATGCGCGCGTCCTGGATGCGATGGTACCCTTGATGCTCGAGCTTGATGAGCGCTACAACGGGCGCGCGCGCACGGCGTCGTGGAAGTTGCTGGTCTGAGCCGGCGCCGGGATGGGGGCGGTGGGCTAAAGCCCGCGGGCGCTTGCAAGAAAGGTGAACGATCATCAGCCCACGCCGTGGCGAACAGTTTCACCTGCTGAGGCTTGCACCTATGTCCCGTGCAACGATATTGCTCGCCATCCTGTTCCTGGCAACCGGTTGCACCCGGGCGTCCGGGACGGCACAGCCGATGGCCACAGCGCATGGGCCGGCTCCCGGCGCGCCGGTCGCGGTGGTGACAACGCCGCTGGCTGCGCGCGGGCCGTGCAGTGGCGCCTTCGTAGCTCACGACCTGGACCATGTCACCGGCGTCCCCAGTGACCAGGTACGCATGTTCGAGGGCAACGGCGCCGGCGTGGCGATCGGCGATCTCGATGGCGATGGCGATCTCGACATCGTGCTGGCCAACTACTATGGCCCCAACACGATCCTATGGAACCAGGGCGGCCTGCGCTTCCGCAGCGAGCCTATCGGGCAAGGCGACGCGCGCGCGGTCAGCATTGTGGATGTCGACGGCGACGGGCGGCTGGATATCGTCTTCACGCGGCGGGCGAGCGGGCTGAACTACTGGCGCAATACCGGCCAGACGGCACCCGGCGCGCGCTTCGTCCCAGACGTGCTGCCGGGGATCGTCAAACCGGCCTATGCCATGAACTGGGGTGACCTGGACGGCGACGGCGATCTGGACCTGGTTGCTGCTTCCTACGACGCCAGCCTGCTGACCGATCTCGGCAGCACTTTCCTCATGGAGAGCGGGGCCGGCGTCTACTTCTACGAGCAGCGCGATGCGCGCTTTGTGTCCACTCGGCTGGCCGGCACGGCGCAGGCGCTGGCGCTGGCGCTTTTCGACGTCAACGGCGATGGGCGGCGCGATATCGTGGTGGGCAACGATTTCGCTGTGCGCGACCAGACCTGGGTGCGCCAGAGGGACCGCTGGGTCGAAGCACAGCCCTTCGCCACCACCAGCCACAGCACCATGAGCCTCGATGCGGGCGATATCGACAACGACGGCACCTTCGAGCTGTTCTCGACCGACATGAAGCCCTACGACAACAGCGTGGCGACGCTGGCGATCTGGCGGCCGTTCATGGCTGCACTCTGGGACCCGGTGCCGCCCGGCGACCCGCAGATCATGGAGAATGTGCTGCAGGTGCGCGATGAGGACGGCACGTTCCACAACGAAGCCTACGAGCGCGGGATCGACGCCACCGGCTGGAGCTGGTCGGGCAAGTTCGGCGACCTGAACAATGACGGTTTTGTGGACCTGTACGTCGTCAACGGCATGATCGAGGCCGATACATTCCGCTACCTGCCGAACCACGAACTGATGGAGCAGAACCAGGCGCTGCGCAACGACGGCACCGGGCACTTCATCCCCGCGCCGGAATGGGCGCTCGGCTCCACACGTAGCGGGCGTGGCATGAGCATGGCCGACCTGGATGGCGACGGCGATCTGGATATTGTGGTCAACAATCTGCGCACCGCAGCGCAACTGTTCGAGAACCGACTGTGCGGCGGGGCCGGCCTGGAGGTCGAGCTGCGCTGGCCCACGAGCAAGAACACCCGCGCGCTGGGAGCCATGCTGGCGCTGCATACCAGTGCTGGGAGCCTCTACCGCGAGGTGCACGCCGCCAGCGGCTACCTCTCCGGCGACCCGGCGCGGGTCCATTTCGGGGTTCCTGCCGGGAGTACGTTACGTCAACTTGAGATCCGCTGGCCCGATGGGGCTGGATCGGCGATCGAGCGCCCGGCCCCACAAACCTTGTTGATGGTGGCACGCGCGCAGTAGCGAGACTCACCACAGAGGCGCAGAGCCACAGAGATGAGGTAAATTGAAGGTAGCCTATGAGCGCGCAACAGCCATTCCATGGCTTTGGCACAGCGCCGCGCTTCCCGGTGCTGGCGCTGTTGCACCCACGCGAGCAGACATGGCTGGTGCTGGTGGCAGCGTTGCTCGGCGTGGGACTGGGATTCGCCGCCGTGCGGCTGGTCGGCCTGCCGGTGTGGATGGCCTCGGCCATGGCGCTGGCACTGCTGCTGGTGCCAGGGGTCCGCAAGTGGCTCGACGATCGGCGGCGCTACGGCGTGGTGCTCATGATGCTGAGCATCCTGCTGGCAGCGCAAGGCTTCCACAGCATCGAGCACGCCGCGCAATGGATCCAGTATCACATCTTGAAATGGCCACCCTTCGCGTCGAACGGCCTGATCTCGGCCGCCAACGCCGAGTGGGTGCATTTCGTCTGGAACTGGGCCGTCGTCGCGACGATCGCGTATCTCGTGCGCGGCGGTATGCGCAACCGGTGGGCCTGGTTGTTGCTGACCTGGTCGGTGGCGCACGCGTTGGAACACGCCTACATGCTGGTGCGCTATCTGGAGATGGTGCAGGAGCTGCAGCGGCTGGGCTTCAGTTCGGTCTCGGCGCAGGGGCTGCCGGGCGTGCTGGGGCGCGACGGCTGGCTGGCGAAGAGCGCGGTGACCCAGGGCACCTTCATCTGCCGGCTGCCGGGCCTGACGACCGCCCCGCGGCTCGACATCCACTTCTGGTGGAACGCCGGTGAGGTCGGGTTGCTGCTGCTGGCGGCGCATGGGTTCCTGCGCGAGCGGCTGTGGCCGGCCAGCTAAAGATTGGCGGACGGCATTCTGCCATGGGCAGAACGTCTGCCTATCGAGTACCATGAGCAGCGTCAGGCAGGACGGTATCGACGCATATCAGCGTGTCCGGTCAGAAATTGAGGCCATTTCACCAGCGTGACCAGGGCTACGGGCCACATACGGGATGGACCATCCCAGCTTTACCCATCGGATTGCGCACGATGAAGCCTTTGGGCGCGAGATCGAAACGACGATCAGTCCGCTCTGGGAGCAGGATCTCGCCGACCGGGAATTCTGTATGGAAGGCGTCAAAGATTGGACCCAGACCCTACAGTTGCCTTTGCTGCCATAATCCGCACCGCCCAGGCCACATTCGAGCACGTGGTGGTGGAGATCGATATGACCCCGGCGCGCGCCATGCTACGCATCCAGGCGCGGTATGGCCTGGATCGGATGGTTATCACGCCTGTACTCCATCGAAGCACCTCGTATCAAGGCCGGGCTTTCAGATCACATCGGCGAACGCCTTCTTGGTCTTCATGAACCAGGCGTAGCCCAGCACCATGATCGTGCCGGTGACCAGCACCCAAAACGCCAGGCCGCGCCAGGATGGCAGCGTGCCCCACAGGATCACGCGGCGGACATTCTCGACGATCGAGGCCAGCGGGTTGAAGCGAATGGCGGTGCGGAACGGCTCGGGGATGAGCTCGATCGCATAAAAGATCGGGGTGAGGAAAAACAGCACCTGCAGCGCCAGCGTGATGGTGTAGCCGATATCGCGAATGAAGACGCCCAGGCTGGCCAGGAACCAGGCCATGCCCAGGCTCAGAAAGATCAGCGGCAGCACCACCAGCGGCAACAACACGATCGTCCAGGGGAGCGTGCCGGTGACTAGCAGGTTGGCGATCAGCAGGATGCTGAGGCTCACCAGGCTATGGAACAGCGCCGAGCCGAGCACGCTGACCGGCAAGATCTCCAGCGGAAAGACCACTTTTTTCACATAATTCGGCACCCCGACGATGATCCCCGGCGCGCGCCCGACGCACTCGCTGAAGACGTTGAAGGTGGTAATGCCGCAGAAGATCACCAGCGCGAACTCCTCAAGGCTGTTGGTGCGCGACTGGGGCCAGCGCGCCTGGAAGACGATCCCGAAGACGAAGGTATAGATCAGCAGCAGCACCAGCGGGTTGACGAACGACCAGAACAGGCCCAGGAACGAGCCGCGATAGCGGCCTTCGATCTCGCGCCGCGTGAACTGGCGGATCAGGTCACGGTAGTGCCACAGGCTGCGCGCCAGGGCGAAGGGATTGATATGTTCGGCCACGCGCCCGGCGCGGGCGGTGATCAGCGTCGTCATGGCTAGGGCGATCTCCGAACGAGCATTACCTCTGCGTGGGGCCCTCACCCCTCCCCCTCTCCCGATCCGAGAAAGGGGTATTTTCCTGGCTCCAGGTTGCGGTCGCGCAGCAACTGCGGCCTGGAGCCAACCTGCTCCCCCGCCCGGTAGCGGGGCGGAGGCAGGGCTGGCCTGGCTATTGTACCACAGTGTATGGGTCACATCGCGCGCAGGCGCTCGACCATGGGCACCAGCCACCAGGCGCCGCGTGCCACCAACGCCCAGTAGAGCGCCCGCAGGCGGCGGCGCATGGCTGGCCTGGCAGCGCACCGCGCGGCATCGACTGCTGCCCGGGCGGCGGCCCGGGCCACTGCGGCATCGATCGGCGGGCGCGGGGAGGTGCTGTGGAGCGATCGAGCCTGTTCGAGCAGCGCATCCATGCGCGCGCCCATCTGGTCGAGGTGAAAATACGCGCTCACCCGCCACCGCGCCGCTGCGCCCATATGGCAGGCCAGCTCCGGATCGCGCACCAGGCGCAGCAGCGCGTCGAGGTATTGCTCCTGCTCCCCGGGTCCGCGCGGGATCAGCACACCGCACTCCGGCGTGACCAGCTCGGCCTGTCCGCCGGATGCAACGCTCACCGGCACCGTGCGCATCGCCATGGCCTCGTAGATCGCCAGCGAGATCCCTTCGACGCGCGAGGGCAAGAAGAAGACATCGCTGAGCGCGAGCAACTCGCGCATGCGCTGGTTGCTGACCGCGCCCAGCAGCCGCACCCGCTCTTCCAGTCGGTGCCAGCGCACGAAGCGGCGCAGGTAGTCGGCGAACGGCCCGTCGCCCGCGATCAGGCAATAGGTGTCGCCGGCATGCGCGATCACCCGCTCCATGATCCGCACCGCTAGCAGCGGCCGTTTCTGCCGCTCCAGGCGCGCCGCGTACAACACCACCGGCGTAGTAGGAGGGATACCCAGCGCTGCGCGCAAGGCTTCGCGGTCGTAGCGTGCGGGGTCCCAATCCGTCGGGTCGATGTTGGTCGTGCAGACGGCGATGCGCTGCGCTTCGCCGCCGCGCGCGCACATCCAGCGCTTGAGGGCCTGCGAGGAGACGATCTGCAAATCGAGCGCCGACGCGTATGCCAGGCTCATGCGCGGGTAGCCACCGGCGCACCAGCCGGGATCCACGAGATGGCAATAGTCGACGAACGCGATGTGCGGGCAATGCGCGCGCAGGTAGGGCAGCAGGTCGTAGCCCAGGCTACTGTGCGAGATCAGCACGCAATCGATCGCTCGCGCGCCGATGATCGCCAGCAGCCGGGCGGGATACTGCTCGGGCGGGTAGGTCGTCAGGTCGACGACGTCGTCGGTGATGTGGGCGAAAGCGCCGCGCCAGGGGTGGGCGCCCGGGCGCGTCGTGACGATCGTGGCGCGCCAGCCGCGCGCCGCCAGGCAGCCGATCATGTCCAGGTTGAATTTGTCGGCGCCGCCGATCGCCAGCCAGGGGTACAGACACACCAGCCGTCGTTCCTCGCTCATCGGGCCACCTCGGCGATGATCGCGGCAAAATTGGCCGCCCGCGCAGCCGTCGTGTGCTGCGCCAGCACCTGGGCCCGCGCCGCTGCGCCCAGCCGCGCCCGCAGCTCCGGCGAGCGAATCAGGCACGTCAGGCCGGCGATCCACTCCTGATGCGTGGCAGCGAGCAGGCCGGTCGTGCCGTCAACGATATCGCGCTCGTAGGGGTCGAGCCGGGCGGCGATCGTTGGCACACCGAGCACAGCTGCTTCCAGATACTTGACGGCGCTTTTAGCGCGGCGTTGTGGGTTGTCGACAAGCGGGGCGATGTTGATGTCGACCTGGGCGATATGCCATGGCAGCGCGCGCCAATCCACCGCCGGGCGGCGCTCGATCTGCGCGGCGGAGCGCGGATCGGCCAGCGCTCCGCGCAGCCGCAGCTCGCCGTAGATGCGCAGACGCGCGTGGGGGTGGTGCTCGAGCACGGCACATAGCGCCGGGGCGATGCTGGCGAGATCTTCATCGTGTACGTGCGGCTGGCCGCAGAAATATCCGATGATGACGCCAGCGTTGGGGGGGCGCCGGCTCCGCTCAGCGCAAGCATCCTCGGCAGCGGCGAGCATCGCGGCAGAGAGCGCGTTGGGGTTGACGTAGGCGGGCTGGCGGAACGATCGCGCAGCGAGCCGGGCCAGGTAGGGCGTGGCAAAGACGAACGCGTCGGCCCAATGCATCAGCGCACGCGTCCGGCGCGTTGCCCATATCAGGCGCGCTACCTGCGCCGGGCTGTAGTGGTCGTCCAGATAGTTGTATTCCCGCTCGCGCGCATCCCACACCAGGTCGTCGCTGTCGAAGACGATCGGAACGCCCTGCCGGCGCGCGGCGGCGCACAACACCATGCTGAGCGGCGCGAGCGGCAGGCGATACAGGTAGAGCAGATCGCAGCGCCTCAGGTCGAACAGATCGGTTGTCCGGTCGAGCGGAGCATCCTGGACGATCAGCCCGGCCAGGCGGGCCTGCTCGATCTGATGGTGCACGCGATAGCGGGTCGGCGCGCCGAGGTCGCGGTAGACGAAGCGCAGGCGCAGCGGCTCATCCGGGCGGCACGGGACGTGCGGCGCCAGGATGTGTGGCATACCGCGCGCGATCCGCCTGATCTCCGCGCTTCGTTTGCGCACCTGGATGGCAGCGCGCAGGTAGTGGCGCATGCGCTGGTCGATCATTGCGAACCCCGATGAAGGTGAATGAGCTTCGGGTCGCCATAGTCGCCGCGATCTGCACGCAGGGCGCCGGCACCGGTGAAGCGATCACAACCTTGCGATAGGAGCAGCGTGGCGATCGGCAGCGCTCCGAGCAGGCCAGCCCGCACGTGCCGGTTACAGCTATTCCTCTGGCGCGGCATCCCGGCCCTCCGGATCGCACATATAGCGGTACACATGCTCGATCTGCCGATCCCAATCGGCGAACTGGCGGCGGATCATCTGCAGGGCGCTGGCGGTGATCCGCCGGTGCAGGTGTTCGTCGTGCAAGGCGCGCGCGATAGTCGCGGCGATACAACTGGCGCTCGGCAGCGTTAGCAGGCAGTTCTGGCCATCGGCGAGCAACCAGGCGGTGGCGCTGTTCAGGTTCGACACCACCAGGCAGCCGCTCGCCATCAGCTCCAGGGGCAGGTACGAGGGGTGCTGGGTGAACATCAGCACCAGGCCCACGTCGCAGGCGCGGTAGAGGGCGGCCGTCTCCTGATACGACAGCAGGCCCAGGTTCTCCACCACCCCCGCCAGGCCGTAGTCGGATGGCTTCCAGCGCTGGCCGGCGGCGACAATGCGCACGTGCTCGCCGAGCTGCTGCTTGAGCTTGCGCAGCGCCACCGCGCCTAGCTCAAAGCCGTTGCGCCAGTAGTCCGGGCGGGCGTAGAAAAAGACGGTGTGCGGTTGCCCTGACCGCTCCCGCTCTCGATCGGGTGGTGGATAGAACACCGCGCAGTCGACGCACGGGTCGAACGCGATCGCCTGCCCCTGGTAGCACTCCTGGTAGATCCGCTGCAATGGGACGGTATTCGCCAGGCCGTAGAAGCCGAAGCGATAGGAGGCCTCGACCTGGGCGCTGATCGAGCCGGCCGGGTAGAACATCGGCTCGAAGTCCTGCAGGAAATAGAACTTGCGGCGGGTCTGGTTGAACTTGAGCACGTAATACGCAGTGCTCCAGAACGTTGCCACGCACGCGTCGGCTGCGCGCACGCCCACCAGATCGCGATCGGCGCGCCGTACCACGATCGGCGATTCTGCAAGCGCAGGAAACGCGGCGCCGATCCGTTCGCGATAGACCTGCGCGGGTGGGGCGGCAGCGCCCCCCAGGACGATGAACGCACTGTTGACGCCGTGGTGGCGCCGGAAGCCGTCCGCGAAGCGCAGGATCGTGTGCAAACCGCCGTAGTAGACGTGCTCGAAATGTGGCAGGTACCAGTTGATCGTGCGAATCTCCAGCCGACCCGGGTGGGCAGCCATCGCCGCCTGGCTGCGCTGTAGCTCCTCGGGCGTGAAATCCAGCCATTGCGCCAGCGTGAGCGCCTCGGCGGCATACGGCTTCCGCCAGGACCGGCGGTACGCTTTCGGTGGAAACAGCTTCGCCCGGGCTTTGGCGTAGAAGCCACGCCAGCCTTCGTGCCGCATCGTATGGACGCTTTTGCGCGCCAGGCGCACGGCGGTGCCGACCATGGATTCACTTCCTCCGTCGATCGCTTTGCAGTCCACAGGCTGCAGTTGGCAGTCTGCAGTCTGCAGTGTGCCGTCCACAG
>FLYN01001241.1_pt1 | contig 12277 bp, 9 predicted proteins | sample 1122621 | NCBI WGS metagenome assembly FLYN01 (sample SAMEA4346792, study PRJEB14843) | hot springs metagenome | biome: Terrestrial Biome; feature: Habitat; material: Sediment | place: India | collected 2012-06-12 | depth 1760 m
TTCGTCGGCGGCACCGGGGTATTCGTCGGCGGCACCGGGGTATTCGTCGGTGGCACCGGGGTATTCGTCGATGGGAGAGGGGTATTGGTCGGCGGCCTGGGCGTCCGTGTCGGCTTGGGAGTGTTGGTCGGCTTTGGCGTCCGCGTCGGCCCGGCGGTGGTCGGCGTCGGCTGGGCTACCGGCCCGGAAGTGCTGGTGGGGGGCGCACCAGTCGTCGGCACGGTACCGTTGGTGGGCAGCGCGCCGCTCGTCGGCGTTGGGGGGGTGGTCGGCACCACCACGCTATTGGTCGGCGTCGGGTTGGGAGGCGGCGCTGAACCGATCGTCGGAAGCGGAGATGGCGTGGGTGTGGCCTGCCCACCACCGGGCGGTGTTGTCGGTGGCACGGAAGGAGTACGCGTGGGTGCCGGTGCTCGACTGGGCGAATCCGGTCCGTCCTGATTGCCCGGGCCCGTCCCGGAAGGAGCGGATGGGCTGGACGCTGTCGTGGGTGCGGTGGGGAAGACCGATGTTGGTGCGCTGCCCGGCGTCGCTGCGTTGTGAGGTGCGGCTACCACAGTGCTGGACAGGCGCGGGGCCGTCTGCCCCGCGGCGACCGTTGCCCCGCTGCCCGGTGTGTTGGTTACGGTTACCGCTGCTGTGGCGGCGCCGAAGAGGTTCGTGAACGGTTGAACGTCCAACTGCGGGAGCGCGGTCGCCATCTGCGAAAACGGCTCAACCGGCACTAGTGGAGGGAGCACAAACGGTAGCCCGAGATCCGATCCCTGTGCTGCTTGCTGGGCTGGCTCGATGGTGACGGTGGGGATCTTACCAGCGGCACCCTCCAGGCTCCGCGGACTGAGCAGCGATACGAGACCAATGACTACCAGCACCACGAAGCCACAAACGAGCAACAGCGCAGCTAACCGGGGTAACGAGTACACCGCGATGCTCCTGATATCGGGTGGCAGCCAGAGCGAAGGTGGAGAGCACCCATGTGAGAAACGGCAGGTTAAGTGTATCCTGCGCCGATGTCTAAATTGTCATCTTTCCTGCGCCCACATATAACATTTTTGTCATCCATCCCCGGCTCACGGTGACGATACGGCTGTCTCTAGCGGTGAGCCCCCCGGGTCGGTGGTCGGGGATTCGTCCGGCGCCTGGGGCGGTATCTCGGTGGGCACCTCGGTGGGCACGTCAGTTGGCACCTCGGTCGGTACCTCGGTTGGCGTCTCGGTCGGCACCTGGGTGGGTACGTCAGTTGGCACCTCAGTCGGCGTCTCGGTCGGCAGCAGCGGCGGCAGAGTTGGCAGCGGTGGCAGGGTCGGTAGCGGCGGCAGGGTTGGTGCCTCGGTCGGCAGTGGCGTGCTGGTTGGTGCAGGCGTCCGCGTCGGGGTCGGTAAAGTAGTCGGTGTCGGCGGGTTGGTCGGTTCAGGCAGCGGCGATGCGGTCGGCTGCACCGTCGACGGCGGAAGATTCGTTGGTTGCGGTGCCGGCGCCGGCCCATTCGTCGCTGGTGGTGGATTTGTCGGCAGCGGGCTAGGAGTTGGCACGGGGATCGTTGGGGCCGGTGTGCCCGGCCTCACTGTGGGCGTGGTTCGGGGGGCTGAAGCGGTGGCCTGCGGCGGGTTTGGCTGATCGCGATCGTCTGGCTGATCACGATCGCTCGATCCAGGAGCTCCCGGTGTGGAGGTGGGTGGAACAGGCGTGGGTGTGAGCGCTGGGCTGGCACCTGCTGAGTCAGCGCCTGGCAGCGGGGCTACCACCAACACGCTCGTCGGGCGGCGGATGCTGGTGGGGGTGCGTGCCGTCTCAGTTGCTGCTACCAGCGTTGGCACGATCCTGTTGAACACGTTCTCGAACGGCTGAACTTCGAGTAATGGTCGGATGGATACCGACAGCGGCTCCGATGCCGACGGCAGCACAGGCAGGTTCACAAACGGCTGGTTGGTATCGCCTGCTGCCACCCGCACCGGCGTGACGGTGGGCGCAGGCTGCGCGCCTGCGACATAACCCAGGCTGCGCGGATTCAATATCGCTACCATGCAGACGATCGTCAGTACGACGACGCTGCAGATGAAGAGAACGGCTCCCAACCGTGGTAGGTAACGCACCGCAACGCTCCTCTCACCCTGGGCGGTACGAAGATGCAGTCGATGATCGCGCCCGCGAAGGACATCCGGTGCTATAAGCATACCTGGGTTTCATATGCATTTTGTTATTTCCTTGAGCCGACAGCTAACAAATTTGTTATTATCATAGTATTCCGCTAGAGATTACGAACTGCGCCAGTAGTGCTCACGCCGAGGCCGAAGTCACATGCAGTCTGAGCATACCGGCACCGCCCACCGATCGAGCAGTTCTCATGCCTGGCGCGCTGCGATCGCACCGGGCACGATCTGGCTACTCGTCGTGCCAGCGGGCTTGTGGGCGCTGGCCTGGCTGTTTGTGCCGATCACCGCGCCGCAATTGAGCCTGATCGAGCGCTGGGGGCTGGCGCTGGCGATCCTGATGCTGGCGGGCCTGTCGCTTGCGGGCCACGTCCAGGCCCACACTGTGGCAGCGCGGAGCATGGGCGGGCTGCTGCCGACGTGCATCCGCCTGTACCCGTTCGGCGATCTGGCGCAGGCCTGGCCGGCCGCGCCGACCCCCTGGCGCGAGGCACTCGCCGCACTCGCCGGGCCGTTCGCCAGCCTGCTCTTCGGCGGCCTGGCCTACCTGATCTGGAACTACCAGCTGCACCCCTATCTCGATACCTGCATGCTCTTTCTCAGCCCGTTCAACGTCGCGGTGGCGATCGCCAACCTGGCGCCTGGGCTGCCCCTCGACGGCGGGCGGCTGGTCCGCGCGATCGTCTGGGGCCTGCTGCACCAGCCAGCGCGGGCGGGGCGCCTGGGGCGCAGGCTGGGCATGCTCCTCGGGTTGGGGTTGGCGCTGTGGGGCAGTTACCTGATCGCCCAGCGCGTGCGCTTCAGCCTCGAGACCGGCGCCGGCACGATCGCGTTCGCCGCGCTGCTTTTGCTGGGGCTGCGGCAACATCCCACGTGGGAGTGGGAGCCATCGCCGGCCCATCGGCATCTGCTGCCTGCCAGCGCCGCTATCCGCACCCTCGCTGCCGGGCTTTGCCTGCTGGTTTTGCTCGCCACGGCGCTCAGCCTCGTCCCAACCGTGCAAGGCCTCCACGCACCGGGCCCGGCGCTCCCGGTCGAGCCGATGGTCTATGTAGCGCCCGAGCATCGCCACGTGCCGGAAGGCACGTTCCTCCTGACGAGCGTGATCGCCCAGACGCCGATCGTCGCCGGCCAGTGGGTCTCTGCTCAGATCGACCCGGCCATCGAGATCGTGCCACCTGAGCAGATCGTGCCGCCGGACATCACACCGCAAGAACAGGTGGAGCAGAGTTTTCACATGCTGCAGGAGAGCGAGGCGGTCGCGATCGTGGTCGGGCTGCGCCTGGCCGGCTACCAGGCACGCGTCGCCAGCACGGCGATCGAGGTCGTTGAGGTGTTGCCGGAAAGCCCGAGCCGCGGCACCCTGCAGCCGGGAGATCGAATCCTCCGCCTCAACGAGGCACCGGTCGCAACGGTCGACGAGCTGATCGCGCGAGTCAGGGCGCTCGACCCGAAGGTCCCTGCCGGGTTGCTCATCGAGCGTGATGGCCGGCAGCGGCAAGTGGATGTGCCGCTCATGCCGCCGGTCGGGCCGGGCGACTCGCCACGGCTCGGCATCCGTGTGCAGGGCGTCGGCCTCAATGTTGAGCTACCGTTTCCGGTGCGTATCACACCGCAGAAGATCGGCGGCGGTCCATCGGCCGGGCTGATCTTCGCGCTCACGGTTTACAATCTCGTCACCCCAGAGGATCTGACTGGTGGTCATCGGATCGCTGGCACGGGCACGATCGCCCTCGACGGCACGGTGGGACCGATCGGCGGCGTGATGCAGAAGGTGGCCAGCGCCGAGCAGGCAGGTGCCGAGTACTTTCTAGTGCCGCCGGCGAACTACTCCGACGCCCGCCGTGCAGCACGGCGCATCAACGTCGTCGCAGTCGCGACCATACAGGAGGCGATCGCGTTTCTGCGCCACCTGCCGGCGCCGCAAGGATGATCCCGAAGCGGCATCAATTTCAGACGCGGCCCACGCCGGACGCCGTTGCTACGCTTGGCTCGCCACCACCACCTGCCACTGGCTGCCCTCCTCGAACGGCACCACCGGCACCACCGCGTCGCCGAACACGGCGATCGGCCGCAGTTTGACGGCGCGCAGCATGGCGGTCAGCTCGGGGTAGCCATAGAGCCGGATGCGGTCGCCGGGGTGCTGCGCATCTACGCCGTGCTGCGGCGCGACATAGCGGTAGTCGATGTGTAGCGTCGCCGTGCGCGGCTCAAAGCGCGCCGCGCGTAGCAGGTAGCCGCCAGCGATCGTGTGCCAGCTGCTGCGAAAGCCCTGCAGGTAACGATCGATCTGGTAAGGGTTGAGGCACTGCAGCAGCAGCTTGCCGCCGTCGATCAGCGCGTTGGCCAGCCGGCCCAGCGTCGCGCGGTTCTCGGCATCCGTGAAAAAGCCCAGGCTGCTGTTCATCACCAGCACCGCGTCGAACTGGCGCTGGTAGTCCAGCTCGCGCATATCGCGCTGGACGAAGCGCGCGCGCGTGGCGTCCTCGTAGGCGCATCGGTTCGCGTAGGCCACCAACGCCGCGTTGGCATCCACCCCTTCGACAGCATAGCCGCGCCGCGCCAGCTCCAGCGCGTGCCGCCCGCCGCCGCAGGCCACATCGAGCACCGCAGCGTCCTCGCGCAGGCCCAGCGCCTGCTCGATGAAGTCCACCTCGCTGCGGGTCAGCGCGTCGGCGTACGTGCGATACTGCTCGAACTCGTAGATCTGGAACAGCACTTCCCACTCGACGCTGCCATCGGCACGGATAAACGGGGGCAGATCGGGCATGCTATCCCCTCGGAAGGTTTCGAGTTTTGAGTTTTGCGCGCTCAGTACAGGCTACCGTCAATTCGATCCCGGGTTGTCTCCCTCAGCGGTCTTCGATGCGGCGGATGACCTCGCGATAGGCCTGACCGCCAATTCGATCCCGGGTTGTCCCCCTCAGCGGAAGCGGATGCCTCCGCGAAGGATAGAACGCGCTCGGTGGTAGATCAAATCACTGTTGTCATCCCGAGCCCTTCACGTCCCCCTTCGCCTGCAGCTCAGGGCATGCTTCGTCCTGTGGGGCGCGGCCCCGAAGGATCCGCCCGCAGGAGGGTTCAGGATCCACTCTGCGAAAGGATGACAAAAGGCAGATCGGATTGATGATAGCTTGTACGAAGTTGCCTGTTCAAAACGTTGCACTCAAAACTCAGGACACAAGGTTGGGATCAACAATATAGCTCCACCAGTTGTTGCTCACCCCATAGGTTTCCCCGGCGGCGCACGGGATATGGCTCAGCCACCAGAGATGGTGGGCGCGCATGTCACCGTTGCCCCACTCGGCACAGTTCACCCAGCGTGCATTGCCGGGCAGATCGGGGAAGCTGTACCAGTCGTCGCAATAGCTCAGCACGTAGCGCGGGTTGCCCCAATCGTAGTCGCGCACGCTGTTGGGTGCGAAGTGGACATTGCCGCACTGGGCCTGCCCGGGAGCGATCTGGTCGTAGCGCGTGAACAGCGCCCACAGGTTCTGCGCGGACGGATGCTGGCTGAAGACCCGGCTCATGATCGATTCGGCCCGGTGGCCGAAGTTCTCCAGCATGCAATCGACGCCGCGCTCGTAGTTGAAGGCCATGATGATAAAACGGCCCGCACAATGCCCGGTGTTCGGCACCGGCGGCGAGTTGCACCAGAACGCGTCGCGCCCAACCATCGTCGACTCGTAATCTCCGGCGTAGGGAAACGAGACGAACCAGACCTCCTCGAACTCGCCGCGCTCGTAGCGCCTGATCAGGTCGAACGCCGCCACCTGCGCCTCGTAGTCGATCGCGTTCGGCTCATACATCATCCGGGCCCGCCAGGCACGCACAAAGGTCTCGTCGGTGTAGCGAAAGCCATCTTTCTTGGGCGGATACCAGTCGGCGTCGATCCGCTCGACAATCTGGTACTGCAGATAGCCACGGCTGCACAGCGCCAGGTCGGCGATGTACTCGCGCACGAGCGCGTCGGGGTTGTTCCAGCCGAACAGCTCGGTCAGGCGCAGCCCGCCTTCGGACTCGACGATTGGGTCGTGGACGATTAGCAGCACCCGTGGGCGCACGATCCCAGGCGGCGCGGCGCGCTGGAGCAGCGTGCCCGGTTGCTGGTCGGCGGCAGCAGGGCCGAGCAACCTCCGACCCGCGCGCAGGAGTCGATCAAACATAGGCCAAGCTGGTGTGCAAAGCTTCGCTTGCTGGACGAGCGACGAAGGGCAAGCCAGAGCGCGAACATGCCTTCGCCGTTCACGGTTGGTCACGTGGCAGTGGGAGACCCTACGCCTGTCCAGACAGCCACTCAAGGGCCGCCCTGGAAACACGCCCTTTCGCAGGGTCACAAAAGCATTCTTGTATCTTGCTCTGCGGTTTTGTGCTAGAGCACTCCCTCCGCCAGCCAGCGCTCGAGCACCTTGCAGGCGGCCTGCGCAGCCCGCGCGCGGTGGCTGATCTGGTTCTTGCGCCCGGGGGGCAGCTCGGCCAGCGTCGCGTCCTCGTCGAGCACATAAAACAGCGGGTCGTAGCCGAAGCCGTGCGTGCCGCGCGGCTCGAACTCGATCACCCCCGGTAGCACCCCTTCGACCAGCTCGGTCTCACCGCCGGGGCGTGCCAGCGCGATGACGCAGACAAAACGGGCCAGGCGGGCATGGAACGGCACACCCTCCAGCTTTTTGAGCAGCAGCGCATTGCGGTCGGCGTCGGTGGCATCGGGGCCGGCGTAGCGATGCGATCGGACGCCCGGCTCGCCGCCCAGCGCCGCCACCTCCAGGCCCGAGTCGTCGGCCAGCGTGGGCAGGCCGCTGCGCGCTACGTAGAACTCGGCCTTGAGCCGCGCGTTCTCAGCGAACGTCGCGCCGGTCTCCTCGACATCCTCATCGATGCCGACGTCGCGCAGCGAGCGCAGCGCGATCGGCAGCCCACCGAAGATCGCGGCGTACTCGCGGAGTTTGTTCTCGTTCGTCGTGGCGATCAAAAGCGTTGGCATAGGTATGGTCAACGATGAGTTCCCCAGGCGAACACCGCCGGGAAGTGGACGCGGGGTCGCTACTGCATCCTGCCATCAGAACACACCGTTCGTGCCCAGGAAGCGCCCGAGCCAGGCCACGGCGATAAAGCGCAACACCTTGCCGGCCAGGCACGCCAGCAGAAAATGCCGCACGGGCATCCGCAGCGTCCCGGCAGCGATTCCAGCCAGGTCCAACACCGGGCCGGGGATGAACGCCAGCAGAAAGATCACAAGCACCCCCCAGCGTTGCACCCAGCGTTCGACGCGTGGATAGAGCCGCGAGCGCTCCGCCAGCGCGCTGCCGCTCAGGCCGGCCATGTAGCCGGTGATCTCGCCGAGGCCGGCTGCCGTGCCCCCCGCCAGCCCGACGAGCCATGGATTGAGCGCCTTCCCCGCCAGCGCGGCGGCGCCGAGGGCCGGCGAGGGCAATACGATCGATGCACTCGCCAGCAGCGTCAGCAGAAACACTCCCAGATAGCCATAGGCGCCTAATTGCGCCACGGCATCGCCCGGCACCCCGATCAACCCGACCGTCACGAGCACCGTCGCGACCAGCAGCAGCCACGGGCGCCAGGGTAAGGCAGGATGTGGGCGTACGGCTCGAGGGCTGGCCACGTCATCGCGGTGATCCGCGAAGGAACGCAAAGGTGTGCGATGGCGGACTGCTCTATGCTGCCGTATTCGCGTCGCTGGGCGGATTCTTGGCCGCTGTTCTCGATCCGCCGTTTCGGGCAGCAGCGGGGCGGGCGGCTGGTCGTCGGGCATCTGATGTGTGGCCTCCATGGTAGTTCGGCTCTCAGGGTACATATATTCGGGCGGGCTGTCAAGTCGCCGATGTGGCAGATCGCCAGGAAAAGCCACCCACCGCGCGAGCGGCCATTTCGCACGGTGGGTGCCGGAGGAAGGGGGAAATAAGGAGTCTCATGAAGAGAGAACGCCGCTGCAGGCCAGAAAGATACGGGGTTGGTTTGACGCTTATCCGCTGCTCAGGTAGAATGGGCCACGGTAGCCGTATTCGTTGCATTTCGCGATCAAACAGCAACCCACAAACCGCCGGGCTGCGCTAGGATCAGGGCGGCAGTGTCCTTGGAGCTGCGCCCCACGCCCTTCACCAGGCATACTGCGGCGGCACCCTAGCTCCACCCCTGCCAACGGCGGCAACCACGCTGCGGATCCGGCCGTTAGAATGCGTGGCGTGGGGATGGCATTGAGCAATGCTCAGCATTCGACAGAGGATCGTATCGCGATGGCCCGCTCGATCGAGCTCCAAACGACTCAGGCACGCAGAGGCGGCGCAGCGCTCCAGTTGCTGCGCGCCATGCGGCCCAAGCAATGGATCAAAAATACGTTCGTCTTCGCCGCGCTCGTCTTTTCGGAAAAGCGGCTCTGGACCAATCTCGGCGATATTTTGCTCGTGGTTGGCACCTTCGCATTGTTTTGCATGACCGCCAGTGCGATCTACCTGATCAACGACGTAGCCGACATCGAGAAGGATCGCGCTCATCCCAGGAAGCGCAACCGGCCGCTGGCGTCGGGGAAACTGAGCCCTGGCGTGGCGATCGCGGCTGCCGTCGGTCTGCTGTTGATCGCATTGCCCGGTGCCTATGTGCTCGATAGCCTGAGCGGCGGCGATTTCGGCTTGCTGGCCGTGCTGGCTTCGTATCTGGTGATCCAGGGGCTGCTCTACACTTACCTGCTCAAGCACATCGTCATCCTCGATATCTTCACGATCGCAGCAGGATTCGTGCTGCGCGCCGTGGCCGGTGCGGTTGTGCTCGACATCAACATCACGCCCTGGTTGTTGGTCTGTATGGGCCTGCTGGCGCTGTTCCTGGGCCTCGGCAAGCGCCGTGCCGAGCTGGTATTGCTCGAAGAGGGCGCCGGTGAGCACCGCCGCATCCTCGAGGAGTACTCGGTGCCGATGCTCGACCAGATGATGGCGATCGTGATCGCGGCCACGATCATCGCTTACACCTTGTTCACCTTTAGTGCGACGACCGTGCCCCATGAACCCTACCCGGTGATGATGGTCACGGTGCCTTTCGTCGTCTACGGTATCTTCCGCTATGTGTACCTGATCTATCACCACAAGGGCGGCGGCAGCCCGGAGGAGTTGGTGCTCAAAGATCTCCCGCTGGCGCTGGATATTGTGCTCTATGGGTTCACGGTGCTGGTGTTGCTGGCGGTGTATCGCCAGTAGGGCGCGCGCGAACACCCACCAGCCAGGTACAGGTTGGCTGATGTTGTGGCAGCACTGACCTTTGTCAAGTTCGGCGGCTCGGTGATCACCGACAAGACCGGCCAGGAGGCGCCCGACCTCGCCACCATCCACCGCCTGGCGGTTGAGGTGCAGGACGCGCGCGTTGCTGCGCCCAGCCTGCAGATCGTGCTCGGCCACGGCAGCGGCTCGTTCGGCCATACCTATGCGGCGCGCTACGCGATTCAGCGCGGGATCGCGCCCGGCGGCGATTGGATGGGCTTCGCGCTGACGGCCGCGGCCGCGCGGCGCCTCAACGGGATCGTCGTCGATGCGCTGTTGGCCGCCGGGGTGCCAGCCCTGGCGCTCCAGCCTTCCACCACCCTCCGCAGCGCCCACGGTGCACTGCTCGGTTGGGACACGAGCACGGTCGTCAAGGCGCTCGGTCATGGCCTGGTGCCGGTCGTGCATGGCGATGTCGCCTTCGACGAGGCACAGGGCGCGGCGATCATCTCGACTGAGCAACTGCTGGCCTATATGGTCCAACATACCCCGGAGCTACGCCCGGCGCGGATCATCCTCGTCGGCGAGGCAGGCGTCTTCACCGCCGACCCACGCGCCGACCCGAACGCGCAGCGCATCCCACGGATCGATCGCAACACTATCGCGGCCGTGCTCCAGGGCGCCGGCGCATCCCACGGCGCCGATGTGACCGGCGGCATGCGTAGCAAGGTCGAGCTGATGTGGCAACTGGCCGCAACCACGCCCGGCCTGGTCGTTCAGCTGATCGGCCCGGCGCCCGGCCTGCTCCGCCGCGCGCTCCTCGGCCAGGCCGAGGGAGAAGGGACGCTGATCACTGCCTGATTGCTCCCAGGTACGCAGAACGTTGCCGATTCGCGCCCGGATCGCTGCGATCTTGATCAATTGTTGAGCGACCGATCGGCGTACACTGAGGGCAGGTGAGCGCCGATCGAAGCGGCGCGAGCGTGGGTCGGCAACACCCACCGGCAGCAACCGGCGCGGTACGCGGAAGCCCAGCAACACCGGACGAATCGAATGAGAGCCGAGGAAACCAGCTATGGCAGAGACGCCTTCCGACCCCGTGATACCCTCCAACTGGGAATCGTTTGAGTTCCTCCAGGCAGCGATCGATGCCCTGGCCGATCCGATCTTCGTCAAAGACCTGCAGCATCGTTGGATCGCCTGTAATCAGGCCTTCTGCATCCTGCTGGGCCTGCCGCGCGAGGCGATCATCGGCCATAGCGACCCCGAGTACCTTCCGAAAGAACAATACGAGGTCTTCTGGCGCGTCGACGACGCGGTCATAGCCTCAGGTCAGCCGCACACCAACGAAGAAGCGCACACCGGGCCGGACGGCGTTCAGCGTACGATCTGGACGCGCAAGTTCCCACTGCGCGACGCCAACGGGAAGGTGATCGGGCTCAGCGGCATCATCACCGACATCACCGAGAGCAAACGGCGGGAGGAGGCAATCCGCCGTCTGGAGGCCGAGGTTCGGGAGAAGATGACGATCATCGAATCGCAGGCCTCGCTGCTCGAACAGCTGTCGGTGCCGGTGATCCAGGTGTGGGAAGGCATCTTGCTGCTGCCGCTGATCGGCGTGATCGATAGCCGCCGCGCCGCGCAGGTGCTGGAGAACATGCTGGAGGCGATCGCACGGAGCAGCGCGGAGATCGTTATCCTCGATATCACCGGCGTACCGGTGGTAGATACCTCGGTCGCCAGCTACCTGGTGCGCGCCGTCCAGGCGGCGCAGTTGCTGGGCTGCCAGAGCATCCTGGTCGGCATCAGTCCCGAGATCGCCCAGACGCTGGTCGGGCTGGGGATCGACTTCAGCCGCATCACCACCCGCGCCACGCTCCAGAACGGCCTTGAATACGGCATGAAGCTGCTCGATTATGCGATCAGCCGCAACGCCACGCTGAGCGTGGCGGCTCCGTAGGAAGGGCAATTGGCGAACGGCGCTGCGCAGCGCCGAGAGGCCAGCGCCTCGCGAAGAGCGCACCCCGCGACGCACCCAGGTGGTGCGTCGTATGGTTTATGCCATTTATCAACGCACACGCATTGGAGCTTGCAGTGGCAGGGCGTGAATTTGCGCGCGCAGCCGGCGTTCCGGTATACTACAAGGGCCATAGGGATCGAGTGGGGCGTGAATCAGGCTGGCCGCATGCCGGAGCGGTTGGGCTGGCGGTTGGAGGTGGGCCACGGAGGCGCACAAGAAAACGGCGCGCCTGTCCTTCCGTGCTGCGCTATTGAGGCAGCCGCGGATGCCGGGCCCAGGCGGTAATTTGCCGTGGCTTTCCTTCCGCTGTTCCGTGTGAAAGACCGTGATAGAACTAAGCCTCGCATTTGACGACGACCATGATCTGCCCCCGATCGCCGAGCACCAGCCGGTCGAATTGAGCTGCGCGGCCCCGCCTGGCACACAGCTCGTGCTCGAGATCGGTGGGCAGGTGGCTGCGCCATTCCTGCACCCCGGCGAGTCGATCTGGCGCTGGCGCTGGAACCCCGGTCCGGCGGTCGGCGTCCATCAGGCGACTCTCACCGCGATCTGGCCGGGTGGCCATGTCGCCCGGCGGACGTTCGCGCTGCGCGTCAGCACCCGCAAGCTCGATCAGGAGCGCTATGAAGCGTTGCTGGAAGATCTGCAGCGCACGGCCTACGGCCTGTTGTACGCGCTGGGCGGCGCCGGCGCTGAGGGCGCCGCCCTCCAGCGCGAGCCGCCGTGGCAGCACAACCCGGTTGAAGAGTATTATGCCCTGTTCGAGCAGCGGTTCGAGCCGTTCGCGCGCGCCGTCCAACGGATCGCTGCACGGCCGCGCGAGCACCTGCAGAGCAGCGAGGAGCAGGTGCCGCTCGGCCAGGCAGCCGGGATCGGGGCGGCTGCGCTGGCCCGGCTGGCGCAGG
>FLYN01000285.1_pt1 | contig 12269 bp, 13 predicted proteins | sample 1122621 | NCBI WGS metagenome assembly FLYN01 (sample SAMEA4346792, study PRJEB14843) | hot springs metagenome | biome: Terrestrial Biome; feature: Habitat; material: Sediment | place: India | collected 2012-06-12 | depth 1760 m
CTGACTCCCCCATTTGCCCAGTTCAAGCACCGCTTTTTCGAGAGCCTTCCCCAACGGGGTCAATTCGTACACGGCTGACCCTGCCGGAGGGGGCAGGACGCGCCGGCAGAGAATGCCCTGCTGTTCGAGTTCCTTCAGGCGCTCTGAGAGCAGATTGGTGCTGATACCGGGCGACCCATCCAGCAAGTCTTTGAAGCGGCGGGGGCCGGCCAGCAGCTCGCGGATAATGAGCAGCGTCCAGCGCTCGCCCACAATATCTAAGGCGCAGGCCAGGGCGCAGAACTGGTTGTAACTTCGAGTCGACATACCTTACAGTATAGAAACAATTGACAGAGATTCAAGTTTTACATCAGATATACTCAATTTTTGAAGCAGATGCTTGACTTTTTGAAGCAGAACAGATATGCTATAGAACATGCGTACCAAGCAATCCTCAGCTCGATAACGGAGGTAGCATGGGAAAAGTTGTAGCCGGAATGACCATCTCTCTGGATGGCTTTGTCAATGATCGCAGCGGCAGTGTGAGCCGTCTTTATCCTGATCTTGAAGCGCTGCGAGAGACAGCGGTTCTTCAAGAGGCTATAAAAAATACGGGAGCGGTCGTGATGGGCAGACATGCCTACGACATGGGAGAGGGGGATTTCACCGGCTACGAATTTCAAACGCCGATATTTGTACTCACCCATCGTGCTCCACAAAAGGCGGCCAAAGGTGAGAACGACAGGTTGACGTTCACTTTCGTTCCCGATGGCGTCGAAAGCGCCATTGAGCAGGCGAAAGCCGCCGCAGGCGACAAGGATGTCATGATCGTCGGAGGAGCAAGCACATTCCAGCAGTGCTTGAAAGCCGGAGTGGTGGACGAACTGGACATGGACATCGCACCTGTTCTCCTGGGTGACGGACTCCGGTTGTTCGAGCATTTAGGAAGTAAGCCCATTGAACTGGAAATCATTCGAGTGATTGAGTCCCTAGGTAGAACAAACATCCGATACCGCGTCATAAAGGAGTCTATGCGGTGAAGAAGCCAGTCCTATTTATCCAAGGTGGTGGCGCGAGCGCAAATGAGTAACACCAGACCAATCAGAACGGAACAGTCCCATGCGTAAACTCATTGTCAGCAACCTTGTCTCATTGGATGGCTATTACGAAGGGAAGGATGGAAATCTCAACGCGCTATTCGAGTATTTCCACGAAGACTATCACGGCGACGAGAACTTCGATTACTACAATACTGAGCGGATGCGTGCAGCCGATACCCTGCTGCTGAGTGGCCGTGCTTCATTTTTAGGCAACAAGGAATACTGGTCAGGCGTACTGAATGATTCGAACGCCACCATTATCCGACGTGAGTTTGCGGGGTTGATAAAGTCCATCGAGAAGGTGGTTGTTTCCGACCACCTGACCGCCGATGAATTAGGGCGCTGGAGTAACACGCGCATCATCAAACGGGCGGACGCGCACAAGGAGATTGCCGCCCTCAAACAGCAGCCGGGCAGAGACATTTTTATGTTCGCTGGCCGCACGCTCTGGAATCATCTGCTGGTTCATGATCTGGTAGACGAACTGCACCTCACGATTTTTCCGGTGATCGCGGGCGAAGGCACTCCGCTGTTCGTCGGTCGCCCGCCGGTGACGCTCAAGCTCATTGCTACACGCACCTGGCAAGGCTCAGGCAACATCCTTGCCTGCTATAAAGTGGAGCGCAAGAAGTCGTGAAGCGCTAACTCCTGGATTTGATTGAATTTTTACAAGACAAGGGTTCCCCATTTATATACGATCAGAACTACGATACAAACGTTCGATTTGACGAGCTTACCCTTATGGCTCGTCCGGTTATCGTGGTTAAAGGGAAGCGGCTCTTCAAGTAGGGAAACGATTTGAAACGACTGAAGCTGCTCAATTCACAGGCGACCTGGACAGGCGTCATGGTTCTCACCTACGAGCCGGTAAGAAAAAGCTAACAACAGATTAAGGAAAGGACGACATATGAGAAAAGTCACCTCGAAAGACGGTACGGCCATCGCGTTCGACCAGACGGGCCAGGGGACGGCGGTTATCCTGGTAGACGGCGCGCTCTGCTACCGGGCGTTTGGGCCAATGGGGGCGCTGGCCCCCCTGCTCGCGCCGCATTTCACCGTGTTCACTTACGACCGCAGAGGCCGGGGCGACAGCGGCGACACGCAGCCGTATGCCGTCGAGCGCGAGATTGAAGACCTTGAAGCCCTTATCAATGAAGCAGGCGGATCGGCGTTTGTGTACGGCGTTTCATCCGGCGCGGCGCTGGCTATGGAAGCAGCTATACAGCTCGGCGACAGGATTAAGAAGCTTGCCATGTACGAGCCGCCCTACGACTCCGACGAAGCTGCCCGCCAAGAGTCGAAGGAATACGGAAAGCGGCTTCGGGAACTGCTCGCAGTGGGCCGCCGGGGTGACACGGTAGCGCTGTTTATGACGAGAGTGGGTATGCCCGCCGACCAGCTTGAAGGGATGCGCCAGTCGCCTATTTGGCCGACGTTTGAAGCGGTAGCGCCCACTCTTGCCTACGACTTCGCCATCCTCGGCGAAGATGGCGCTGTACCCGTCGAGCGGGCAGCCCGCGTTGCCGTGCCTACACTTGTCATGGTTGGCGGGGCGAGTTATGGGTTTATGCACGAGACGGCAAAGGCGCTGGCGAACGTTATTCCCAACGCGCAGCACCGCATCCTGGAAGGCCAGACGCACGAGGCGGCAGCGGAGGCCATCGCTCCCGTGCTGGTGGAGTTCTTCACGAGTTAAAACGATTCTCGACCTCCACAATCAGTCAGAGGAGGGCTGTCCACAATGGCAGTAACATTTACCACCACTATTTTGAAAGCAGAAGACTTAAACGCCACCGGCATTTCGGTACCAGCCGATGTCGTCGCGGCGCTGGGTACGAAGAAGCGACCACCTGTAAGGGTGACCATCAACGGTTACGCCTACCGCAGCACCATCGCTGCTTACACCGATGTGTTCATGCTGCCCCTGAGTCAGGAACATCGGAAGGCGGCTGGCGTCAAGGCGGGTGACGAGGTTGAGGTCACACTCGAATTCGACACCGAGCCTCGAATGGTGGACGTTCCCGACGATCTGGCGGGAACGCTCTCCGAGAAGCCAGGCGCGCGGGCAGCGTTCGACGCTTTATCGTACACGATGCGTAAGGAATACGTGCGCCAGGTTGTCTCTGCAAAGGCCGAAGAAACCCGCCAACGGCGCATCGCCGGAATTGTCGCCAAACTGACCAACGCCTGACCTTAGAGGAGATGTCATGACCTCGATTGATACGAAAGGATCACCCTTGAACTCAACAGCCCGAGCCGGCCAGCGTGAATGGATTGGGCTGGCCGTCCTTATGCTTCCTACGCTGCTCATCGCCATGGACCTGACGGTGCTGCATCTGGCGGTGCCCGCCCTGAGCGCGGATTTGCAGCCCACCAGCGCCCAACTGCTGTGGATCACCGACATCTACGGCTTCATGATCGCCGGGTCGCTCATCACGATGGGCACGCTGGGAGACCGGATTGGCCGCCGCAAGCTGTTGATGATCGGCGCTGCCGCCTTCGGTTTCGCTTCAGTGCTGGCGGCCTTCTCGACCAGCCCTGGGATGCTCATTGCCGCGCGGGCGCTGCTGGGCGTCGCCGGGGCGACCCTGATGCCCTCCACCATGTCCTTAATTCGCAATATGTTCCTCGATCCCCAACAGCGCACCGCCGCCATCGGCATCTGGGTCTCCGGTTTCTCGGCGGGCAGCGTCATTGGCCCGTTGGTAGGCGGGATACTGCTGGAGCATTTCTCGTGGGGATCGGTGTTCCTGCTGGGCGTGCCGGTGATGGCCCTGCTGTTGATTGCGGGGCCGCTCCTGCTGCCGGAGTACAAAGACCCCAATCCGGGCCGGTTTGACTTGCTCAGCGCCGGCATGTCGCTGGCTGCCGTGCTGCTGGTCATCTTCGGCCTCAAGCAGATGGCGCAGGATGGCCTGGGGACGCTGCCGGCCCTGTCCATCACAGCAGGACTGGTCATCGGCTTCATTTTCATTCAGAGGCAGCGCAGGCTGGCTGACCCGCTGATTGACCTGCGTCTGTTCCGCGTGCCGGCCTTCACCGCCTCGCTGGCGACCTACACGCTGGGCATCTTCGCCGGGTTTGGCACTTTCCTCTTTATCGCGCAGTATCTACAACTGGTGCTCGGCCTGTCGCCGCTGGAAGCCGGTCTGTGGTCAGCGCCGGGGTCGGTGGCGTTCGTCATCGGGTCGAACCTTGCGCCGCGAGTTGTGCGCCACGTGCGTCCGGCTTACTTAGTGGCGGGCGGCCTGGCGCTGGCAGCCATTGGTATTGGCCTCATCACCCAGGTTGGCTTCGACTCCCTGGCGCTCATCGTGGCCGGGAATATCCTCATGTCTATCGGATTCGGCTTTACGTTTACCCTGACCGTTGACCTGGTGGTTGCCGCCGCCCCGCCCGAACGGGCAGGCGCAGCGTCAGCCATTGCCGAAACCGGCGCTGAGTTGGGCGGGGCGCTGGGTCTGGCGGTGCTGGGCAGCCTGGGTATGGCCGTGTACCGCAGCCAGGTGATGGCTGCCATGCCAGCCGCTGTCCCGCCTGAGGCTATTGAGGCTGCCCAGGAGACGCTTGCTGGCGCGCTGGCCGTCGCCGGGCAGCTCCCCGGCGAGGTCGGCGCGGCGCTGCTTGACGCCGCCCGGCAGGCGTTCATTCAAGGGCTGCAACTAAACGCTGTCATCGGCGTCGTCGGGTTTGTATTCCTTGCCGTGCTGACGGCCACCATGCTCAGGCATATTCGTCCGCATGCCGAGTCACACGGTGAAACAGAACCCGAGCGCGTGGAGCAATATCCGACAGAACACAGGCAACCCGAAATGCAGCTTGGAGATTGATGCTCCACACTGGAGATTGTGTGATGCTAGAGGCTGAATGTCTGCTTTATCCGACCTGGAGGGAATGCGCATGTGTCGAAACATCAAGACTCTGTATAACTTCGAGCCGCCTGTAACCGAGGATGAGATTCGTGCGGCTGCATTACAGTACGTGCGCAAAATCAGCGGCTTCAACAAGCCATCCAAAGCTAACGAAGCGGCCTTCTTTGCTGCCGTTGACGCGATAGCAGCCGTCTCCAAACATCTGCTCAATTCGCTGGAGACGAACGCGCCGCCGAAGAGCCGCGAAGAAGCTGCGGCCAGGGCACGAGCGCGTGCCGCCCAGCGGTTTGCCCGGTAAAGATGGTGAGGGTAATGAAATCGCTGAGGATCGAAACTTGAGCGCGGTGTTTGCATGATACAAATGTTCGATTCGCAAGAAGGGAATGAATGGACATGAGAAACGTGCTTTGTTTCATGCTGGTCACGCTCGATGGCTACTACGCAGGGCCAAACGGTGACATAGACTGGCATAAGGTGGACGAGGAATTCAACGACTTCGCCGTCGAACAGTTAAATTCAGTGGATACGATCTTGTTCGGGCGTGTCACCTATCAAGGCATGGCAAGCTACTGGCCGACTGTCCCTGCGGGCGATCCGATTGCCGACAGTATGAATACGATGCCCAAAATCGTTTTCTCGCGAACGCTGGACAGGGCGGACTGGAACAATACCCGGCTCATCAAGGACAATGTTGCCGAGGAAGTGGCGAAACTGAAACAGCAGCCCGGCAAAGACCTCATCATCTTTGGCAGTTCCAATCTGGCAGCGAACTTTGCCGAAATGGGCTTAATTGACGAGTACCGTATTATGGTGAGTCCGGTTGTCCTAGGCGACGGCAAACCCTTGTTCAAAGGCATCAACCTACCATTGAAGCTGAAACTGCTCAAAACGCGGACGTTCCGCAACGGGAACGTTCTCCATTATTATCAGCAGGACGATACGGCCTCGTGAGAGCCGACCGCTGCCCATAAGTACAGGTCAAATCTGTATCCGTTGTCCGTAACGATCTGTCCTTTCGCTTGGGGCTGATAGTTACTAGCGATAGTAGAAATGGAAAAATGGGCAACATCTTTCAAGAGGACATTCGCGCCCATTCACCGACAATCGAACCAAATTGGTCAAAGAGGATAATAAAGGGATGAATCAACGTACACTCGATGAATTCAAAAGCCGCATCGCAGGCGAGGTGATTTCGCCGGACAGCCCGGAATATGACAGCCTGCGCAACGTATTTAACGGAACTGGCAGCCCGGCGGTGATTGTACGCTGTCGCAGCAACGAGGATGTGGTGGCCGCCATTCGGTTTGCGCGTAACAACCGGCTGACACTGGCCGTGCGCAGCGGCGGCCACGCTGCGAGCGGATTATCCACCAATGACGGTGGCCTGGTGATTGACCTTTCACACTTCAATACTGTTGAGGTGCTTGATCCGGCGCGGCGTCTGGTCAGAGTTGGCGCGGGCGCTAAATGGGGCAAGGTGGCGGAGGCGCTGGCGGCTCATGGGCTGGCGATCTCGTCTGGCGACACCAACTCGGTTGGCGTAGGCGGCCTGACGTTGGGCGGCGGCATTGGCTGGCTGGTGCGCAAGTATGGACTCACGATAGACAGCCTGGAAGCGGCAGAACTCGTCACTGCCGACGGGCGCACGCTGCGCGTCAGCGAACAGGAACATCCCGATCTGTTCTGGGCGATACGGGGCGGCGGCGGGAATTTTGGCGTCGTCACCTCGTTCGATTTCCGCGCCCAGCCGCTCAAATCCATCGTCGGCGGCATGATTATCTACGATCTGGCCGAAAGGGAAACCGTGCTCGCCAGGTGGGCTGAGTACATGCGCGGCGCGCCGGAAGAGCTAAACGCCACGGCTGTCATATTCCCAGGGTTCGGCTCCGAGATACCGCCAGGGGTTTTCATATTCCTCTGCTACGGTGGAGAGGATGAGGACGCGGCCAATGAAGCCATCCAGCCCATCCTGCAATTCGGCGCTGTACAAACGCAGACGATTGAGAAGAAGCCGTATTACAAGATGCTGGAAGACGCCGCGATGCCTCCCGGCGTCAAGACCGTGAGCGATAACGGCTTCGTGAAAACCCTCAGCAACGATGTCCTGGCGGCCCTGACAACGAACTACGGGCGGGCAGGCACGGCCATCATTCAAATCCGCAGCCTGGGTGGGGCAGTGGCGCGCGTCCATCCAGAGGCGACGGCCTTTGCCCACCGGGATGACGAGGCCTTTGTTTTAGCGGCGTCGTTTGTACCGCTGGACATGCCACCGGAGCAGGCTGACCGTATCCGACAGGAGGCGTGGCGTCCGCTCAAGCCTTTTGCCAGCGGCGCTTACGTCAATTTCTTGAGCGCCGTTGGCGAGGACAGTATCGCTAGTGCCTATCCGCCTGCCACTTACGCACGGCTGGCGAGCATCAAGGCTACATACGACCCCGACAACGTATTCAACCAGAATCACAACATCAAGCCTGTACCGGCACTGACGCCTAAGTAATGTAGAGCCAAGAAAAACAGCCCTATGACCAGCGGTTCTGGGGCTGTTTTCATCAATTTGGGCTGGCTGTGTCGCGCTGGCGAGCAGTTTCGACGACCTTCTCAAGGTGACGAAGAAGCCTTTGTTTTTCAAGCCCTTTATACTGTGACATGGAGGTTGTTACATGGACTTTATCTTTGAGGGACGGCCATCGGACTCGCCCTTCGTCGAAATGATCTGGCGCACGCGAAGCGAGGGCACAGGCACGTTTATCTCTCAAGCCGAGACTCATTCGGAAATTGTCGTGATGAAATATCAGGGCAAGACGAGGCTCACGGTACGCGGGCCAGAGACGAAAGCGACGCCCGCTGATGTCACCTGGCCGGAGGCTGAGTATTTGGGCATCGTGTTCAAACTGGGTGTGTTTATGCCCCACCTGCCACCTGAAAAGGTCAAAGATCGAAACGACCTGACGCTGCCGGAAGTGACGAACCAATCCTTCTGGCTGCTCGGTATGGCCTGGCAGTTCCCAACCTATGACAATGCGGATACGTTTGTAGACCGGCTGGTGCGCGAGGAACTGCTGGTGCGCGAACCCATCGTCGAGGCTGCGCTGCAAGGGCATGTCAAAGATCTGTCGCTCCGTTCCGTCCAGCGCCGTTTCCTGCGCGCCACTGGCCTGACTCATAACACCGTCTATCAAATCGAACGCGCCCGGCAGGCAGCCGCCCTCTTGCGGCAGGGCATCCCCATCCTCGACACCGCAGATCAGCTCGGCTACGCCGACCAGCCGCATCTAACTCGGGCGTTGAAGCGATTCGTGGGACAGACGCCGGCGCAACTCCTCCGCCTGAACCAGCCTAGCTAACTGTCGTTTTTGTGCAAGATAGCTATCCAGGAAGCAGACATATGTCCCTCAACTTTGACGAAAGACCATCGGACTCGCCGTTTGTCGAACGCATCTGGCGCAGTCATAGCCAGCGCGCCGGTTCATTTATCTCGATCTCCGCGATTCACTGGGAGATGGTGGTGACGAAATACCAGGGTAGGACAACTCTGACAGTACGCGGCCCGGAGACGAAGGCAACCTTGCTGGATTATCCTGCGGGGGCTGAGTGGTTTGGTATTGATTTCAAACTGGGCACATTTATGCCTGATTTGCCGCCAGCCAGTCTTCGGGATTTTAGAGACGTAAACCTACCTGAGGCAACAAGCCAATCCTTCTGGCTGTGTGGTTCGGCGTGGAAATTCCCTCGCTACGAAAATGTAGATGCGTTTGTAGACCGGCTCGTGCGTAAAGGGTTGCTCGTGCGTGATCCTGTTGTGGAAGCGGTGAGGCAAGGCCAGCCACAGGATTTGTCGCTGCGCGCGGTACAGTATCGTTTCTTGCAAGCAACGGGATTGACTCACAAGGTTGTTCAGCAAATTGAACGCGCCCGACACGCAGCGGCGCTCCTGGAGCAAGGCGGCTCCATCCCCGACGCCGTTTACGAGGCCGGCTATTTCGACCAGCCGCATCTGACGAGATCGTTGAAGCGCTTCCTCGGATTGACACCCGCTCAAATCATCGGCACGCAACAATTCATCGGTTTAAGTAAGGCAAAGTAGGTTGCGTTTTTATACAAGACATCGCTCCCTTTGCTGCGCTATGATGCAGCTGTTGACCGTCAGCAGCAAAAGGAGAACCCCATGAGAAAAATAATCGTCGAAGCTGAAGTATCCCTTGATGGGATCATGAACCACCCAGATTATTGGGGGCAGGTCTTTAAATATCACAGCCATGATGTTAAAGACTATCTACATGATCTGCTCTTTGCACCAGATGCGCTTCTGATGGGCCGGATCACCTATGAAGGATTTGCTGCGGTCTGGCCGTCTCGCGAGGGGAAAGATGCGGATCGAATAAACAGTATGCCGAAGTATGTTGCTTCGAGAACCTTGAAGGCACCCCTTGCCTGGAATGCAACACTTATCAAGGGAGATGTCGCCAAAGAGATTGGCAAGCTGAAGCAGGAGCCGGGCAAAGACCTGCTGCAATATGGGGTGGGCGAGCTGACGAAAACGATGCTGCAACACGGCCTGGTCGATGAACTGCGCCTCCTGGTATATCCGTTTACATTTGGGGAAGGACAGCGTATCTTTGAAACCTTCGACCAAACCGCCCTGAAACTGCTCGATACGAAGACCTTCAGTACGGGCGTTGTTGCCCTACACTACCAGCCAACATACACATCTCAATAGGTGTCGTTTTTGTTCAAGACGGCGCTCCTTTTGTGGGTTATGCTATCCACGTTGACGGTTAGCAACAAAAGGAGAGAAATCATGAGAAAACTAGTCGTAACTCAGTTTGTATCCCTCGATGGCGTCGTGGAAGACCCCGCCTGGACATTACCCTACTGGAATGACGAGATCGCGCAGTTTAAGGGCGAAGAGACGAGCGCCAGCGATGCCTTGCTCCTGGGGCGCGTGACTTATCAAGGGTTTGCTGAGTCATGGCCGAAGCGGACAGATGAAGCAAGCGGAGGGAAATATTTTAACAGCGTCCGCAAATACGTGGTGTCAACAACCTTGAAAGAGCCACTGGAGTGGAACAACTCCCACCTGCTCAAAGGTGACATCGTAGAAGAGATCAACAAACTCAAGCAGCAGGACGGCCAGGACATTACGGTCCACGGCAGCGGCACGCTGGTACAAACGCTGATGCAGCATGATCTGGTGGATCGCTATCGGCTGCTTGTCTACCCGGTGGTTGTGGGCAAAGGCAAGCGCCTGTTTAAAGAGGGCACTACCGCGAAGTTGAAGCTTGTGGAATCCCAGTCATTCAGCTCAGGCGTGGTGGGGCTTATCTACGAGCCTGAGCGAAAAGCGTAACGACCACTATACGCAAGCGGGTCTGAAATGGAGGATGCCTTTCGCAATGCTTGCGGCAATGGGGTCTGGCTGCACTGCATGGTGCAGCCGTATTGCCCTAATTTAGGTATGGGCAAGGTCAGTGTGATGGACTATCATCGTCGAATTCAGATATTGGGGGAGTCGTAACGTGCAGCAGAAAGTGACCGAAGAAATCACCAGGCCGCTTTCCCCTATCCAGCCCTCGTCCCTCATCGAGGGAGTCTATACCGTCGCCATCAAAGCTTACGAAGACGAGCGTGGCCGCTTCATGGAAACGTTTCGCCGCTCCTGGTTTCCCTGGGTGAACTGGGAGCGCATTCAGAGCAACCGCTCCGACAGCAGAGCGGGTGTCCTGCGGGGCTTACATTATCACCACCACCAGATTGACTACTGGTACGTGCCCAGCGGGATTATCCGCGTCGGCCTGGTAGACCTGCGCCTTTCCTCACCTACTTATTTAGCCTCGGAGATGTTGGAAATCGGCGACAGCAACAACATGGGATTGTTTATCCCCGTCGGCGTGGCGCACGGCTTCCTGGCGCTCACCAACGCCACGCTGATGTACACCGTCAATAATTACTACGACGGGGGCAAAGACGAACTGGGCGTTGCCTGGAATGACCCGGCCTTCCATTTGCATTGGGGGATTGACACGCCGATGCTCTCTCCCCGCGACCGCCAGAACCGCTTCCTCAAGGACATCCCGCGCGACGAACTGCCAAGATAGTGATGAGTGATGAGGTATGAGTCAAAGCTGGCCTAACTCATCACTCGTTACTCATTACTTTCTTCTTTGCCCTGCGCGCCGCTCCAGTAGCCTGCGAGCCACTTCATGGCGTCAACAGCGCTGTGCGGCTCCTGTTCGCCGCTCATCAGGTCGCGGTCCAGCTCGTCGCCGCGCCGCATCAAATTCGCTTTGCTTCGGCTGTCGCCCATCGTGCTGATAAGCTGCGCAAGTTCCTTGAGGTTGTTGGAGAGCACCTGGCGCTCGTGGGGCGAAAGCTCGGTTTCGCGCGCCTCCAGCTCCGCCCGCAGCGTATCCTGGTCGAGACTGACCGGCTTCCTGGCCGATGCTTCAAATGATTCGGCCAGATCATCCAGCACGGAAAAGGCCGTATTCACCGCCTCGGCAAACTCCTTGAGGGAGCGGTGTCCCAGCATCCGCCGGAACGCCAGGGCGGTCTGGATTATCGCCCGCTGTTCATCCAGTACGCGCTTGCCTTCCAGCGCCTTGTCCAGCTTTTGCAGCTGCGTCAGGTGGCGGCTGCGGATAAAGTCGCGCCACCAATCGAGCACCAGCTGGCGGGCGCTGCTGCTCCACTGCACCTGGCTCCACAGCCGGAGCAAGTAGTCCGTCAGTTGTGACTCGTCCTCGACCAGTTCAAACTCGCTGACCAGCCGCCGGACAGCGGCGCGCTCGGCCAGTTCGATTTTGGCCTCCGCCGCTGCGTCGAGCAGGCGCCACAGCACATCAACACTCACCGTCAGGGCAGGCTGCTGTTTGAGCATTCGCGCTATCTGCTCAATCACCGGCAAAGCGGCTTTCGGCCACTCCCACAGTTCGGCCAATGTGATATAGATATTGAGCGCCTGCTGCTGGGTCAACTCCCCATCGGTTACGGCTCTGCCGATCAAGTCGAGGATGTCATTCGGGCTGCGCTGGCTGCGCTGGAGCGTGGTTGCCAGCAGCGACGTCAAGGTTGGCCGGTCAGCCAGCGCGTGCACTGCGCGGTGAAACCAATCATCGCGCCTATCGCCCAGGATAAGCGTCAGCAGCGTTTCCAGCGCCTCGTCGGTCAGATCAGGGCTGCGAGCGATCAATTCATCCAGAATGCTTTCCGGCTGCCAGTAAGCAGGCAGCCCGGCAGTCACATTCTCCCGGTAGAGCGACCACAGCTGCGCGATAGTCAGCGGGGTAAACAACGTGCCTGCCCCAACCTGCGCCGCCCG
>FLYN01033575.1_pt1 | contig 12203 bp, 14 predicted proteins | sample 1122621 | NCBI WGS metagenome assembly FLYN01 (sample SAMEA4346792, study PRJEB14843) | hot springs metagenome | biome: Terrestrial Biome; feature: Habitat; material: Sediment | place: India | collected 2012-06-12 | depth 1760 m
ACAAGGAGCGGGCGCGCATCCTCACGGTCTGGCTCGGGGAGATTCGCGACCGAATCGAGATCGAGGATGTAGTGCCGGGACGCTCGGCCGCGGGCGGGTGGTCCCAGGCGCGCTACGCCCGCCATCGTGAGTGGCACGTCCACGAGCACATGCGCCACGTCGCCGAGCGGCTCTGGTCGCTCGACCGGCGCGAGCGCTTCCACCGACTCATCATCGGCGGGCCCGACGAGGCGCTGGCCGCGCTCAAGGATGCGCTTCCGCGCTCGCTCAAGGAGAAGGTGGTCGCGGAGTTCGCCGGCGAGATGTTCGCGACAGATGCCGACATCGTCGCCCGCGTGCGGGACATCGAGACGCAGATCGAGCGGGCTGGAGAGCGGGCGCTGGTCGAAGAGATCCTCGAGCGCGCGCCGAAAGGCGAGCTGGCGGCGCTGGGGTGGGACGACACGTTCACTGCGCTCGTGGAGGGCCGCGTCCACCGGCTGGCCCTGGTCGAGGGGCTCACCGCCGAGGGCTTCGAGTGTCCCGAGGGCCACGCCGTCGTCCGCGAGCGGGCCGACCGCTGTCCCTACTGCGACGCGCCGATGCGGCCCGTGGCTGACCTGGCAGCCCGGGCGGTCCGCATGGCGCTGGCGACGGGCGCGCGAATCGAGTTCGTGCGGGGCGACGCGGCGGAGCTCCTGCGCCCGCACGGCGCCGGCGCCATTCTGCGCTTCCAGTAGCGGGGAGCGCCCGCGAAGCGCCGCACGGCCTCCTCCCACGCCTCGCGGGTGATGCTGGCGCTACTTCCCGCCGCCGCCACCGCTGGCGGTTGGAGTGGGAGTCGGCGTCCGAGTAGCAGTCGGCCGTGGGGTGGGCGTCCTAGTCGGTGTTGGCGTCTCATACCAGTTGTAGATGCAGCGCACGCCCCACGACTCCTTCGGTACCGTTCCGTAGCGGCACTGAGTCCGAGAGCCGGCGTCGATGGAGGTAGGGCCAGTTCGCGGGTTGGCGTAGTTTAAGGTGGGGAACATCAGAGCACCATCGTCGTAGCTCCCGTCAGGCGAATGATGAGTCAAACCCAGCGTATGTCCCATTTCGTGTGCCATTACGGACGTCCGCTGCGCCTCCGTCAGTTGGCCAGTGAACGCCGAGTTGACATATACCTCTGCCCAGTGAATGTTGATGGCCCAGTCATACGGTGAACACTGTCCGTCAACATTGCACACATACGTCAACGCGAAATCGTACGGACCCAGCAGGCCTTGCCGATCTCCTCCGGCAAGCACCGCCTTCCAATAGTTCCATGTGTCGTTGGTTCGGGCTGCTGAACTGGGTTCTTGAGGCCCGGGGGCGGCGCGCCAGGCTGACTCTGCGGCAGCGAGCGGCGCCTCGAAAAGATCGGACCAGTCCACACCTGAGGGCGACACCCATGGCCGGATGTCTCGCACGTACATTGCCGGCTGCCCAACGACGTAATTCGTCCGGCAAACCATGACCCAGTAGGTGGGATATCCATCGCACGTTCCGGTTGTCGACTGGTAACCGTTTGTGTGCCCGGCCAGCACCTCATTCATGGTGGCGCATCCCACCAAGCCGACGACAGCGCCGGACAGGCTCAGGCCCATTCTGGCAACAGCGCTGCTGCGCAAAGCTCCACCTCCAACCAGTGGCTGGCGCATCGAGGTCCTTCCTCCGTCAGGGCGAGGAGAACACCGCGACGGCCGCGAGCAAGTCATCGGCAGTCCGAGCGGCGACTTCACGCAAGTACCGGCTCGGCGTGCGCATCTCGCCATCGCCGAAGCGGGCGAGCTTCCTGTCGAGCGTCCGGATGCGCCCGTTGGCGTCAGGTTCCTGAGCGAAGACGACCACCTCTTCGCCCCGCCTTACAACCGGGTCCCGCCAGTCAATGCCCAGCGCGGGATTCCCGTAACCATCGGTAATCGGTGTCCCTGGCTGCATGAGTTCGACCTCCGAGCCAGGACTTCCCTTCAGGGCCTGCTTCACCCGGATTCTCGACACTACCCAGGCTCGATGCGGATTCTCAGGATCCAAGACCATGTACTGTTCAGTGACCACTCCCCGAACAACCATCGCCGCCGCCGCCATAGCGCCCCGGATTGTGTACCGCTCGGGCGTGGATAGCACGTTCAGCTTGAACTCTGGCAGGGTTTCGAAAGGTCGGCCGCTCAGCACGAAGTCCCTCACGTATCGGGCGGCTTCCGCCGCCGAAGCAGCCGAGGCCGCCTGATAGGTAGCGTCTCGCGCTGCGTCAGGCAGCCCGGCGTCAGGAGGGGTACCGGCTCCGCCCTGCGCCCGAGTCGAAAGCAGCGTGTACGAGAGCGCTCCAAAGATCGTCAGCGGGAGCAGAAGATAAGGCAGCCATGCCTTTCGCGGCAGGATGATCAGCGAAAGCATGGTTCGGCTCCTTTCTCTGTCTGTCCACCGGTCAATCTCGTTTCGCATCCGTCAGTGATCGCTGCGTCCTTACCGCCATCTCCTCCTCCACGGACGCGATCACCGCGAAGCGCTGCACGGCCTCCTCCCACGCCTCGCGGGTGATGCTGTAGAGCAGGTGGTCCCAGTAACGGTCCCGGTACCAGGTGTGCTCCCGAATGCGGCCCTCGAGCCGGAAGCCCAGCTTCTCGTTGAGCTGCCGGGCGGTCTGGTTGAACTCGAACACCTCGGAGCAGATCTTCCGGATGGGGAACTGCTGGAACAGGTAGCGGCTGAACATGAGCGTGGACTCGGCGCCGTGGCGGCGCATGCGGTACTCGGGGTCGTGTACGCCTGCACCCACACGTAGCCGTCGACCAGGTTCAGGTTGTAGGCGCGGGAGAACCCGAAGCGGACGCCGTTCGCCAGGTCCACTTTGATCAACGCAATGCTGTCCCGCAGCCACGCCTCCAGTTGAGGAAGGAACTGCTGGTACGTGGTCACCTGACGGTACTGTGAGGTCCAGAGCGGCGCTTCGCGGCGGTCGCTCCACCAGGCGAAGATGTCGGGGAAATCCTCCGGCCACGCGGGACGCAACCCCACGAGCCTGCCCCGAAGCGCCATCGGCCGTTCTTCCTGCTGTCCGTCGTTCATGACTGGCCCGCCTGAAGCCGCTCCACCAGGCTCACCAGCTTCCGCACCGTCGCGAAGTCGTGCGGGTCCACGTGGTCGGGGATAGTGATACCGAACTCTTCCTCCAGACGGAGGGAAACCTCGAGGGCGTCCAGGCTGTCCAGTCCCAGATTCTCAGCGCCGGTGGCGTCCACGTCGAACAGCAGTTCGTCCTCGCCCAGGTCGCGCGGCGCCAGGGGCGTGCCGCGGCCCGACAGGTTGCGCACCTCGCAGATGATTTCCTTGATCTTGGGATTGATGGCGATCGTCTGCATGGATCGCCCCTCTTCAGCTTGAACACGCCCGCGCTGTTAGCAAGTTTACCAAGGCGCTCTATCCGCGCGTCGTCATTGGCGACACGCTGGGCGCGTCCTCTCTGACTGCCCTGTGTTTCACTCTTGGGGCCGCGAAGCGCACGTGCGTCAGGCGCTGGCTTGTCAACGATGCCGATCGCGCAGGCGCGGCCGTCTCGGTGGTTCTGGAGCTGCCATGCGCAACCGCGTCCTGACTACCGATGTCGGCCTGGTTTGCGGCGTAGCCCGAAGCTGGCGGGAGCTGGTTCCCAGCAATCGAGTCGGGCGCGTGCGCCGTCCGCGATGTGTTTGACCGCGACGGCCTTCGAAGTCGGCTGGGCGTCCGCGTGGACGACAGTGTCCTAGAGCCCCTCGCCCGCCAGGAACGGCTCGATCTCGATGATGATCGATGCCTCCTGCTGGGGCTTTCCGCGGCGCGTGAAGCGCTTGGTAGCGCGGGTGCTCTTGATTCCGCCGTCGTCTCTGTTGGCCTGGCTGGCGCGGAGCTCGCGCGCGTCCGCAAGGGCTATGAACAAGTGCAGCGTGGCGAGGCCGTGCCCGGCGCGACGCTTCTGCGAACCGCGGGCTCAGTGGGAAGTGCGCTCGCTGCGCGGCTCGGCCTTCAAACGGGCACGCTGACCGTGTACCAGAACGCGTGCGCGGCAGGCCTTACGGCCATCGGCGCTGCCGCCGACGTCCTCCGTGCTGGCCATGCCGATGTCGCGCTGGCTGGCGGCGTTGAGATACTGGACATAGGGCTCCACTTGGGCTTCGACGGCATCCGCGCTCTCAGCAGAGAGGGCTGTCATCCTTTCGACCGCGAACGTTCAGGGACAGTCTTGGGAGAAGGCGCGTGCTTCGTCTTGCTGGAAACTGAAGCGCATGCCGGGAAACGCGGCGCGAAGGTGTACGCCGAATTCTGCGGGCACGGGATGTCCAACGACGCGTTTCACCGGACCCGCCCGGACCCCTCAGGGGCTGGTCAGGCAAGGGCTATCGCGGCCGCGCTGCAGGACGCCTCCGTGTCGCCTAGAGACATCGATGTGGTGTACGCCCATGGCACAGGGACACCCGCAAATGATGAGGTGGAACTTACCGCTATCGGCACGATCATCGGTACGGGGGCGGCTGATGTGCCGGTGGTCTCGGTGAAGGGTGCCATTGGACACACGATTGCAGCCAGCGGCCCCATAAACGTAGCTTTCGGCATCCTCACCCTTCAGCGCGGCTTGGTCGCCGGAAACATCGGCCTACGGGAACCCATCGAGGGCTACGAGGAATGGAATTTACCGAAACAGTCCTTTGCGGCCCAACCCCGGTGTGTTCTCGTTAACGCCTTCGCCTTTGGGGGCAACAATAGTTCCGCTGTGATACGGAGCTATGAACCGGGGTAGCGTGACCCGGGGCCCCTTTACCCGAAGCGGCCGGTGATGTAGTCCTCGGTGCGCTTGTCGCGCGGGGTGGTGAAGATCTGCTCCGTCGGGCCGAACTCCACGAGCCGCCCGACGCGCTCTTCGCCCGCCAGCAGGAACGCGGTGTAGTCCGACACGCGCGCCGCCTGCTGCATGTTGTGGGTGACGATGACGATGGTGTAGCGGGGCACCAGTTCGCGCATCAGGTCTTCGATCTTCAAGGTGGCCACGGGGTCCAGCGCCGAGCACGGCTCGTCCATGAGGATGACCTCGGGCTCGATGGCGAGCGCGCGGGCGATGCAGAGCCGCTGCTGCTGGCCCCCCGAGAGCGCCAGCGCGCTCTTGCCGAGCTGGTCGGACACCTCGTCCCACAGCGCCGCCTGCCGCAGCGAGCGCTCGACCAGCTCGCGCAGGTTCCCCCGGAACCCGTTGACCCGCGGCCCGAAGGCCACGTTCTCGAAGACGCTCTTGGGGAAGGGGTTCGGCTTCTGGAACACCATCCCGATGCGGCGGCGGATCTCGACGGGGTCCACGTCCTTCGCGTAGAGGTCGTGCCCCTCGTAGTAGATCTTGCCCTCGAGCCGGAAGCCCGGGATGAGGTCGTTCATGCGATTGAACACGCGGATGAGCGTGCTCTTGCCGCAGCCCGAAGGCCCGATGATGGCGGTGATCTTCCCTCGCGGAATGCTGAGGGTGATGCCGTCGAGCGCCTGCTTCTGTCCGTACCAGACGCTGAGCCCCTCGGTGCGAAGGATGGCGTCGCCTTCGATGTCGTACACCGTGGGCGCCTCCCGCTCGGGGCGGCGGGCGACCTCGGGGCGCAGCCGGGAGGACTGAATCGCCATGCTCACCAGCGTTGCTGGAACCGGTTTCGCAACACGATCGCCGCGAGATTCAGTCCCAGCGTCATGATCATCAGCACCACGATACCCGCTGCGGCGTTCGTGTGAAACCCGGCCTGCGGGCGCGACACCCAGTTGAAGATCTGGATGGGCAGCACCGTGAAGGGGCTCAGGGGGCTATCGGGCACGAACGGCACGAACGTCAGCGCACCGATGGTGATGAGGGGCGCCGTCTCGCCCATCGCCCGCGACGTCGCGAGGATGTTGCCGGTCATGATGCCCGAGAAGGCGTAGGGCAAGACCGCCCGGCGCACCGTCTGCCACTTCGTGGCCCCGAGCGCGTACGCCGCGTCCCGCATGGACGATGGAACCGCGCGGATGGCCTCGCGGGACGCGATGATGATGATGGGCAGCACGAGCAGCGCCATCGTCAGCCCGCCCGCGAGCACGCTGCGTCCCAGGTCCATCGCCCGCACGAAGAGCTGCAGTCCGAGCAGGCCGTAGATGATAGACGGCACGCCCGCCAGGTTCGAGATGTTGATCTCGAGCAGCGTCGAGAACCAGTTCTTGCTCGCGTACTCTTCGAGATAGATGGCCGCGCAGACCCCGACCGGCAGGGCGACGGCGACCGTGATGATGATCATCCACGCGCTGCCGTAGAGCGCCGCCTTGATGCCGGCGCGCTCCGGGAAGCGCGATGGGTAGCTGTTGATGAAGTCCCAGCTCAGCCGGGGCAGCCCGTCGCGGACCACGTCGGCCACGAGCGTCGCCAGCGCCGCCAGCGCGATGGCGACGGCCGCGAGACACAGCCCCAAAAAGAGCAGCCCCTTGAACTTCCGGATGCGAAGCTGCACGCTCGCCTGGAAGGACGGCGCGGCCGCGGTCATTCGTACTCCTCCCGGAAGCGCATCACCACGTAGCGGCTCAGCAGGTTCATTACCAGCGTGATCACGAAGAGCGCCGCGCCCACCGCGAAGATCGTCCGGAACGCCAGCGACCCCGCGGGCGTGTCGCCCAGGCTGACCTGGACGATAAACGCCGTCATGGTCTCGATGGGCACGAAGGGGCTCCAGGTGAGGGTCGGGCTCTGCCCGGCGGCGATGGCCACGATCATGGTCTCGCCCACGGCCCGCGAGATGGCGAGCACCAGGGCTGCGAGGATGCCCGAGAGCGCGGCCGGCGCGACCACGCGGGTGGCGACCTCGTACTTGGTCGAACCGAGCGCGTATGCCCCTTCGCGCAGCGAGCGCGGCACCGCGCTCATGGCGTCGTCGGTGAGTGACGACACCAGGGGCAGGATCATGACGCCCATGACGAGCGACGCGCTGAGCCCGTTGAACACCGCGATGCCGCCGTAGATGTCCTGGAGGAGGGGGGTCACGAACAACAGCGCGAAGTAGCCGTAGACCACCGTCGGCACGCCGGCCAGCACCTCCAGGGCGGGCTTCAGCACGGCGCGGGTCCGGTCCGAAGCGTATTCGCTGAGATAGATGCCCGCGAGCAGCCCCAAGGGCCCGGCGACGAACATCGCCCCGATGGACGTGAGCATGGTGCCGGCGAGCAACGGGGCGATGCCGTAGTGCGCGTCGGTGAAGAGCGGCGTCCACTGGGTGTCGGTCAGGAAGTCCCAGAGAGAGACTTCGCGGAAGAACTCGAACGCCTCGAAGGCGAGGACGAACACGATGCCGGCCGTCGTGACGATGGACACGGCGGCGCACAGGAGCAGCGCGAGGTGGATGGCCCCTTCGCGCAGCGCCCGCGCGCGGCCCCCACGGAGCCGCAGGGGCACCGCGGCCGTCGCCGTCTCGAGCGCCATCCGACTCATCCTGTGTGCGGCTCCTCACCACGGCGAAGCCGGGTCCACGGACCCGGCCGCGCCTCTTCGCGTACCGTCAGTCGCGGGGCCTGCCCCGCCTCAGGCCCTGCGGTCACGGCGCAAAGAGCTCCTCCAGCGTAGCGCCCTCCGGCGCGTCGGGGAACACGGACCCCGTCGTGCGGGCCTGCCATCGCGCCCGCGCCCCCTCGATGACGCTGTCCGGCAGCGTGACGTAGCCTACCTCCGGAACGAGGGCCTTCATCGCGTCGTCGCTCAGGTAGAAGTCCACGAACGCCTGCACGGCAGGGTCGTCCGCCCTGTCGGCGCGCACGTAGATGAAGAGAGGCCTGGACAGCGGCCTGTACGTGCCGTTGTGGACCGTCTCCTCGCTGGGTAGGACGCAACCGTCTCCGCCGTCGATGGCAACCAGCTTCAGCCGGCCGGCATTTTCCTCGAAGTAAGCGAGCCCGAAGTATCCGAGGGCATTTTTCGTGCCGGCGACGCCCTGTACCGTGACGTTGTCGTCCTCTGTCGCCGTGTAATCGCCCCTGCTGGCGCCGCTCTCACCGACGATAGCCTCGGTGAAGTAGTCGAACGTCCCGGAGTCGGTGCCGGCGCCGAACAGGACCAGCGGCTCATCGGGGAAGTCGTCGCGGATCTGGTTCCACCGGGTCACCACGCCCTGGGCGGCGGGCTCCCACATCTTCTTGAGCTCGGCCACGGTCAGGCAATCCACCCAGTCGTTCTCCGGGTTAACGACGACCGCCAGGCCGTCGAAGGCGACCGGCAGCTCGATGTACTCGATGCCGTTGGCCGCGCACGCCTCGATCTCCGACGGCTTGATGGGCCGAGATGCGTCGCTGATGTCGGTCTCTCCGTTGCAGAACTTCTCGAATCCGCCGCCCGTGCCCGAGATGCCGACAGTCACCCGCACGTCGCCCTCGACGTTGCGGAACTCCTCGGCCACGGCCTCCGTGATGGGGAACACCGTGCTCGAGCCGTCGACGGTCACGCTTCCCGAGACGGACGGCGGACGGGTGGCGCCGGGCTCCGTCGGCCCCCCGCCCTCTTCGCCGCCCCCGCACGCTGCGGCCAGCGTCGCAGCCGCGGCGATGACGCCCGCTCCCGCGAACGCGGCCCACCGCCTTCCCTTCGACAGTTCCAAAATGGCGCTCCTTTCCTGCGAAGATATCCGGCGTCACGATACCGGCCGGTGGTTAACGCGCGATTAACCGCTGTTAAGGGCGCGTCAAGCTTCGCCCCGGCGCTAGAGCCGCAGGGCTGACCCTCGCTGGCGCCCCGACCAGGCCCCGGCCGGCCAGCGCGGGCCTATTGTTCCTTGGGCGTGCGTCCCGTATACTTCCGCCTAAACGATTAGGTGGGTTATCGCTATGAAGGTGTCGTGCCTGCAGGAGCACCTCGCGCGGGGACTCGGCGTCGTCGGCCGGGCGGTCGCCACGCGCAGCACGCTGCCCATCACCTCGCACGTGCTGCTGGCCACCGAGGACGGCAGGCTCAAGCTCGCCGCGACCAACCTCGAGATCGCGCTGAGCTGCTGGATCGGCGCTGAGGTCGAGGAAGAGGGCCGCATCACCGTGCCCGCCCGCCTCCTGACCGACTTCGTCAATGCGCTGGGCGATCCGCAGGCCCGCATCGATCTTGGTCTCGCGCCCCGCTCGAGGCAGCTCCGCGTCGTCGCCGCCCGCAACCAGGCGAGCATCGGGGGGATGGACGCCGACGACTTCCCGCCGATCCCGCAGGTTCAGGACGGCGTGCAGGTCGAGATCGCGGCGGGGCCGCTCCGGCAGGCCATCAACCAGGTCGTGTTCGCGGCCGCCACCGACGACACCCGCCCCGTGCTGACGGGCGTGGACACGGTGATGCAGGACGCGCAACTCACGCTCGCCGCCGCCGACGGGTTCCGCCTCTCGGTCCGCCGGCTCCCTCTGAAGACGGCGGTCGCCGAACGCACCGAGGTCATCATCCCCGCGCGCGCGATGAACGAACTCCAGCGGCTGCTCGGCGACGAAGAAGAGACCGTCGAGCTGCGCCTGAACGCCGCCAGGACGCAGGCGCTCTTCAAGCTCAAGAACGTCGAGCTCGTCGCCCAGCTCATCCAGGGCACGTTCCCGGACTACGAACGTCTCATCCCGACGGAATACGTGAGCCGCGCCGTCGTGGACGTCGCCGACTTCCTGCGGGAGACACGCATCGCCTCGATCTTCGCGCGGGACGGGAGCGGCATCGTGCGCATTCAGTTCCAGGCGGGCGAGGAGCTTCAGCCCGGCAAGATGATCATCACCGCCCGCGCCGAGGAGATCGGCGACAACACAGGCGAGATCGACGCCCAGGTCGAAGGCGAAGGGGCGAAGATCGCCTTCAACGGGAAGTACCTGCAGGACGTGCTCCAGGTGATCGAAAGCGGCCGCGTCGCGCTCGAGACGCGCAGCCCGTCCGAGGCGGGCGTCCTCCGTCCCGTGGACGACGAGAGCTTCGTCCACGTCGTGATGCCCATGTTCGTCCAGTGGTAGCCCTCGGGTAACGGACTGATTAGGCTCTGGCCTGCCAGGACCCCTGCGCCTGTATTAGTTCCAGCAGGGTCTTTCGAAAGGCATCAAAACGCCTTCGACCAACGGCGTGGGCCCACTCTCCCGCAACCTGGTGAGCGGCCGAGCGTACATACTCCATCAGATCGGCTCCTCGCTCCGTGAGACTGATGAGCCTGGCCCGGCCATCGGAAGGGTCGGGCCGGAGTTCGAGATAGCCCTTGGCCTCCAACTGCCTGAGGAGGTCATTGACTGCTTGTTTGCTGATTCCAGCCTGCTCCGCTAGCTGGCTTGGACGCATGCCAGCAATCGTGGGATAGCGGAACAGGAGTAGATGCGCGGGTTGCAGGTCAGTGTAGCCAGCCTCGCGGACCGCCGCGTATATGCGCTCGCGGAACGCCAGCCAGGCCAAGCGCAACAAGGCGCCGACCGTAGGAGGTGGGAAATTTTCCTCAAACTTTCCGTCAAAAGGGCTTGACACGACCGTATGGTACCCGTACTGTTTTGATACGGCTATTTTACTATATGGAGGAGGAGTCATGCAACCACAGGAGATGGACCGTCTCATTGAGGAGCACCTGAAGGCAGAGTTCGCTGGCGATCCGGCTGGGTGCGTAGCTATGTACACCGATGACGTCGTCCACGATGTCGTCGGCTGGCCACAGGGGCCGATGAAGGGGAAGGAAGCTGCGAAATCGTTCTACGAACAACTGGTTAGGGACATCCACTCAGAAGAAATGAAGCCAGTCCGCCGCTATTACGGAGAAGACTTCGCGGTCATTGAGCACATCTGGACTGGCACGGTGCCAGGCACTTTCCTCGGCGTTCCGGGCCACGGTAAGAGGATATCGTTCCGGTTGCTCCACGTTTGGGAGTTCCGGGAGGGCCGGATGAGCCGCGAAAACGTCTGGCTAGACGGTGGCTCCGTTGTGGCCCAGCTGACCGGGTCCTAGGCCAGGCTCGGGCCTGAGGCTCGGCAGACCGCCATCGGACATTCGCCGTGCGGCACCTGATCGATGCGGAGGTACGAGACGCAGGGCCCGCCGGCATCGCCCTGGAACACATCCCGCAGCGGCTGCTGAACGGCTTCCGAGAGCTACGGCTCATCCCGAGGACGCCGACCAAAAGCGAGCAGGACAAGTGGCTGCAGGTCTTCCCGTATGAGGCCGCAACCGAATTCCGCCGGTCCACGGGCCGGCGGGTGTCGCTGGAAAACCTCGGGCTCGTTGCGGTGGTATACGAATTCCTGGACGACATGGTCGCCGACGCCCGTTTCGGGGCCGCCGCCATGGAGGCTTGGCACGACCGCGAAGATCGCTGCCAGGACCGCAACCGCCGCCACCCCGAACCCAGGCGTCACCTGCCAGGAAAGAGCGATTCAGAGGGTTCTCCAGCCACACCTGCAGGTTGCTGATCCACCCGGGCGGCCACAACAAGGGCGGCCCTTCGCCGAGAGTGGTGCAGGCGATGCGCGCGCCCTCGGCGGTAGTGCAGAAGCGAATCTGTTGTTCCATGCGCCCATGTTATCGCAAGGCGAGGAGGCATTCAGACTCCGCGCGCCGTGCCGGTGCAACCGCTCGAATCCGGGCGAATTCGGATGCGACGGCGCGTGCTCTGCCGAGAAGCGCATCCGGAACGGGCATGCCCATGTTCGTCCAGTGGTAGCTAAATCCTGAGGGATAGCCCCGGTCAGCTTCGCCCCGTCGCGACCCACTGTGACCTTGACCCGAAGGGCGCGCCTAGGGCGAGGACCGCCGTCCTCTGGCATGGCCGCTGGAACGCTCTTCGTGCCTAGCGGCAGCCTGACACCCAGCGGAGGCCAGCCCGCACGCATGGCCTCGCTACTGCGAGGAAGGACCCGCTTCGAGACTCATCAGAAGTTGGAGGGCGGCGCTCCGGAATCGTTGGGGGTCCCCGTACGGCCTCGCAACGAGCAAGGCCCCCTCCAGCCCGGACACGATGAGGCGGGCCGCGTCGGCGGCGGAGCCGGGAAAGCGAAATCCGCCCTGCTGACGCCCCGATTCCAGCACCCGCGTGACCCAGGCCTCGTTCTGGTCGAAGAACGCGATGACGGCCTCCCGGACCGAATGGGGCAAGGTCTCGTATTCCGCGGCGAGCATGCCGCAAAGGCAGAACCGGCCCTCCCGGACGACAGCGGCGTACAGGTCGGTGTAGGCCGCGAGCCGATCGCGGGCCTCGGGGAGCCGTTC
>FLYN01020633.1_pt2 | contig 12181 bp, 10 predicted proteins | sample 1122621 | NCBI WGS metagenome assembly FLYN01 (sample SAMEA4346792, study PRJEB14843) | hot springs metagenome | biome: Terrestrial Biome; feature: Habitat; material: Sediment | place: India | collected 2012-06-12 | depth 1760 m
ACGCCACCTTTTGCTTCATGCCTTTGGAGTAGCTGTCGAGGCGCTTCTCGCGGGCTTCCCACAGGCCGAATTGCTTGAGCAGCCGGGCGGCGCGCTGCTCGCACGCTCCAACCTCCATGCCCTGGAGCGCGCCGAAGAACGCCAGGTACTCCATCGGCAGCATGCGATTGTAGAGCCCGGGAAACTCGGTCAACAGGCCTACGACATGGCGGACCTCGCGCGCCTGCGCGACCACATCGTAACCGGCCACGCGCGCGTACCCGCGCGTCGGCTTCAAGATCGCTCCGAGCATGCGCACCGTCGTCGTCTTGCCGGCCCCGTTTGGGCCGAGCAGTGCAACGACCTCGCCGGCGTCGATGCTGAGCGAGAGATCGCGTACGGCATGGAAGGAGCCGAAGATTTTGAAGAGATTACAGGCTTCGATCATGCAGACTCCGTGGAGTGTTGTATATCCGTGGGTAGTATAGCAGCATGCACTGGCCTGGGCAATGCACAGAACGTTGCCGTATCAGATTCAAACCGATCGCTGGTGAGTGCAGAGGCTGCCTTACGATGATCGCTGGTAGCACGCACGCCCACTGTCAGCACGGCCCGCCTACAACCTATGCTATAATAGGCCCTCAATCGGCACGTGTGGCGCGGCGGGGTGGTGTGGAGGGGCGCGGCCTGGCAGGCCCCCACCCTCGATCGATATACTCCGCGCAACCTGGACGCGGCGGTGGCCCGGCTGCGTTGTTCGCCAGGTACGGCATGGTGTACGGTTAGAGCGGTTTGCACACGCATGCGCAGACACCTGGTAGGGTGCGCCCTGGATCGGCGTCCGCCGCTGCAAATCGCTGTACGAGGGGGACGACTGTGGCGATCGCGAATCCGCTCAACTCGCTGTTTGGGACCTTCAGCCGCGACCTGGGGATCGACCTCGGCACCGCCAACACGCTGGTACACGTGCGCGGCAAGGGGATCGTGATCAGCGAACCGTCGGTCGTGGCGATCGACAAGAAGACCAAAGAGGTCAAGGCCGTCGGCGCCGAAGCCAAGGCGATGGTCGGCAAAACGCCAGCCAACATCGTCGCCGTGCGGCCGCTGAAGGACGGCGTGATCGCCGACTTCGACGTGGTCGAGAAGATGCTGGTCTATTTCATCAAGAAGGCCCACGAGCGCGTCGTCGGCCTGGTCTCGCCACGCCCGCGGGTTGTGGTCGGTGTGCCCTCCGGCGTCACGCAGGTCGAGATGCGAGCGGCGCGCGATGCCGCCCTCAACGCCAACGCGCGCGAGGCCTATGTCGTCGAGGAACCGATGGCCGCCGCGATCGGCGCCGGCTTGCCGGTGGACGAGCCCATGGGCTCGATGATCGTCGATATCGGTGGTGGGACGACCGAGGTCGCCGTGATCTCGCTCGGCGGCATCGTGATCAACCACTCGATCCGTACCGCTGGCGACGAGATCGATGAGGCGATCATCCAGTTCGCTCGCCGCGAGTACAACTTGCTGATCGGCGAGCGCATGGCCGAGAAGGTCAAGATCGCCGCCGGCAGCGCCTACCCGCTCGACGAGGAGATCAAAGTCGTCCTGCGTGGACGCGACTTGCTGACCGGCCTGCCCAAGGCGGTCGAGATCTCCAGCGTCGAGTTGCGCGAGGGGATCGCCGGCCCGGTCAATACGATCGTCGCCGAGGTGCGTGCTGCCCTTGAAGAGACCCCGCCCGAGCTGGTGGCCGATATCATGGAGCACGGGATTATGCTGGCTGGTGGCGGCGCGCTGCTCCACGGGCTCGATAAGCGCATCGCCGCCGAGACCAAGATGCCCGTGCATATTGCGACCGATCCGCTGTCGTGCGTGGCGCGCGGTGCTGGCAAGATGGTCGAAGAGTTTCAAAATCCGGTTTACCGCGATATCCTCACCAGTACCCAACGCGCCCGCCGCATTCGCTACTAAATGATTGGAGATTGGAGATTTGCCAATCTGCAATCTCCAATCTGCAATCGGCAATCTCCCATGCGCGACTCCGTCCGCCATCGTCCGATCAAGCTTCCTCGCCCGGCGCCCTATCGCTCGCTGACATTGGTGGTTGCGCTGGCCGTGTTGGCGCTGCTGCTGCTCGTCCTCGACCAGGCGCGCATGCTGGGCCCACTGCGCAATCAGGCCGAAACGTTGTTGACCCCGGCGCTCCAGAGCCTCAGCCGCGTCCGCGACAGCATGCTTGGGGTCGGGCAGGGGCTGAGCGATGTGCAGCGGCTGCGGGAGGAGAATGCGCGCCTGCGCGAGGAGAATAGCCAGCTCAAGGCCCAGATCATCAAAAGCCAGGCGCTCGAGATCGAGAACGCCCGCCTGCGCGAGCAGGTGCGCATAGAGCAGGAGCGCCCCTGGAAGCTGCTCGGCGCTGCTGTCAGCACCCTGACGCCTGACCCCGGCCGGCGGGTCGTGCTGCTCGCCGCCGGCAGCGACCAGGGCGTGCAGCCGGGGATGGCAGTGATCGGCCGGGAGGGGAGCAGCCCGCCGTCGCTGATCGGCGTCGTCGAAGCGGTGGGGCCGCGTAGCGCCAGCGTCCTCCTGATCACCGATTTTAGTAGCTCGGTCAGCGCGCAGGTCTATCATGCCGGTAGCACCGCCGATGGCATTGTTCAGGGCCAATGGCAGCACGGCTCGCGCCTGAGGCTCCTGGAGGTCGCTCGCACCGCTACCCTGGCGCCGGGTGATGTGGTCGTTACCGCCGGCCTGACCGCGCAGCTCGGTGTGGATCTGCCGCGGGCCGCGATTCCGGCCAATGTGCCGATCGGCGTGATCGAAAGCGTTCAGGCCGATGGACATAGCCAGGCAGCCGAGGTGCGGCCGTTTGTCGATCCCGATCGGGTGCGCTACGCATGGGTCATTCTCAGCCAAGACGATTAGAAGAACGCATCGCGCATGAGTGCTGGCTGGCCCTGGTGTTGCTGGCGCTGGTGTTAGGGCAGGTGGCGCTGTTGCCGCGCCCCCTCGGCGTTGCGCTCAACCCGCTGCTGCTCCTGGTCATCTGCCAGACGTTGATCAGCGGCCCGGCCAGCGCAGCACGCTGGGCGTTCTATGGCGGGTTGGGCCTGGATATTTGCGCCGATAGCGCACTCGGTAGCCACGCGCTGGCGTTGCTCGCCGCTGTGCTGCTGGCCGCGCTGGTGCTCACGCGCCTCAGCCCGGACAACTGGCTGCTGCCGTTGATCGGTAGCGTGTTTGGCGCGCTGACCTATTATGCCGTGCTGGGTCTGATCACAACCGTGCTCGTCGCCCCAATCGACCCGCAGGCCTATCTGCTGGTCGCCATGGTGCCGGGAGTCCTGACGGTGTTGATTCCGTCGCTGCCCGTGTTCCTGATCATGCGCTGGCTGGATGCCCGGCGCCGCGGCGAGGTGCCGATCGATGTGTACTGAAGGTACGATGTTGCAATTGACGATTTTGGATTGAGTTGACCAGGCCGCCCCTAAATCGTCAAGCGCCTATCGTCAATCCTAATCTATGAACCGGCTCATCCTGCCCAGGATCTCTATCGTGCTGATTTTCGTCGTGCTGGTCGGGCGGCTGTACCAGTTGCAGCTCGTCGATAGCGAGGCCAACCGGTATCGCTATGCTACGCAGGTGCGTACAACGCGCTATCTGCCAGTGCGCCCGATGCGCGGCGAGATCTTCGCCAGCGATGGGACAACGCTGCTGGCCGAGAGCGTGCCGATCTTTACGGTATCGATCCGCCCGGCCGATCTGCCGGAGCCCGGCTCGTATCAGCGGGCCGCGGTCTTCGCCCAACTTAGCCAGTTGCTGGGGATCACGACGACGCTGACGATCTCGCCAGCGCAGGCCCTCGAGCAGGATGCCGTGCTGCGTAGCGATCTGATCCAGGGGCTTGGCCCCCAGGTCGTTGCCACCGCCCGTCGGCATAGCCGCATCCCGCCGCTCAGCCTCCCGGTTGCGCCATCCCAGTATGCGGATGCCGCTGCATTGGCCGAACGCTATCACCCAACGGTGCAGTTCGCTGCCGGTGGCGCGGATGCCCCAGCGGCCGCGTTCACCAGCACCCTGATCATCTCGCCCGCGCTCAGCCTGGAGCAGAACCAGGCCCTGCGCGACGATATCCTCCGCCAGTTTGGGCCGGCAGCCCTGGCCGTCGGCCCGCCCGCGCCGCAAACATGGGCCACGCTCGAGGTTCCGCCCGCACGTAGCCTGGTGGCGCTCCGGCTCAGCCAGGCCTACTCAGCGACGCTGCAGCTCGATAACCCGATCGCTGCCCAGGTCGACCAGGCCAACATCCCCGGCTACCAGACGCTGACCATCAAGCGCGATATCCCGCGCGATGTCGCGCTGGTGTTGCGCGAAAACACCCCCAGCCTGCCAGGCGTGGTCGTGGATCAGGATTACCGGCGGCGCTACCCGCTCAGCGGCGAGGTTCAGTCGCTCTCGCATCTGCTCGGCTATATCGGTCGGGTCAACGAATGCGATCTGGTGCGCAAGAACCCTGCGCGCTCGTGGCTGATCGGCCTGCTCGACTCGATCGGCCATGCAGCCGAGTGCGGCGTGGTGCAGAAACAGATCAACCCCTACCAGCTCGGGATGCCCCGCTACCTCAACGATGACCGCATCGGCAAGGATGGGGTCGAGGCCAGTTATGAAGAACAGTTGCGCGGCCAGCTGGGGATCGAGGCGGTCCTGGTCGATGCCTACAATCGCCCGGTGCGCGCGCCCCAGGTGGTGCAGCCGGCCCGCGATGGCTACAACCTCGTGCTGACGATCGATGTCGCTTTCCAGCGGCAGGTCGAGCAGATCGTGCGCAACTGGATCGCCGAGGGCGAGCGGCGGCGCCAGAATCAGCCGGATCAGTTCGCGTATAAGCGCAATTACAAGCCCATCCGCAGTGGCGTGGCGATCGTCATGGAGGTCCATACCGGGCGGATTCTGGCGATGGTGAGCTGGCCAGCCTATGACAACAATATCTGGGACCCAGCGCGGGCTGCCGAGTGGCAGCAACTGTTCGCGCCGCAGGACGAGCAGGCCCGGAAGGAGCTGGCGCGCCTGGCGCCGTTGACCAACCGCGCGATCGCCCATACCTACCCGCCCGGCTCGACGATCAAGCAGTTCGATGCGTCGATCGCGCTCCAGAAGGGCGTGATCACACCAGAAACGAAAGTGCACGACCCCGGCAAGCTGGTGGTCGAGAACGAGTATGTCCCCGGGCTGACATACCCCTTCCCCAACGCCGGCGCGCGCGCCTACGGCGATATCACCGTCTCGGATGCCCTCAAGGTCTCGTCGAATGTGTTTTTTATGTCGGTGGTCGGCGGCAACAAGGACCACGTGGTCAACCTGAAGCCAGAGCAGCAGATCATCGAACATGGCCTGGGGATCGAAGGGCTCGCCGAGGGGCTCGGCTGGTTCGGGTTCGGCGAGCGCACCGGCATCAAGCTGATCGGTGAGGAACCCGGCCGGGTGCCGACGCCGGCCTGGAAGCAGCAGGTGCTGCGCGAGGCCTGGACGACCGGCGATACCTATAACGCCGCGATCGGCCAGGGGAACCTCGAGGTGACGCCATTGCAGCTCATCACAGCAGCAGCAGCGGTGGCGAACGGCGGCACGATCTACCGGCCGCAGATCGTGCAGGCGATCACCGCCAGCAACGGGGCCACGATCCAGACCTTCGCGCCCGAGATCGTGCGGCAGGTGCCCGTCGATCCGGCCTATCTGGCAATTGTGCGCGAAGGGATGCGCCGCTCGGTGACCGAGGGCGTGAACCGCGCAGCGCGCGACGATTGCTCGGGCTTGCAGATCGCCGGCAAGACCGGCACGGCTGAGTTCGGGCCGCCTATCGAATTGCCCCCCCTCAACGGTAAGCCCAGAGAGCCCGTGCGCCAGAGCCATTCCTGGTTCGTCGGCTTCGCCCCTTATGATAACCCTCAGATCGAAGTGCTGGCGCTGATCGAGGGCACCGGCGACCTGGGCGACGGATCGGCGACGATCGCTGTGCCCGCCGTCACCCAGATCATGCAGGCCTACTTCGGGATCACGCCGCCCAACCCGTTGCCGCGTACGTGCCAGCAGGATCTGCCCCCGCTGCCCCCGCGGGTCGTGCCGACGCCGACGGCTGCACCCATAACGGCTGGGGCGGCGGTGCGCCAGGAACCATAACGATGGCCGTTGCGCCGGGGTGCGCCGCCGGCGGCGAGCTGTGCCCGATCCGGAGGGACCTACCGCGCTGCCAGCGACTCAAGCAGCGACGCTACCGTGGTCAGGTCGCCATGTCGCGTACCGCATGCATTTTTCACTACGACTCCTCATCAGAAACCGGCATGAAGTGTGAAACGCTTGACAGCATATGGTATGATAAAAAGCAGCTGATCACAACATCTGTGCGACGCGCGCTATGACCAGTTTGATCGCGATCAAAGGGAGCAAAGACGGTCTGCGCCTCCAGCTCGACGAGCAGGCCACCTGGCATGCGTTGCTGGATGCACTGCGCGATCAACTGAGCCAGGGCGCACATTTCTTCCACGGCGCACGGATCGTGATCGACATCGGTGAGCGGGCGCTGGATGCTGATCAATTGGCAGCGCTGCTGAACCTGATGCAGCAACACGGCTTGCGCCCCGAGGCGCTGGCAGCGACCGCCCGCGAAAGCCGCACCGCTGCCCGCGCTGCCGGGATCGCCGCACGCCCGCTGGTGCGCAGCGTTGCCGAGAGCGAGGAACGCGGTGAGGCTGCCTTCGTCTGGCGGACGGTGCGCTCGGGTCAGGTGGTGCGGCATCACGGCCACGTCACCATCCTGGGCGACCTGAACGCCGGCGGCGAGGTTATCGCCGGCGGCAATGTGGTCGTCTGGGGGCGATTGCGTGGGACGGTCCACGCCGGCGCGCTAGGCGATCGCAGCGCGGTGATCTGTGCGCTGGAGCTGGCACCGACCCAACTGCGGATCGCCGACCTGATCGCTCGCCCGCCCGAGGGCGGTGCCGGCCACGTCCCGGAAGTGGCCTATGTCGCAGAGGGCCAGATCAACGTCGAAGCCTGGGAATCCTACCGCCGATTAAGTTAAGCAGGATGAGTTTTGGGTTTTAAGCAAGCCTACGCGCCCGCGCAAAAGTGATTTGTACGCCGCTGACGCGGCACACAGGAGCTTGTGCCGCGCCATCCTGGATTGAACCTACCCCTGCCCCCCGCGGTGCAGGGAGGGGGATAGCCGCTTCGTCTCCCCCCGCGCCCCAGTGGGGGAGCTGGGGCAGAAGGTGAGGGGGCATCACCGCGGAACTCGCGTACGTCAAAGAACTCAAAACTCTTACCGCTTACCTACAAGGGGGAGCTATGGCGCGCGTCATCACCATTACATCCGGCAAAGGCGGCGTCGGCAAGACGACGACGACGGCTAATCTTGGCACCGCGCTGGCGATGCAGGGTGCGCGCGTCGCCGTGGTTGATGCCGATATCGGCCTGCGCAACCTGGATGTTGTCATGGGCCTTGAGAATCGGATCGTCTACGATCTGGTCGACGTGGTCGAGGGCCGCTGCCGGCTGCGCCAGGCCTTGATCAAGGACAAGCATTTCCCCGACCTGTGCCTGCTGCCAGCGGCGCAGACGCGCGACAAAGACGCCGTCAGCAACGATGATATGATCGCACTCGCCAACCAACTGCGCGCCGAATTCGATTATGTGTTGATCGATAGCCCTGCCGGCATCGAGGCCGGCTTCCGTAACGCGATCGCCGGCGCCGATGAAGTGCTGATCGTGACTACGCCGGAGGTCTCGGCTGTGCGCGATGCCGATCGGATCATCGGGCTGGTCGAGGCCTTCGAGAAGGGCCATCCGCGCCTGATCCTCAACCGCTTGAAGCCGCGTATGGTCAGCCGCGGCGAGATGATGAGCGTCGAGGATGTGCTGCAGATCCTGGCGATCGATCTGATCGGGGTCGTGCCCGATGATGAAACGATCGTGACGTCGACGAACCGTGGCGAGGTGGCGGTGCTCGATCGGGGATCGCCGGCCGGCCGGGCGTTCGTCGATATCGCCCGGCGGATCGCTGGGGAGCCGGTGCCACTTGTGGCGCTGGAAGAGCAGCAGAGCGTGTTGGAGCGTTTCTTTAGCATGTTCGGGCGGCGGCCACGCGGAAGCGAGCGATGACGGGGCACGTAGGATGCGTACACGCCTGGTGATCGAACCGTTCTAACGGCGGGCTCGTAACGCATAGCGCACCTTTCAACCGTCAGTGGGTCCAAAATAAGGAGACGAGCGTGAGCTTTCTTGGCACTTTGTTCCGCGGCAGGCGGGAGCGCAGCTCGGATGTGGCCCGCGAGCGGCTGCTGACTGTCCTGGTCCACGATCGCGTCAAGCTGACGCCCGATATGCTCGAGCAGCTCAAAGCCGAGCTCTCAGAGGTGATCGCCAAGTATGTTCCGGCGGTCGATCCTTCCGAGATCGAGGTCACGCTCTTGCGTGGCGAGTCGAGCGATCACCTTAAGGCCGATATCCCGCTCCGCCGCACAACCAGCTAAGCATAAGCACCAGAACAAAGGACGAAGGACAACGAACAACGAACGGCACGATGGTGCCTGAAACCTTTGTTCGCTGTTCATCAGTTCGGGATGCTCGCGGTTTGCCGATACTCCTTGTGCGCCACATGCGGTACAATTACCAGGTATGTTATCCTACAACGCCGCCAGGGACCGTCCTGGCTGGCGGTGTGCTCTCCGTGAGCGAGCGGCGCTATGAGCATCCAGGCCAAACCGATTCGCCTTTCGCCGATCGGCAAGTTCATCACGGTCGCGATCATCGTCGCGCTGGCGATCTTGTTGGTGCGCGCGGTCGGCCACGTGATGTCGCCGTTCGTCGCGGCGGCGATCACAGCCTACCTGTTCAACCCTTTGATCAGTTGGCTCCAACGCCGGACGCGGGTCGGTCGGGCGATCTGGATTATCGCCCTGTATATCCTGCTCGGCCTGCTGCTGTGTGGGTTGGTCCGCTTTCTGGGGCCGATCCTGGTGGCCCAATACGAGGAGTTGCGGCGCCAGATCCCGGCGATGATCAGCGATATCTCGCACATACTGGCGGCCAATCGGCAGCTCGATGTCGGCGGGCTGGAGATCGACCTGGGCCCGATCGAGCAGCCGTTGATCGATTTCATCGCCGAGATCGGGCGCGCGGTCTCGTCGGAGGTTCCGCACCTGTTCCTGACGGCGATCGAATCGGTGCTGCTGTTTGTCACCTACCTGATCGTCACGTTTTACTTGTTGCTCCAGGCCGATCAGATCATGGAATGGATCTACGGCCTGGTCCCAGCGCCCTATCGAGCCGAGATCCGTGGCCTGGGCCAGCAGATCGATTTCGTTTTAGGGAGCTACGTTCGTGGCACGCTGCTGCTGATCCCGATCATGTCGGTCTTGACCTATATCGCGCTCTCGATCCTGGAGATCCGGTATGCGTTGGTGATCGCGATCGCCAGCGGCATCCTGGAGATCATCCCGCTGATCGGCCCGTGGTCGGCCGCAAGTATCGCGATGGCGATGGCGCTGTTCCAGCCGACGGCGCCGTTCGGCTGGGAGAACTGGGTGCTGGCGCTGGTGGTCGGCGGCACGTATTTCGTGCTGCGGATGTTCGAGGACAACTTTATCATCCCGCATGTCGTCGGCCATGCGGTCCATCTGCACCCGGTGCTGGTGCTCTTTGCGATCCTGGCCGGCGGTGCGATCGGCGGTGCGTTCGGCCTGCTGGTCTCGATCCCGGTGGTGGCGGTTGTGCGCCTGCTGCTGCGCTACCTGTACCGCAAGCTGATTGACGCACCCGACCTCCCGCCGCCCGATGTGCCAGCGCCGCGCATCCCGCTACCGGCGCCCGCGCCCTCCAAGGGTGATACGCCAGCGCCCGCGCCCTCCAAGGGTGATACGCCAGCGCCGCGCTCCACCCAGCCGCTCGAAACCCCGCCCCAGTAACAGGCGCTCCGCGGTCGGCGTGGTGTGCCCCGCCCCCTGCCCCCAACGAGGAGCGGGAGCAAGGGGGCGAGGACACCACCGCGTACCTCCTGCCGGTAACCGCTGCTCGCCCCTGGGGTGCCAGCCCTGCAACGGGCTTACTCCGGTAGCGCCACCGCCAGGTGATGAAACCCGGCATCGACATAGATCGTCTCACCTGTGACCGCGCTGGCCCAATCGCTGCATAGCCAGACGGCAGCCTTGCCGACGTCGTCGATCGTCACATTGCGGCGCAGCGGCGCGATGTCGGCGAACTGTTTGTGCAGCGTGCGGAAGCCGGCGATGCCGCTGGCTGCCAGAGTGCGAATCGGGCCGGCGCTGATCGCGTTGACGCGGATGTTGCGCGGCCCCAGGTCGTTGGCCAGGTAGCGCACGCTGGCCTCCAGCGCCGCCTTCGCCACCCCCATCACGTTGTAGTTCGGCGCGACCTGCCGCGAGCCGTGATAGGTCAGCGTCACGATCGATGCCCCCGGTCGGAGCAGCTCCTGGGCTGCCTTGACCACCGCGGTGAGCGAGTAGGCGCTGATCTCAAGCGCCTCCCGGAATCCGGCGCGCGTGGTATTGAGGTATGGGCCGTTGAGCTCCTCGCGCCGGGCATAGGCGATCGCATGGATGATGATGTCGAGCCCGCCATAGACTTCGCGCACCCGGGCCATGAGTGCGTCGATCTGCTCGTCGCTCTGCACGTCGCAGGGCGCGATCAGCTTCGCGCCCAGGCGCTCGGCCAGCGGCCGTACCCGCCGCTCGAAAGCTTCGCCGGCGTAGTTGAACGCCAGGTCGGCGCCTTCCGCGCGCAGCGCCTGAGCGATGCCCCAGGCGATCGAGTGGTCGTTGGCGACGCCCAGGATCAGCCCCGTTTTACCTTCCAGCAGGCCCATCGTCGATCCTCCTATGGTTCAGATCGCCGTTCTGACTCCCGCGGCTCGTCCAGCTTCCAGAGCCAGCCTGGCCAGGCGATGCGATCGATCATCGCGCGGGCGCTATAATACAACGGAAGGCTCAAGCGGACAAATGGAGGAGCACTGTAGGGCAGATGCTGGATCGATTCCGTCGTGCGCTATGCTTTTGGCTGGGCGTGTTTGAGCTCCTGGCCGGTTGGCGTGGCTGGTGGGGGCTTTCATGGCTCGGTCGCGCGTTCCCACGTTGGCTGCTATGGCCGATGTCGCTCGCTGTGCTGCCCGCCGCGCAGGATGGCTGGGGTCGCTTCGCTGTGAGCCTGGCGCTGGCCGCGCCGCCCGCCTTGCTGCTTCAGATCGCCGCGAGCAGCCTGCGCGGCCGGGCATTGAACCCGCTGCTGCGGCTGCGGCCCGCCTGCTACGCCGATCGCACGATCACCCGCCTGGACATCCCCATGCGCCCGGGCCACCTCCCGGCGCTGCATGTCGTCCCCCATCCCGGCGCCACAGCAGCGGTCTGTGTGCTCCATGGGTCCGGCTGCGACAAGACTGCCTATGTCTGGCGGCTGGTCGATGCGCTGGTAGGGCGACGCAAGGCGGTCTTGTTGATCGACCTGGACGGCCATGGCGAGAACCCGCGCCCGCAGAGTTTCCCGGCGATCCTTGAGGACGTGGCTGTCGCGGTCGCCTGGTTGCGCGAGCGGTACCGGCGCGTGGGTGTGCTCGGTATCAGCCTGGGTGGCTGTATCGCCGCGCGCGCCATCGCCGACGGCGTCGCCGTCGATGCGCTGGCCGTCCTGGAGGCGCCGCCGGCTCTGCAGTACACCCAGGCCGACGTTCGGCGCGAGGCCCTGGCGCTGGCGCGGCTCGTCCTGCTGGATACCTTCAGCGACTGCACGGTCTATCACCTTGTCCGCGCCTGGGATTTTGCGCCGATTCGGGCGGCGATCAGCACCTGGGATCTGATTGCGGCGCTCGATCTGCCCGGCAGCCTGCCTAGAATCGCAGCGCCGCTGCTGTTGGTGTATGGAGCGCGCGACGCGATCGTGAAGCCCGCCCAGGCCGAACAGGTACGTCGGGCCATGCCTCACGGCGCGCAGTTCCACATCGTGCCCGGCGCCAGCCATCTCACGCTGATTCTGACACCCGCAGCGCTCAGCTTGATCGGGAGCTGGTTCGCGGAGGTGTTGGAGGCGAACGAGCAGAGATCGGAGATTAGAGATTAGAGCGCGCGCCCTCGTAGCCTAATAGTACAACGCGCCGTGGCACGCTGAGCCCTTCGCTCCACTCAGGAGACCCGCCGCGCCTACGGCGGCCGAG
>FLYN01003535.1_pt1 | contig 12173 bp, 11 predicted proteins | sample 1122621 | NCBI WGS metagenome assembly FLYN01 (sample SAMEA4346792, study PRJEB14843) | hot springs metagenome | biome: Terrestrial Biome; feature: Habitat; material: Sediment | place: India | collected 2012-06-12 | depth 1760 m
GGTGGGCATTGTCACCACGGGGGTCGCGCTGGGCGTCCTGCTCGGCACGGCACAGGGATGGGCGAATGGCACGCGCATGTCGCTCGCCTCGCTGTCCACCGCCGTTGTGGGCCTGGGCGCGATCGCCCTCGCCGGTGTCGTCTACCTCGGTGGGTTCGGCGATGCCGAGAGTGTGCCCAGCGTCAGCGTCTCCGACGAGGGCGCGGCGCTTGCCAGCCAGGAGACGAACAACAACGTGCAGCCGCCGGGCTACGCGCACGACCTTGGCCGGCAGCCGTCCGTCACCGAGTTCCTGGAGATGGACAACGCGACCGTGCTGGCGAACGTGCCGGGCGGCACCCTCCTCCCGAACGAGGTCGACACCCTCCGCAGCGAGTTGGCCGCCGCGCGTCAGTTCGCCCTTGAGCACAACACGATCGAGAAGGCGCAGGAAGCCGGCTACTTCATCACCACGAACGATGTTCCCTTCATGGGCGCGCACCTGATCCATCGCGGCTACCTGTTGGACGGCGAGTTCGATGCGGGGAAGCCGGAAGGACTGCTCTTCAGCAAGCTGGGCGACCCTGACGGCGAATGGCAGCTCGTGGGCGTCTGGTACCTGCTGATCCCGGGCCAGGGCGGCGCCGGCGTGGACAGTCCGCCGGAAGGCTTCGCCGGCAACCTGGACCTCTGGCACGCCCACTACGGTCTGTGCACCCGCGCGGGCGTGATCTCTGAGAACAACACGGCGGAAGGCTGCGCAGCCGACAACGGGCGCTGGGTCGGCGATCTGCGCTGGATGATGCACGCCTGGGTCTACCCGGAGTCCGGCGTGGACAACAGCGACGGCGTGTTCGTCTACCTCAACGAAGACCTGTTCGACGCGCAGCAGGGCCACGTCCAGGGCGAGCCGCTGGGCGGCGGGCCGGCGCCGGACTAGCGCCTGCCTCTACGATGCCCCTACAGGCGCCCCGAATGCTCGGGGCGCCTCTGCATGTTTCGCAACGCTTCGCCTGCTATCATGCACCGTCATCTGACGCAACGGAGGCCGTACCATGTCGCTCGCCGATCGCACGCCGCCTACGGTGGAGGAGTACCGCGCCTATAAGGAGCGCTTCTCCAACTGGGGACGCTGGGGCGCCGACGATCAGCTCGGCACGCTGAACCACATCACGGAGGAGACGCGCAGAGCTGCCGCTGGCCTGGTGCGCGAAGGGCGCACGGTCTCCCTCGCGAACCCGCTCGCCACCGCGCGCGTGGCCACCGGCCGGCGCAACCCCCAGCCCGCCGACCACAGGATGAACATCGGCGAGGGCGGCTGCGGCGATTACATCGGTGTCTCGTACCACGGCTTTATCAACACGCACATCGATGCGCTCTGTCACATCTACGCCGAGGGCCGGCGCCTCTACAACGACCGTCCCGCCTCCGACATCACGAGCGAGGGCGCGAAGTCGAACTCCATCGACGCCTGGCGGCACGGCATCGTCACCCGCGGCGTGCTGTATGACATCCCGCGGCACCGCGGCGTCGACTACGTCCCGCTGGATGCGCCGGTACACGGCTGGGAGCTGGAGGACGTGGCGCGCGCCGAGGGCGTCGAACCCCGCCCGGGCGATGCCGTGCTGGTGCGGGCGGGCGCCTCGGCGTTCTGGGCGGCGCACCCGGACTTCGACGAGCCGCCGTGGCGGGCGCCGGGCCTACACGCATCTGTCCTGGAGTTTCTGTACGAGCACAGCGCGGCGTTACTGGGCTGGGATCTGATGGAGGCGGCCGGACAGGAAGACTATGGCGCGCCCGCGCTGCCTATCCACTCGGTGGCCATCCCGTACATGGGACTCCCCCTGCTGGACAACGCCAATTTTGACGAACTTGCCTCTGCCTGCGCTGAGGCGGGGCGCTGGGAATTTCTCCTCGTCATCGCGCCGCTCGTCGTGCTGGGCGGGACCGGCTCGCCCGTGAACCCGATCGCTGTGCTTTGACCGTGAGTCACCTGACTTGGGTGGTACAATATTCGCAGTCGCGGCTGAGTAAACTGCGGGGGCGCCGATGGCCGACGTGATCCTCTATACGCTGCGCACCTGCCCGACCTGCGAGCGGGCCCGGCGCGACCTCACGGCTGAGGGCGTCGCCTTCGAGGAACGCTGCCTGGACGACGACCCGAAGTGGATCGACGAGGCGTCCCAGCTCGGCATTACCGTGCCCATCGTCGTCCGGGGCGACCGCGTGGAGGTGGGGTGGAAAGGGGAGATGGGGTGACACTTCCTCTGACCTCGGGCCGGGCGCCCGAACGCTGCTGAGCCGCAGCCAGGCCTGAACTCTGGTATTGTGCTGTACCTCTACAACACCCTGACGCGCCGCAAGGAGCCCTTCACGCCGCTGGAACCGAACGCTGTTCGGATGTACTCTTGCGGCCCCACCGTGTACCGCGACGTCCACCTCGGCAACCTGCGCACGTACCTACTCGCCGATTGGCTGCGTCGGGCGCTGGAGGCGCGCGGCTTCGCCGTAACGCACGTCAAGAACATCACGGACGTGGGTCACATGCGCCAGGAGCTGCTGGAGCGGGGCGAGGACAAGGTGATCGCGGCCGCCATCGCGGCGGGCAAAACACCGCAGCAGATCGCCGAGTCCTACACGCAGTCCTTCCTCCGCGACGAAGCCGCGCTCAACATCCAGCCTGCCCACGTCTTCCCGCGCGCAACGGAGCACATCGAGCAGATGATCGCCATCATCCAGCGCCTGTTGGAGCGCGGCCTGGCGTATGAGGTCGCAGGCAATGTGTATTTCGATGTCGCGCGCTTCCCGGCGTACGGCAAGCTCTCCGGCAACACGGGCGAGGCGCTCCTCGAAGGCGTGCGCGCGGAGGCGGACCCCCTCAAGCGCGACCCGCGCGACTTCGCGCTCTGGAAGGCGGCCGAGCCCGGACGGGCGATGCGCTGGTCCAGTCCGTGGGGCGAGGGCTACCCGGGCTGGCACATCGAATGTTCCGCGATGTCCATCCACCACCTGGGCGAGCGGTTCGACCTCCATACGGGCGGCGTCGACAACATCTTTCCTCACCATGAAGATGAGATCGCCCAGAGCGAGGGGGCGCTCGGGCACCCGGTGGTGGGCTGCTGGGTGCACGGCCAGCACCTGCTCGTCGACGGGCTGAAGATGGCGAAGTCCACCGGCAACGTCTACACGCTGCCGGACCTCCAGGCGCGCGGCTTCGATCCGCTTGCGTTCCGCTACCTCTGCGCGACCGTGCACTACCGGCGCCGGCTCAACTTCACCTTTCCATCGCTGCGCGCGGCTGCGATGGGTCTCAACCGGCTCCGTCAGGAAGCGTTCCTCGCCGTGCAGGGGGCGAGCGACAACGGCGGTACGGGCGATCGCTGGCACGCCGAGTTCTGGGGCGCCATCGACGACGACCTCCACCTGCCGCGCGCGCTGGCCGTGGTCTGGCGGCTGGTGCGCTCGGACGCGCCTGCGGGGGTGAAGGCGCGGCTGCTCCAGGCGTTCGACCAGGTGCTCGGCTTCGATCTGTTGGCCATGGCCACCGACGTGCCGGAGCCGGTCCACGCGCTGGTCGAAGAGCGGCAGGCGTTGCGGGAACGGGGCGCCTACGAGGAGGCGGACGCCTTTCGGCAGCGCATCGCCGCGGCCGGCTTCCAGGTACGCGATACGCGCACGGGCCCGTTGGTGGTGCCGGCCTTCGTCGCGCCGCCGGTCAAGACGGAAGCGCTCCATTCTTCGGCGGAAGTGCCCTCAGCACTGGACGAGTCACCGGCGCTTGAGTTCAGCGTGGTCCTCGCCGGGCGGGACGAGCTGGAGAGCCTGCGTCGGGCAGCGGAGGCGGTGCTGCGCCACGCTGGGGACCGCGCGGTGGAGCTGATCGTTGTCGATAACGGGTCGACCGATGGGACGCGCGACTGGCTCGAGGCGCTTGCGCGGCGTGACGGACGCGTGCGCGCGCTGCATTGCGACCACAACATCGGGACGGGCGCGGCGCGCAACTGCGGGCTGAAGCTTGCGCGCGGCCGGTACGTGTTGCTGCTCGATACGAGCGTGGAGCTGACGGGCGATGTGTTCACGCCTCTCGCCCAGGCCCTCGCGGACGACGCGACCGGCATCGTCGGCGCGTTCGGTGTGACCTCGAGCGATCTGCGGGATTTCCAAGACGCGCCTGGCCCGGAGGTCGACGCCGTCGAGGGCTATCTGATGGCGCTCCGGCGCGACCGGGTGCGCGAGGTGGGCCTGTTGGATGAGAAGTACCGCTTCTACCGCCACCTGGACCTCGACTATAGCCTGGCCTGCCGCGCCGCCGGCTACCGCAACCGCGTCGTGCCCGCCCTGCCCGTTCGTCGCCACGCCCACACCGACTGGGAGCGCACGCCGGAGGAGGAGCGCGAGCGGCTGAGCAAGCGCAACTTCTATCGTTTCCTCAAGAAGCATGGGCATCGGCAGGACCTGTTGCTGGCAAACAGCAGAAAGCGGTAATTCACGGCGGTAGATCAGACCAGCAAGTCCGAGAATGGACGAGAACGACGCTCAATCGACTTGCAATCCCATTCCTGACGATATATAGTTAGCATAGGTATCGTGCGGATAGGGATGTGAACAAAATGACGGAGATGGAGAAAGACCTGACCGACAAGGCGTACTGGCGCGCCTTCGCCAGCCGGGGGCTCGGGCGCTTTCTTGTGCTCGCGGCGCTGCATGAGCGGCCGCGCCACGGCTACGAGATCGCCCGAGTGGTCACTCAGGGCTGCGACGGCTGCTGCGAACCGAGCGATGCGATGATCTATCCCACGATCCGAGAGCTGACCCAAGGCGGCTACATCGTCTGCCGGACCGAGGCCACCGGCCAGCGCCAGCGCAAGGTGTGCGAGCTGACCGACCGCGGCCGGCGGGCGTATCGCGCCGCCGCAGAAGTCTGGAACGCGGTGCTCCCGGCGGTGCGTGAGGCGATCGACGCCGGGCTGAGCGTAGAGACGAAGGAGGAGGTACTGGCATGACCCAGCGAAATGCGCAAGCGATCAAGCAGGCCGTGCTCGAGCGCTACGGCGCCCGCGCCCGCGAGCAGCTCGCCAAGAACGACGTGATCGCGCTGACGCCCGCGGCGGACGAATCGTGCTGCGGGCCGAGCGCGCCGCCCGCGGCCGAGACGTCATCGTGGGCGGACAAGCTCTACACCGCGGAGGAGCTGGGCACGCTGCCCGAGGAGGTGACGGAACTGTCGCTCGGCTGCGGCAATCCCACCGCCATCGCGGCGCTGCAGCGGGGCGAAGCGGTGCTCGATCTGGGGAGCGGCAGCGGCCTGGACTGTTTCCTCGCCGCCCAGCAGGTCGGCCCGGAGGGACGGGTCGTCGGCCTCGACATGAGCGACGACATGCTCGAGCTGGCGCGGCGCAACCTGGCGAAAGTAGGCGCGACAAACGTCGAGTTCCACAAGGGCGAGATGGAGGCGATGCCCCTGCCGGACGCCGCGTTCGACGCCATCATCTCGAACTGCGTGATCAACCTTTCGCCGGACAAGGACGCCGTCTTCCGGGAGGCCTACCGCGTGCTGCGCCCCAACGGCCGCTTCCGCGTCTCCGACATCGTCTGGACGCGCCCCCCGTCCGAGGCCGAGCGCGCGGACCTGGAGAGCTGGGCCGGCTGCGTCGCCGGCGCGCTGGAGCTGGACGATTACGTGGCGAAGCTGCGCGCGGCCGGCTTCGACGATATTCGAACGGAGCTGAAGGGTGGCGCCAGCGACAAGGGCTGGGCGAGCGCCTACATCAGCGCCCGCAAGCCTGCGCCATCGACCTGCTGCTAACGATTCGAGAAGGAGGTGCTCCCGATGTGTCCCTGCACGCCGGAGTGCTGCTGCTGCGACTGCTGCTAACGTCGCAGGCCAGCGAACGACAAAGGGAGGCCGCATGCGGCCTCCCTTCGCTATGGCGGCGCCGGGAAGTCGAACTCTGGGAAGCGCTCTTCAAACGGCAGCGCGGGTCGGAAACCAACCAGGAAGACCGTCTCGTCTTGGACAAATGGGCGCCACCCTGCGCCCGGCGCGAGCAACTTGGTCTGGGTCGCGGAAAGGATGGCGCTGCCCGCGCCGGTTTCCCCCGCCACCTCGGCGAGGTCGATTTCGGGAATCCGCCATGCGTAGTAATCATCCCCAACATCGGCTGGGTCAGCCACCTGCACGAAGAGCGCCACGCGGTCGCTCGTGTAGGGGCGGGCGTCCGCGCCGGTCGTGACGCGCAGGCGCTGGTAGATCTCCGCCAGCCGCTCGTGTTCGTCCGAGGCGCCTTCGCCGGGCGGGCGGTCAAGGCCCAGCGCGCGCACAGAATTGGTGCCCTGCTTGGTGTTGAGGTAGAGGTAGGTAACGGTGGCGTCCTCCGGACCGTCCCAGCCAGGCTCTTCGAAGACATAGAAGTCCAAGAACCCTTCGTCGGCCAGGTCCTCCACTAGCTCCCGCACGTCAGCCTCCGGGACTCGAGCGCGGGTGATCCGATGGCCGCCGTTGCCGTCTGGCTCCGCCCGGATCAGCGTGCCGTCGCCGTAGAGGGTGAGCCAGGGCGGCGTCAGGCGCTGCTCGATCTCGGGAAGGCTTGGGTCGATGTCCAGCGCCTGGACGATGATCGCGCCGTCGATCCGGAGATAGTCGATGGGCGCGGTGTCCTCATCGAACAGGCAGCCGGCGGCGGCCGCGACGCAGATGACGATGGATGCGAACCCTAATGTTCTGATCATGCCAGGGGCGTGGGCCTACGCTGCCAGCTCTGCCGCGAGCGCGCGCAGGTCCAAGCCCGGCTCGTCGAGCTGGCGGAGGACGGCCTCGGCGGGGGCGCGCTGGCCCTGGGACCACAGCTCGCGCAGCGCCGCGCCCGCCTCGGGCTGGGCGAACCACGCCTCACCCCAACGTCGAGCGAACCAAGCGCGCACCTGCGCGTCGAAGATCCAGGCGCGCAGGTAGCGCGCGCAGTAGAACCCGTCGTCCAGGTCGGAAAGGTAGTCGGCCGGCGTGTAGCGCGCCCCCACGTGTTCGGAGAGCAGGGAGGCGTAGCGCTGGGCGCGCGGCCGCACGTCGGTGCCGGTGTGGAGCTCCAGCTCGTAGAGGAGCTTTGCGGCGTAGCGTCGGAGCATGTAGAGCCGGTGGAAACGCCCGAGCGACAGGTAGGCCGCGCTGTCCTCGTATCCCAGGTAGTGCCGCAGCCACGCCGCGCTATCGAGCAGGTGCTCCAGGACGAAGGCGAAGCCCTCAGTCACGGAGTTGTCGCCCAAGCCTCGAAAGGCGAAGGGTAGCTCCGGTCGGATGTGGGCGAAGTGTTGGGCGTGGCCCGCCTCGTGGAAGAGCGCGCGGTAGTCGTCGTGGCCGCCGTGCGGGCTGATCACCAAGTACACTTCGTCCGGAATCGATACGGGCGCGCAGAACGCGCGCGGCGACTTCTTGGGGCGCTCCTCCGTATCGAGATGGACGTTGGGGTGGCGCGCCGCGAGACCCAGCCCTTCGAGCGAGGCCTCGAGCGCGGGGAGCAGGCGCTCGCGCGGGAATGCGGCGTCATGCTCCGGTGAGCGGAACAGGCGCAGCAGGTCGCTGCGCTCCGCCTGAGCGGGCGTCAGGCCCATCGCCGAGAGCTCACGTTCGAGGCGATTCCGGTAGTGGGCCTCGGTCTCCGCAAGGAAGCGCGTCATCTGGGCCCGCAGGTCGTCCAGGTCGAGCGCGCCGACGCGCTGGCACATCGCCGCGTAGTGCGGGAATCCTAGGTCGCGCGCCTGTGCGTACATCGCGTCCCAGCGACGCTCGCGGAGGGGGTTCTGAGCGGCCGTCACCTCGGCGCGCCGGGCGTCCAGTTCGTGGCGGCGGGCGGCGTCCGGTTCGTTGATGATGCGCTGCTGCACGGCACGGTAGGGGAGCGCCTCGCCGTCCCAGGTCACCGTGTCCGATGTCTCGCGCGCGGCGGTCTCCTCCACCAGCTCTTTCACCGCCTGATCGAGATAGCCTTCCACGACGAACTGGCGCAGGTGGGGGAGCCGCTCGTCCCCGTCTGAGGCGGCCAGCACGCGGTCGACGGTCTCGCGCCGGAAGACGTCGGCGTGGCGCTGGTAGATCGGCGCGAGGGCGAGGTCGTCCTTTTGGCCGGAGTAGTTGAGGTAGTATTCGCGCGTGGTCGCGCCGGAGAAGGCTTCGGCCTGGGCGTCCAACCAGTCGAGCAGTTCGGCGTCGGTTCGAGGGATCACGTTTGCCATCGGAGCGCAGCGCCTCAGGTGGCGCCGTCGCCACCGCCCGGGCTGGACGGAGCATCCAGCGGCGGTGGCGGCGAGATGGAGCGGCGGGCGGTCTGGAAGAGGGGCGGAATCACGCGCCATTCGTTCACGAACCAGAGCAACGCGAGCACGATGTACAGCGCGCCGAAGCCGATGCGCACCTCCGGCATGGGCGTCACGAGCTGGATGGAGAACAGGCCAGCAATGAGCAACGATTCGATGAGGCCGAAGCTCAGGCTTGCTAGCACCGCCACGGCGAAGAGCGACTGGCCGGCGGTGAGGAACACCTCCTCCACCTGCCGTGCGTCCATGTCCAGCGGGGAGATGGTCTGGCCGGAGATGCTGTAGGCCACCGGCAGCGTGCCCACCAAGAGCGTCCACTGGTTCACCTTGGAGGAGATGAGGAGCGTCATGCCGGCGCCCGCTCGTCCGCGCAGGGCGAGCATGGCGGCGAGCAGGAACTCCGGCGCCTCTGAGGCGAGCGGTGCCACCCATTGCACCAAGATGAACTCGTTGATGTCCAGCGCTTCGCCGGTGTGGATCAGCCCTTCCGCAAACGGCTCCGCCGAAGCGAACACCACGCCGGCCGCGAAGGCGAACAACCCAACGACCGCCGCCCAGCGCAGCCGCATGGGGAGCGCGGCGATGGCCTTCGCGGGTCCCACCAGCGGCTGCTCTTCCAGCGGCGGCGTGCGCGACGAGAGGATCAGGTACGCGAGGAAGAGGCTGATCATCACCGCGCTGTCCAGCAGCGAGAGGTGCTCGCGCAGCGGGATGGTGAAGCTGTAGAGCGTGGCGACGCCTAGAAAGATCAGCCCCACGGCGTTCTGCTCGCTTACCGGCAGGTCGCGCCCGCGCGGCCGCATATGCTGGCGGTAGTAGAAGATGAAGAAGACCACCGGCCAGCCGAGGCCGATCAGCAGCCGGTTCGCGCCGGTCATGTTCGCCAGCGCGAAGGCCGCGTTGTCGGGATTGTCCGGCGCGGTCCAGGCGAAGTACAGGTCCACGGCGTACTCGGGCAGCACGGCGATGATCGCCAGGATCGCCAGCGCCAGCGTGGCCGAGATCATCTGCTCCGCCACTTCCGAGGCCCACACCAGGAGCGTCGCTGCGGCGAAGATCGCCAGCCCGTAGATCAGCGACTCGACGATGTGGGGGATCTCCGGCTCGTACAGGGCGGTGATGTCGAGTGTGCGCAGCACGGGGCCGGGGGCCGCCAGCGCCACCATGGCCGCGATCTGGAGCCAGAGCTGGACGTGGCTCTCGCCGGCGGCCGGCTCGAGTTCCTTGTGAGCGGTCATCGTCTCAAGGTAGCATAGGTGGCAGCGAAGGAATATCGCAGCACACCCTTATGATCCGCCGCCTGCTCCTCCTTGCGCCGCTCCTCGCCGCCGTGCCGCTCGCCGTGGGCTGGGGCATTTCCCAACGCATGCTCCATCCACCGCGCAAGCAGGAAGACCACGACCTGAGCGACTTCGACCTGCCGGCGGAAGAGGTGACCTTCCTTAGCGCGGACGGGACGCCGCTGGCCGGTTGGTTCATCCCGGCGGGAGGCCCGGCCCCCAGCCCGGGCGTGGTGCTCTCCCACGGTTGGAGTCGGAGCCGGGCCGAGCTGCTGCCGCACGCCGATATCCTCCATCGTGCGGGCTTCGCGGTGCTCCTGTTCGACTACCGCCATCGCGGCGAGAGCGGCGGCGACGCGATCACGATGGGCGTGCGCGAGCGGGACGACCTGCGCGCCGCGCTCGATACCCTCACCGCCCGGCGCGAGGTGGACCCGGCGCGCGTGGGCGTCTTCGGCATGTCGATGGGCGGGGTGATCGCCATCTTGGTCGCCGCGGACGACCGGCGCGTGCGCGCCCTCGCGGTCGAGGCGCCCTACGCTCGGCAGGACACGATCCTGACCCGTTCGCTGCAGCACTACTTCAAGCTGCCCACGCTCGGCATCGGCGCCGTGGCCAAGCGAATCGTGGCGCTCCGGCTCGGCGAACCGCTCGCGTTGCCGGACGCGCGCGACGCGATCCAGCGCCTGGCGCCACGGCCCGTCTACGTTATTGCTGACGAGCTCGACACCGTCGTTGGGCACGATGAGACGGAGCGCGTATTCGAGGCGGCGCGCGAGCCGAAGCGCTTCTGGCTCATCCCCGGCGCCGATCACGCCCGCGGCTGGCAGGCCGCGCCGCAGGAGTACGAACGCCGCCTGGCCGCCTTCTTTCGTGAGACGCTGGCCGCCCCACGCGAGCCGGCGGCCGTCTCAGGCGATGGCTCTGAAGTCTCCCTGTAGTGCGCGTGACTGGTTCAGGATTGGTAGGTGTGGGGGTCGAGAACGGGTCCGCGGACAGGATGTTCGTGAACTGATCATGGAGTATATCGACGACCGCCACTACCGCCTCACCGCGCACGACGGCCGGGTGCCCCTCCTGTACTCCGTCAAGGCGACGAAGCCGGTCGGATAGGGAAGCGCGATGGCGGCCGCCGACGCAGACGTCGTCCTTCGCACGCGGGGGCTGCGCAAGCGGTACGGGCGCTTGCTCGCTGTGCGCGATCTCGACTTGGAGGTGCGCCGCGGGCGCATCTACGGCTTTCTCGGCCCGAACGGCGCGGGCAAGACCACCACCATCGGCATCCTCCTTGGCCTGCTCGCGCCCACAGCCGGCGAGGTCGAGCTCTTCGGCCTCGATACGCGCACGCACCATACCGAGGCGCTGCGGCGCACCGGCGCGATGCTGGAGGGCCAGGCGTTCTATCCGTTGCTCTCCGCGCGGGACAATCTGCGCATCTGGGCGGCGCTCTCCGATTGCGACGGCAGCGACCGGCGCATCGATGAGGTGTTGGCGCTGGTCGGCCTGCTGCCGCGCGCCGACGATCCCGCGCGCACCTACTCGCAGGGCATGAAGCAGCGCCTGCTCTTGGCCGGCGCGCTCATTCACGACCCGGAGCTGCTGGTGCTCGATGAGCCGACAAACGGGCTCGATCCGGCCGGCATGCGCCAGTTCCGCGACCTCTTCCGCGAGCTGGGGCAGCGCGGCAAGACGATCTTCGTCTCCAGCCACCTCCTGAGCGAGGTGGAGCTGATGTGCGATGACGTGGGCATCGTCAAGCGGGGCGAGCTGCTCACGCAGGGGTCAGTGGCGACGCTGACGCGACGCGGCCAGGCGCTCGAGCTGGAGGTGACGGACGGCGCGAAGGCGGCTGAGGTACTGCGCCGCATCGATTGGGTCAGCGGAGTAGAGCGCGAGAACAACCGGCTGGTGGTGCAGGCGCCGCGGGAGCGCGCCGCCGAGCTGAGCCGCGCGCTCGCCGAGGCGCAGGTCTACCTGGCCGAGCTGCGCCCGCGCGAGAGCACACTGGAGGACGTCTTCCTGGAGGTCACCGAGCAGACGTGATGCTCACAGGGCGTCTCATCGCGGCGGAGCTGCTCAAGGTGCGCAAGCGCTGGCTACCGTACATCCTGCTGGCGGTCATGTTCGTTGGTGTCACGTTTCAGGTCTGGATGGTGGGCTACTTGGCCTGGCGCACCAGCGACGCGGAGTTCCGGTTGGAGGCGCTGCGCGGCTTCGTGTTGCCCTGGTCGTTCGTCACCTTGCTGGATATCGGCCAGTTCTGGGGGTCCTTCTTCGTTGCGATCCTGACGTCCTCGGTCGTCGCGACCGAGCACAACTGGGGCACGGTGCGGCAGGCGCTGGTACGGGGCCAGCGGCGCGCGGATTACCTCACCGTGAAGCTGGTGGGCATCGCGGTCCTAAGCGCGGTCGGCCTTTTGCTCGCGCTGCTGTTCGGCGTTTGGATGTCGATCATTGCCACGATCGTCGTTGATGCGCCGGTGACGCTCGATGTGCCGGACGGCCCTTCGGTGCCGGAGCTGTTCCTGATGGTGCTACGCGCCGGCTACGCGGTTGTCCCGTACGGGCTGCTCGCGTTCGCGCTCACGGTGGTGAGCCGCTCCAGCA
>FLYN01005089.1_pt1 | contig 12167 bp, 8 predicted proteins | sample 1122621 | NCBI WGS metagenome assembly FLYN01 (sample SAMEA4346792, study PRJEB14843) | hot springs metagenome | biome: Terrestrial Biome; feature: Habitat; material: Sediment | place: India | collected 2012-06-12 | depth 1760 m
CCCCCACCAGCGTGCCCAGCCTGGTGGGCCGCGCGCGCTCCAACGCTGCCCTGGGCCGCTGGCAGGAGGCTGCCGCCGACATGAGCGCGGCGTTGCGCCAGCGCCCCGACCAGCCGGGCTATCTGCTCGACCGTGCCCGTTACTCCATCCAGCTCGGCCAGTTCGATGCTGCCATGGCCGATCTGAATCGGGCGATCGCTTTGGAGCCGAGCAACGTCGCAGCCATCCTGGCGCGCAGCGACGTACGCGAGCGCCAGGGCGACCAGGCCGGCGCGCTGGCCGACCTGAACCGGGCGATCGAACTGCAGCCGCAGAACGGCGAGCTGTTCGGGCGCCGGGGCGCCTTCTACGAACGCCATGGGGATGCCGATCGCGCGCTGTTCGACTACGAGGAGGCTGTGCAGCTCGATCCCCGGCTGGCCTGGGTCCACACCCGGCTTGGGCTGCTGTTCGTCAAGCGCGGCGACTTCGCCAAAGCCGATGCCAGCCTGAGCCGGGCGATCGAGTTGCATCCCGACGACCGCGACGCCTACCTGCGCCGCGCGAACATGCGGCTGGATGCCCGGCAGTTCGCTGCCGCGCTTGACGATCTGCAGAAAGTCGTCGACCTCGATCCGCGTGCGCCGGAGGCCTACCTGGCGCGGGCGCGCGCCTACCAGGCCAGCGGCGACCTGGCAGCGGCCAACGCCGACCTGAGCCTGGCGATCAAACTCGATCGCGACAATCCACAGGCCTACCTGGCGCGGGCGCGCGTCCGCCGCGCGCTCGGCGAAACCGACACCGCGCTGCAGGACCTCGAGCAGGTGTTGCTGCGCGACCCGGTGAACACCGCGGCGCGCCTCGAGCGGGCGGAGATCCACGTGGCCCGCCGCGAGTACAACGCTGCGCTCGCCGACTACGATGCGCTGATCGCCCGGCATCCCGACGACCCCGCGCTCTACATCGCTCGCGGGCGCGTCTTCCAGGCATTGGGCGACCTCACAAGCGCCGAAGCCGACTTCGTGCAGGTCACCAAACTCGCCAGCACCGCACCGGACGGCTATATCGAGCTAGGGGTGCTGGCGGCAGCGCGAGGCGATAACGCACTGGCGATGCAGAGCTTCGACAAGGCGCTGGCGCTTGGCACCGACAACGTGCGCGTGTTCGCCGCCCGCGGGCGCGTCCTCGCCGAGCAGGGCCAGATCGCGCGCAGCCTGGCCGACCTGGATTGGGCGCTGGCCCAGCGTCCCAACGATGTGGCGACCTTGCTGGTGCGCGGCAATCTCTACGCCGCCCAGGGCTGGACCGACGCTGCGATCGCCGATTTCAGCCGCGCGCTCGAGCTCGATCCCGAGCATGTGCCGGCATTGATCGCCCGCGCGCGGGTCTACGGCCAGATCGGCAAGTTCGACCTGGCGCTGCGCGACGCCGATGCTGCCGTCCGGTTGCGGCCCAACGCTGCCGACACGCTGCTGGCACGCGCACGCCTCTACGCGCTGCAGGACGACCCGGCGCGTGCGTTGGCCGATCTGAACACCGTGCTCGGACGGGACCCGCAGAATATCGAGGCGCGCGTGCTGCGCGCGCGGATCTACAACCGCCAGCGTTGGACCAACGAAGCCCTGGAGGAGCTTAACGCCGTGCTGGCGATCCAGCCGCACGACGCGGCGGCCTACAAGGCACGCGCCGCGCTGCTCCAGCAACTCGGCGATTATGCGGGCGCGCAGACCGACCTGCAAGTCGCGCAGGCGCTTGAGCCAGGCAACACCGCGCTCCTGGTGCGTCAGGCAACGCTGCTCGAGGAGCAGGGGCGCATCGACGAAGCGCTCGCGCTCTATGGCCGTGCGATCGACGCCGGCGCCGATCCGGCCGGCCTTTATCTCCACGTCGGCAAGATCCGCTACAATCTGGGGCAATACCGGCGCGCGTTGGCGAACTTCACGGCTGCGCTGGAGCACAGCCCCGACAACGCGGCGGCCTACCAGGGGATCGGTCTGGCCCAGCGCGCGCTCGGCGACGATGAGGCGGCGATCGAGGCCTTCAAGAACTATCTGCACCTGGCGCCCGAAGCGCCAGACCGCGCGGTGATCGAGGAGTGGCTGCGCAAGCACACCGGAGCTTCCTGAGCCAACTCCGTCGACTGCCGGTCACGCCGTGCCGTCCAGATATGCTCGGGCGCTCGTCGCCACACTATCGGCGACGGCATCGAGGTACTCGATGTAGCCACGCCCACAGCGCGGGATCGGCTGCGTGCCGGCGCCGGGGATCGTCAGCGAGAGCTCGCCGACTTCGCGCCCGCGTCCGCTGGGGTGGAGCAGCAAGGCGCGGCGCCGGTCGGCGCGGCTGCGCAGCCCCCAACCGGCGCCAACGGTGATGCGCTCGTAGGCTGCGGCGCACGGGAGCGCGGCGATCACCTGGTACGCAGCGTGTGACCAGAGTAGCCGCCATGTCTGCTCGGCGACCAGGGGTTCCGCAACCTCGGCTCGATCCATGGCGATGCGCTCCTTCGGGTGACTGAGGCCATGCCCGGGATGCAAAGCTATTCTACCGCAGGTGGACGAGGATGGCAATCGAGCACGCCGTTGTATCCCCTGGCCCACTGCCGGGCCGCTCACGGAGAAGAAGGAAGGTTGCATGGCCAAGTGGGGATCGGTCCATTGCCCGCGCTGCCTGCTGGTGATCATCGTAGGGTGCACATTGTTGGGCGCCTGCGATCGCGTCGCCGTCGCGCCATCCTCCGCCCCGCCTGCGGCCACAAGCGCCGTCGGGCCAACCATATCGCCCACGCCGGCCCATGCTGCCATCCCCTGCGCGGCTACGCTCGGGAACGAACAAGCGATGGATGCTGACCTACCGCCTGACGCCCTGCCTCCGGTTGTGAAGATCGCCTACGACGCCAACGCGAACACGATCGTGGTCCGCGCAGGGTCGCAGGCAACTTTGGGGATGCTGAGCCGGGCCCTCACACGACCGGCTGCGTTGCGCGAGCTGGCGCCGGGCGAGTGGCTGTTGTCGGCCAACCTGCTCGTCGAAGCGGGCGCCGCGCTGTGGATCGGCGCTCCCGAGGTGCGCTGGCTTAAGCTGCGCAGTGATGCCGAAGGCTTTGTCTGGATCAAGGCGCTCGGCGGCACGCTGACGTTTGTCAATACCTGTGTCACCTCGTGGGATCCGGCGCGGCGCAGCGTCGACGACGATTACACCGACGGGCGCAGCTTTGTGTTGGCCCGTGATGGTGCGCGCATGGACATCCGCAGTAGCGAACTGAGCTACCTGGGCTACGAGGCCGATGAATCCTATGGAGTCGCCTGGCGGCTGGCAGGCACCGGCGGCGCGGTCGTCAACAGCCGCTTCGGGCACAACTTCTACGGCCTGTACAGCTACGCCGTCGAGGGATTGGTGATCCGCAACAGCGAAGTGCACCACAGCGTGCGCTACGGCATCGATCCGCACACGCGCTCCAATCGCCTGCTGATCGAGGGCAACCGCGCCCATCACAACGGCAAGCACGGCATCATCCTGGCCGAAGGATGCTCTGAGAGCGTGATTCGCAGCAATCTCGTCTACAATAACACGCTACACGGCATCGTGCTCTACCAGGGTTCTGATCACAACCTGGTCGAAGCCAACACCGTCTCTGGCAATGGGCAGCAAGGCATCAACATTAATGACTCGTCCGACAACACCATCCACAGTAATACTGTCTACGACAACGCCGGCGCTGGCATCGGCGTGGGCCAGGGAGCCAGCGCCAACCGGATCATCGGCAACCATGTGCGCGCCAACCGCGAAGACGGCATCGTGCTCTACAGCGCCGCGCGCGACAACGTGCTGCGCAACAACACCGTGAGCGACAACGTCCGCTACGGTATCTATCTCAAGAGCGCAGGCAACACGATCGCCGGAGGCCATCACGTCTTCGGCAATCTCGTCGGCGTCTACCTCAACGTCGAGCCGCCGCCGCGGATCTCACGCACGGCCAACCGGATCTACGGCAATCGCGAGGCGGATGTGCGCCAGCGGTGAATGCGATCGTCGTTCCTGACGGGCGGCGCAGCCACCCTCCCATCCCGGCTGCGGACGTCGTGTTCGGGCAGGAGCGGGCCGGCCGCCGATCGGCTACCCGAATCGCGCTGCGGTTGTCTCCTCTGCCTGCTCGGCAGCTTCCTCGTTCGCACGCACCCATAGCCGGTAGAGCTGAAACGCCTGGCTGAAGCCCTTCAGCTCGCGTTGGAACGCCTCGATGGCCGGCGCCTCGCGCTCGATTACCCGCTGCACGCCGGGGTCGTCCATGATCGCCTGGGTCACCACGATATCGCCACCGATGCTGACGTTCTGCACCCGCGCCGCGATGTTGACCGTCGAGCCGAAGTAGTCGAGCAGGTCGTTGGCGTTGACGGCGATGCAGGGGCCACGATGCAACCCCAGCTTGATGCGCAGCGCCGGGTTGCCGCGCGCGATCTCGCCGATCGTGAACTCACGCTGGATCTCCATGCTGGCCTCCAGCGCATCCTCAGCCGAGGTGAAGACCGCCATCACCGCATCGCCGATCGTCTTGACTAGCGCCCCGCGCCGGCGGGCGATCACGCTTCCCATCACCGCGAAATGGTCGCGGACGCGCGCGTAGGCCGGCGAATCGCCGATCGTATCGTAGATGATCGTCGAGTCCTTGAGGTCGCTGAACAGGAAGGTCAGGTTGCGGATCGCGACTCCCAGGCCGGGCGCCAGCACCTCGGACGAGAACAGCTCGCGAAACTCGGCCAGCGCCGTCACCAGCGCCGCGCTGGCGGCCTGGGCGCTCCAGGCGCTCTGTTCCAGCACCACCAGTAGGCTCGTGTCCGTGGCATTCTCCAGCCTGAGCACCACCTGGCCCGGCGCGACAGCGTCCGGCGCGATGAGGATGTCGTCCGCGCTGAATCGGATGTGGGCTGTGCCAGCGCCGCCGCTCCCCACCGCTATCGGTGCGCGCACGGGGAGTTGGCGGCTGCGCAGGCGATAGGAGCCCGCGGTCAACCGGAGCTGCAGGTCTTTGCTGCCGTGCGGGGGGAGCCAGACCTGAGCCATGATGTGACGGGTGTTGGCCGGGCCACCGATGCAGAACGGCATATCGACTGCCTCCCGGATAGCGGGGCTGACGCTGAAACGCAGCTCGACCGACTCGTCGAAATTGACGTCGTAGCGAATATTGCATGAAGTGCAGTGCGCCTCGCCCGTCAGGTCGGCCAACTGCGGGGCCCGCACGCTGGCGCCGCGGCAATTCGGGCAGAGGATGTCCCATTCCAGGTCGAGCAGGCCGCTGCGCGTCGCATACAGGAACAGACGCAGCACTTCCAGCCGCGGCGCGCCCCATTGGTCGGCCAGGGCGAACGGGCGCATCCGCAGCACGTCGGGGTCGTCGGCGCTGCGCAGATGGGCGGCGAGCTGTTCGATAAGGTCTGACCGGACGCCGAACTGATGGAGCCGCTCGATCGCCAGCGCCAGGCGGTCGGCGTTCACAACAGGCCGGCGCGGCGGGGGGGGCGCGACCCGCCCGGCGGCTGCGGCGTGGGCTCCGAGCGTGCGATAGACCCGCAGCAGGTCGCCGAGCAGCTTTTTGCCGATGTAGACCCGCGCGCCGACCCAGCCAAGGGCGTTGCGGGGCTGGATGCGCACCCAGACCTCGACGCGGGTGCGATCGCCGGGCAGCGCTATGAGCCGGGAACCGGTGACGAGCCGATCGACCGGCAGCGGCGCGGCGAAGGCACGTTCAACCTGGAACCATTGCTCGAATACCCACTCGAAGGGATACTCGCGCCATGCCACGGGGATGCCCAGGTAGTGGCCGTGGACGAGCTGAGTCAGGTCCTGGTCCGGCTCGGTCCGCTCGAAAGCCGGCAGCCCGACCAGCCGGTTGACGCGATCGGTATCGGAGATCAGCGGCCAGAGGAGCTCCAGGGGGGCTTCGAGTTCGATCGCCGCGTTGAGGTTGACGACGGAGGAAGCCATGGCGGTTGCCCTTCCACGTGGAAGATCTTCGTTCACCTCAATTATACGCAGCGATCCCTTCCTGTGGACGGGTTGTGGATTAAAAAATCAGGACTCCCGCTCAGCGCCGGTTTGCCACGGGTGGGTTGGAAGGCGAAGCCCGCTGGGAATCATCGTCCTTCGGGCGTGTCAGCAGCGCAGCGTTGGATTCTTTCGGGCCTGGGGTCCCCACGTCCCGCGGTGAAGCGTTTCAGACAGGCGCTCACGGCCTGGTGGCCGACAGGAGGCCGTAGAACCAGAGCCCGCGCTCCAGCGCCTGGTACTGGCGCAGCGCCCCGATCACGTTGCCGTGCTGAACCCGTGATCGGAGGCCGATGCGATGGAAGATGACCGCCAGTGGATAGGCCCAGCAGGTCATGCGGTAGAGCCGGCGCAGCGAGGGCCGGGTGTGCGCCGTGATGTCGTCGAGCGCGGCATCCACCAGCCCGGCTGCGACCATGTAACCGAGGTGCTCCGCGCGCGTGTCGAGGTCGGGGATGGCCCAGCCGTCGAGCCATTCATGCAACAGGCGCTCGCTCGCCGCATCCAACGGCCGCGCCGCGCGGATATATTCGGCCACCACCAGGCGCCCACCGGGGCGCAACAGTCGCGCCGCTTCGCGATAGAACGCCGCCTTGTCCGGCGCATGGCACAGGCTTTCGAGCGCCCAGACGACGTCGAAGCTCCCATCGGGAAAGGGGGTTTGGGTGTAGTCGGCCTGCTCGAAGGCGACGCGCTCGCCCAGCCCGCGGGCAACGGCATAGTGCCGGGCGCGCACGACCTGGCTCCATACCGGTGTGATGCCGACCACGGTGGTGCGCTGCTCGGCCAGCCAGAAGCTGCTGCCACCCACGCCGCAGCCCGCATCGAGCACGCGCTGCCCCGGCTGAACGGCGACGCGATCGGCCAGCACCCGGTTCATGGTCACCAGTGCCTCATCGTGGCTGCGCGTGGTCGCGTCGGTATAGCCGAAGTGGACGGCCAGGTTGTTGCGGTTGATCCAGAGCAGCCGATAGTCGAGCCAGGTCTCGTCATAATAGGCAGCGAGCGGATCTCTGCGCTCGTGCATCGGTTCCCAGTTGCGGCTATCGGAACGAAGGGTCATAGACTTCTGATAATTCCAAATGCTGCATGCTGAATACCGCCTCTACCGTGTATTATGCCAGACGCAAGGCGTGTTATACAACGCGCCGCACGCCTGACAGCTTCGGAATGCCGAAGGCGGAAGGCGGACCGCCGCTCATACCGGGCAGTAGGCCCCGCGCATGCCGTTCCCTCCACCACGCCGCGCGCACCTCGTTTTATGCCTTCCGTTATTGTACGCCTTACGTTTTATGTTCCGGACTTCGCGGCTTTGACCTGCCGATAAGCGCGGCGCAGGTGCTCCTCGACCCTGATCCAGTCTGCGGCCACGTCAGTCGAGCGACCGCTCGTGATCTGATCCACGGCGTTGGCCGCCTCGACGCGGCTGAGAGCCGAAGGCCACATCGCGGCGGGTGTGCTGCCGAAGATCGCGGCATGCAACCCGGCCATAGTCGCGACGAATTGGCGTTTGTCGGGCTTGCCGGCTAATTCGCGATGGACCACCCAATAGCGCAGCTCCAATTCGGCTACCTGCTGCGGATCGAACGCGCCGTTGTTGGAGCCGGCAGCCAGGCGGTAGAACTGCTCGAGGTGTCTGCGCACCGTATCAAGCTCGTGATCCGACGGTGCGAACGCGATCGTCGCCCGCACGACATGGAACGCCGCCAGGAGCGAGCGCGGAAACGGGATGTGGAACTGCGCCTGGATCAGGCGCACCATCAGCCCAAATGTCCGCAGCCAGTTGCGCGCGTAGTAGGCTTTCCAGCCCTCAGCCTCGTAGGAGGCTACCAGGTCCGGGTCGAAGCCGCGGAGGTCGATCCCTTGTGATATCTGCTTGGGGCCGGCTTGATCCTGGTAGGTGTTCGAGTCGATCATAGTGTGGCTCGCTCTATTCCTGTTCTGGCAATAGCCCGAGCTGCCGGAGCACGCCGGCCAGATCCCAGATCTGGGTCTTCGCGATCACCAGGCCCGCCCGGTATTTGAAGATGCTGACGCCCTTGAAACAAAGGGGTTTCCCGGTCGCAGGGATGCCCAGCAGCGCCCCGCGATGCGTGCCGCTGCTGGTCCACTCGGCCACCACCGTATCGCCCTCGGCGACGAGCCGATCGATGTAGACATATGCGTCGGGAATGGCCATCAGGTAGGTGGCATAGGCCCCCGCGATCTGGGCCGGGCCGAGCATGGGCCGGGCCAGCCCGACATCGCGTAGCTCGGCAGTTGGCGCGAAGAAGGCCGCGGTCGCCACGGGATCGTGGGTGTTGAAGGTATCGACGATCTGTTGAGTGCGCGCCTTGAGGTCGGCGATCGACATGGCCGGCCTTCCTTTCTGGGCATCCTGCCTGGAGTGCTCCACATCGGTGGCGGGGATTCGTCTGGGGGTCGCGGCCCCCACCCCCTGCCCTTGCGGGGGTCGGTTGTGCCCTTGGCGCAGCAGGACGCCTCCTCCCCTCATCCCCTGCCTCCCGTTCCCGCAAGCGAGAAGGTGTGGTGGTCGCCGGAAAAAACCTCCCCCTATAAGCCCCACACCCCTGCAGTGCGACGTTTCAGAGAGGCACTGAGAAGAGTATAACCAGGTGGTCGTACACGAGTCTTGCGGGAGTCCTAACAAAAGCGGCTGCCGCTGTCGCGTCTGCACGGTCGTGCGCACACGCTCCGGCTTCTGCTGAGCTGTGGAGGTGCCGCGGCCCGACGGTTCGCGCCTTTTCTCCGCGTCTTTGCGAGCCGCAGGCGGCTTAATCGCGCGTGGGGCGGCAGTAGCTGATACTTTACTCTCCGCCTGAGCCCCACGCCGCCACGAGCTCGGGGAGGCCCACATACACCGCGTCGGGCTGGAGGATGCTATGCTCCAGCATCGCGGGTGTCGTTACCCCACTCAGCACCAGCGCCGCGGCCAAACCTGCGGCCCGCGCCCCGGCGATGTCGGTATCCAGGCGATCGCCGACGACCAGCGTGTGCTGCGGAGCGGCGCCCAGCATGGCGATCGCCGTGCGGAACATCGTCGGCGCCGGCTTGCCGATCACGAAGGGCTCCGTGTCGGTGGCAGCGCGCAACAACGCCAGGAACGACCCGGCGCCCGGCACGATCCCATCCTCGGTCGGCAACGTGACGTCGGGGTTGGTCCCGATGAAGCGCGCGCCGGCGCGGATCGCCAGGCCTGCCGTGCGGAACTTCGCGTAGGTCACCTCGAAGTCCAGCCCGACCACAACGACCTGCGGCTGGCGCTCGTCGAGGACAAAGTAGCCGTCGCCGAACAACGCCTCGTGCAGCCCGTGCATGCCGATGTAATAGACCGGCGTGCCGCGCGGCACCTGACCTTCCAGGTAGTGGCGGGTCGCCACCGACGAGGTGATCACATGGGCCGCGGGGATGCGAATGCCCATCGCCGCCAGCTTCGCCTCGTATTGCGTCGGGGTCAGCGTCGAGTTGTTGGTCACACAGGCGTAGGCGATTCCACGCCGCTCGAACAGCGCCAGCAAGGCGTTGACGCCCGGCAGCGGCTGCTGCCCGCGATACAACACGCCGTCCATGTCGAGCAGAACGGCGCGAAAACGATGCAAGTCCAGTTGTTGCATTCGGCCTCCGTGGGCTAGCCGCCGACGTGGACTGCCGGGCGGCGCTCGGGGTCGGGCTCGGCTTCGCGCAGGATCTCGCGCGTCACCGGAGCGATATCGCCCTCGCCAAACACCAGAAAGCGCACGAGATGCTTGAGCGGGTTGCCTTCCGTCCAGGCAAAATACACATGCGGGATTTTACCGGTCAGGTCGCGCAGGTAGAGCAGGAACGCTGCGATGGCGTTGGGGACGGCCGTGCTCTCCGCCCGCAACACCTTGTAGCCGTCGACTTCCACCCCGCGAACGCGAAGAACGCCCTCGAAGTCGGAAGGATCACATACCACCACCTCCAGAAAAAGCACCGGGTCGTCCTTCGGGATGTGGGTGTCCTCGCGCATCTCTTTCTCTTTCCAGCGATATTCGTTCACATCGCCGGTGTCGGGCTGGTTGGCGATGATCCGGATCTCGCCCCGGCTCGCTTCGCCGATGAATCGCTGAGCCGTCACGTCCAGCACGATCTGCTCGGTGCGCAATTCGGTCGAGCGCAAGACCCGCGAGATCAGCGAAGTGATGATGATCGTGCCGATGAAGAACGAGGCGATGTGGATCCCTTCGGGACGCTCGATGATGTTGGCGATCGCTGTATAGATGAACACCAGCAAAATCAGCCCGAAAACGATGCTGTCGCGCCGCGTCGCTCGCTGCCACACCGAGAGCAGCACCGCGGCCGCTGCTGAGGTCATGAGCACCAGCACGCCGGTGGCGTAGGCACCGCCCTGGGCTTCAACATCCGCTTCGAAGATGATCGTGACGGCAAAAGCGACCACGGCAAAGATCAGCACCAGCGGACGGGTCGCGCGTGTCCAGCCCGGCGCCATGCCGTAGCGCGGCAGGTAGCGTGGCACGATGTTGAGCAGCCCGGCCATCGCCGAGGCCCCGGCGAACCAGAGGATGGTGATCGTGCTCAGATCGTAGAGCGTGCCGACCAGGTCGCCCAGGTAGGTATGGGCGAGCAAGGCCAGCGCCCGCCCGTAGGCTTTGCCGCCCGGCTCGAATTCGTGGTGCGGGATGAGCGCCGTCGTCACCACACTGCTGCTGATCAAAAACAGGCTCATGATCAGCGCGGCGGTGGTGAGCAGTTTGCGCGTGTTGCGGATCCGCCCCACAGGCCGTGCTTCGGTATCGTCGGGGTCGCCACGCACGAGCGGCATCACCGCGACGCCGGTCTCGAAGCCCGATAGCCCCAAAGCCAGCTTGGGAAACAACAGTAGCGCCATGCCAACCATGGCCAGCGGGTTGCCATAGTTGGCGAACAGGGCGCGCTCCCAGTCGATCACCGCTGCCGGGTGCAGCACCAGCTGGTATAGCCCGGTCGCGACGACGATCGCGTTCAACATGAGGTAAACGCCGACCAGCGTGACTGCGACGCCGATCGCCTCTTTGAAGCCCTTGAGGAAGATCGCAGCGAGGATCGCAATAAGCACCAGGGTTACGGCTACTTTATGGTGCTCCAGGGACTCGGGTATGAACGGGTTTTCAACGATGTGGGCGGTGGCGTCGGCCGCCGACAGCGTGATGGTGATGATAAAGTCGGTGGCCGCGAACCCCAGCAGCACCAGCACAAACAGTTTGCCCTGCCACCAGGGCAACAACCGTTCGAGCATGGCGATCGACCCTTCGCCGTGTGGGCTCTCGGCAGCGACACGCCGATAGATCGGCAGCGCGCCGAGCAGCGTCACCAGCACGAGCACCAGCGTCGCGACCGGCGACAGGATCCCGGCTGCGAGCGCCGCGATGCCCGGCTGATAGCCGAGCGTCGAGAAGTAATCGACGCCGGTGAGGCACATCACCTGCCACCACGGATGGGTGTGCGCATGGGCTGTCTGCGCGCGCTTATATGGGCCTTCGAGGGTGCGTTGCTGCCCTTCGAGGAGCCAGCGCGCAAGGCGCTGCAAAGGCCGGTCTGCCGGGCGAACTGATCGGTCCATCGCATGCTGCTCCTGGGTTGTGCGTTCGAGCTCTCCCTGCCGCCCGTTCCACACCACCGCCGTATTCTACCATCAACCGTGCTCCTGGCTATCGCTCAACATCCATCCACCACGCCGGCCCGGGTGTGCTATGATATGGGCGATCGTTCGCGGGGACAGGGCGATCGTTCCTCTCATGAAGCAGTGCCGGGCATGAGCGATCCGATCGAGGGGTTGTTCACGACATCAGAGATGGCGGCGATCTTCTCAGCCGAGGCCCACGTGCGCCAGTTGCTGGCCTTCGAGGCGGCGCTGGCACGTGCCGAGGCCCAGGCCGGGGTCATCCCGGCCGAGGCAGCCGTGGCCATCGCAGCAAGCTGCCGGGTCGAATTGTTCGATGTGGCGGCGCTGTACCGTGAAGCAGCGCTGGCGGGAACGCTGGCCATCCCGCTGGTGCGCGCGCTGACCGGGCAGGTCGCACCGGAGGCCCGGCAGTTTGTCCATTGGGGAGCGACCAGCCAGGACGCGATCGATACGGCCATGGTGCTGCAGATGCGCGCGGGGATCGATGCGCTTGTGGCGGGGG
>FLYN01018507.1_pt1 | contig 12141 bp, 10 predicted proteins | sample 1122621 | NCBI WGS metagenome assembly FLYN01 (sample SAMEA4346792, study PRJEB14843) | hot springs metagenome | biome: Terrestrial Biome; feature: Habitat; material: Sediment | place: India | collected 2012-06-12 | depth 1760 m
TCATCAGCGAGTTGATACAGCGCATGGGAGTGGATAACCCCATCGTGCGAGCCGTCCGCGACAAAGCGGCGCTGATGACCAACGGGTTCAGCGCCAAACTGCTGGCGAAAAAGGCGAGTCTGGCCTTCCTGAGCGACGAACAGAACAGCCACCTGTTTGACCCCGACGAACGCGCTGTCATCGAAGCTCACATCCCCTGGACACGCCGGATTGCGGACCGGAAGACCCTGTATCAAGGCCGGCCTGTTGATCTCCTGCCGTTTATTGCCGAACACCGTGAGCGCTTCGTCATCAAGCCCAACGACGATTACGGCGGGCACGGCGTCGTGTTGGGCTGGGAGGCGTCGTCGGAGGAGTGGAACGCGGCTATTCAAAGAGCGCTCACCATCCCGCACGTCGTCCAAGAACGTGTCAGTCCGGTCATCCGGGACTTTCCGATGCTGCTCGACGACGGCCAACTGGACATCAGCCCACGCTTTGTGGATGCCGATCCTTACGTGTTCTATGGCAAAACGGTAGGCGGCTGCCTGACGCGGCTCTCGTCCGTCGCCCTGCTCAACGTGACAGCGGGCGGCGGCTCGGTTGTACCGATGTTTGTGATTGAAAAGAAGTAGGTCGCTACCCCTCGCGCCGGTACGGTTTGAGCAGCGCCGCCGGATACGACACGTTGCGACCCACGACGGCCAGCACCACCAGCGTCATGATATACGGCAGCGCCAGCAGGAATTCGTGGGGAATCTGGATTTGCTCGGCCTGAAGCCGCCATTGCAGCGCGTCCAATCCGCCAAAGAGCAGCGCGCCCGCGAGGACTTTCCACGGCTGCCAGTTGCCGAAGATAACAATCGCAATGGCAATCCAGCCACGCCCATTGATAATGCCATGTTGAAAAGCCCCAAGCTGCGCCAGCGAGAGGAACGCGCCGCCTATCCCCATCAACGCGCCGCCCACCACCAGCGCAACGTAGCGCACGAAGTAGACGTTAATGCCGGCGACATCGGCTGCCTCGGGGTTCTCGCCCACCGCCCGCAGGCGGAGGCCAAACGACGTTCGCAGCAGCCACCACGCCAGCACCGGAACCAGCAGCAGCGCGACATAGGTGAGCGCGTACTGGTTGAAGATCGGTTCGAGGATCGGATCGGCAAACAGGGGAAGCCTGGGGAAAGACTCATCTAAGGAAGGTGGTGTACTCGCGCCCCCATAGCGAACTCGGAATACGAACAGCGCAATACCGCTGGCAAACAGCGTAATGCCTAACCCGGATACATGCTGGTTAAGCCCCAGCGTCACCGACAAAAAGCCCATGAGCAGGCCGAGGAGAATTCCGGCCAGCGCCGCAAACAGCAGTCCCGTTATCAGCGAGCCGCTGATTTCTGCCACAACAAAGCCGGTAAAGGCCGACAGCAGCATCGTACCTTCAATGCCCAGGTTCAAGATACCCGCGCGCTCAACGATCATTTCCCCTAACGCGGCAAACAGGATAGGGGTAGCAATTCGTAGGGTCGCGCCGATCAGAGTCGCTATATCGGTCAGGGTTTCCATCGCTCAGTTTCTCCTCAGCCGGTAGCCTGTCAACAGCAGCGCCGCCAGCGTGACCAGCAGCAACACCGCTTGAATGATGTCGCCCAGGTAAACCGGGATGTCCAGCGCGCGGCTGGCCGACAACGCGCCAGTATCTATCAGGGCAATGAACAGGGCAGCCAGCCCGACCCCCCAGGCCGACAGGCCGCCAAGCATAGCGATAATAATGCCGGTATAGCCATAGCCAGGGGACAAATCGCGTATCAGATAATAGTGAATGCCACCAACTTCGCCGACGCCTGCAATCCCTGCTATGCCACCGCTGATGAGCGCTGCGGTGAGCATCACGCGCCCAACCCGGACACCCATAAAACGCGCCGCATCACGCCCCCGCCCGACGGCTCGCAGTTCCAGGCCGAAGCGCGTCCGAGAAATCACCCACCAGAGCGCGAGCAAAGCGACTACTGCGAGCAGAGCGCCGAGATGAATACGAGTCCGCGCTACCAATTGAGGAAATTGAGCACTCGCAGCAATGGTCGGTGAATGCGGCCAATCGCTAATGGGGTCGCGCCAGGGGCCATTCAGCAGCGCGTCCACGATGAACAGCATCACCGAGTTGAGCAACAGGGTGGTCACAACCTCGTCTATGTTGAGCCTGACTTTGAGCAGCGCGGGCGGCAGCGCCCACAGCGCGCCGGCGATGAACCCACCAACCAGCATCAAGGGGAGAGCGACGAACGGCGGCTGGCCTTCCAACTGCGTACCCAGCCAGGCAGCCGCCATCGCGCCAGCGTAAAGCTGCCCCTCAGCGCCGATGTTGTAATAACCACCGGCGAAAGCGAAGGCCACCGCTACGCCTGTGAGCAGCAACGGCGTGGCCTGCACCAGCACCTCGGCGCGGCCCGTCGTTTTCAACAAGGGGTTGATGAGCAGCTCGAAGAAGGTGTCGCCCGGATTGGCCCCGGTTGAAATAATGAGGATGCTGACCAGCAGAAAAGTGATGGCGACTGTAATCAGTGGGATTAATCCGCGCTGCCACACAGGGGCGGGCGCACGCTCAAGTTTCACGCCAAACATAAGTCCCTCTAAGGTATGAGGTATGAGGTATGAGGTATGAGTATGAAGGTAATTCACCAGGACTCATATCTTGTACCTTATACCGGACTGCTGACTTTTCCTCCGGCCATGAGGAGGCCGATTTCATGTATATTGGCTGTCTCGGCAGAGAACCGGGCGACGATTTGCCCTTCGTAAATGACCAGAAGCCGGTCGCTGAGGAGCAGGGTTTCGTCAAGGTCTTCGGACACCAGCACAATCGCCGCACCACGCTGCTTCTGCTCCAGCAGTTTCTGGTGGACGTATTCGGTAGCACCCACGTCGAGGCCGCGCGTCGGCTGGGCGGCAACGACGACGACAGGCTGCTGCGACAGCGTTCGCGCCAGGATGATCTTCTGAATATTGCCGCCTGACAGGGTTCGCACCAGGTCATCGGGTTTCGCCTTGATCTGAAACTCCTCGATCAAGCGGCTGGCTGTGTCGTGAATCTGCTGGTAGTCCAACTGGCTGCTGCGGGTGAAATCGCCGATATGTTCCAGCGTCAGGTTCTGGGCAACGGTCAGATCGCCGATGACGCCCTTGAGGCGATCCTCAGGAATACGGCCCACCTTCATGCGGTAGAACATGCGCGGGTCGCCCAGCGCCAGCGGCTCGCCGTTGACGCGCACCTGACCTGAATCCGGCTTCAGCATACCGGTGAGCACGTTGACTAACTCGCTTTGCCCGTTGCCGGCGACGCCGGCGATTCCCACGACCTCACCCGCATGAACATTGAAGGACACATCCTTCAGGACAGCGACGCCGCGCCTGTCCGTCAGGTTCAGACGATCCACTTCGAGGGTAACCATCTGGTCTCTAGGGTGAGAGATATTTGAAGCGACGGGCACCGTAGTGCGCCCGACCATGAGCCGCGCCAGCGCCATCGGGCTGGTCTCCGACGTGCGCTCGCGCCCGACGACTTTGCCATGCCGCAAGACAGTCACGCGCTGGCTGATCGCCATCGCCTCATCGAGCTTGTGCGTGATGATGATGACCGACAGACGCTTCTGCTGTAAATCACGCAGACTCTCAAACAGTTTTTCGGTGTCGTTGGGTGTCAAGACCGCCGTCGGTTCATCCAGGATGAGGATGCGGCAGTTCCGGTACAGCGCTTTGAGGATTTCCACGCGCTGCTGTTCGCCGACGGACAAATCACGCACGACAGCGGCAGGGTCAATGGTGAAGCCATAGGCTTCGGCAAGCTCCTCAACGGCGCGCCGCATCGCCTCACGGTTCAACAGCTGCCCGCCTTCGTAGCCGAGCACGACATTTTCGGCGACGGTGAACGTGGGCACCAGGGAGAAGTGCTGCGAGACGAAACCCACGCCTCTGGCAATGGCATCGGCAGGCGACTTCAGATGCGCCGGCTGACCCTCGATAAAAATTTCGCCTTCATCCGGCTGGTACATGCCGTAGAGAATTTTCATCAGGGTCGTTTTGCCCGCGCCGTTTTCCCCCAGCAATGCCTGGATTTCATTTGCCTCAACGTCGAGGTCAATCGAATCGTTGGCAACCAGCGTCCCAAAACGCTTGGTGATGCCACGCATCTGTACAACGTGCATGAAGTCCATCCAACAGCATCAGGATACGTATAGGGCGTTGGAGGGTACTGCCAACGCCCTATCAAGCCAAACTGTCTAATCGTTCGATTAGCTGTCTGTTTCCTCGCCAAAGATCTCGGTTGGCGGCTCTTCGTCAATCGGCACGCGGAAGAGGCCATCCAGAATTTCCTGCTGGCGAGTCATGACCATCTCGATCAGTTCCGGGTCAAGCGTTTCCTCGAAGCCGTGGAACGGGGCGAGGCTCGCGCCGCCCTTGCCCATCATGGAGAAGTCCTTTAAATCCTGCGCCGTATACGTGCCGCCAGCGACCTGCTCAATCACGTACTGCACCGTAGGGGTCATGTTCCACACGGGGCCTGTAACAACAGTCTCCGGCGCGAGTTCGTTCTGGTCGCTCATGTTGCCAAAGGCGAGCAGACCGTTCTCCTGGGCCGCTTCAATCACGCCAAATCGCTCAGCGAAGAGTATATCTGCGCCCGCGTCAATCTGCGCCAGGGCGGCTTCTTTGGCCGCTGCCGGGTCAAACCAGCTATTGATGAAGGTGACCAGCACTTCAGCATCTTCGTTGACTTCTCGCACGCCAATGGTGAAGGCATTGACGATCCGGTTGACTTCCGGCACCGGATACCCGGCGACGACGCCGATAACATTGCTCTCCGTCAACGATCCGGCGATCAGCCCGCTTAAATAGGCAGGCTCGTGAATCCAGTTGTCAAACACCGACAGGTTTGGCTCGGACGGCCCCAGGCCAGAGCCGAAGACAAAGGCAATTTCGGGATAGTCACGGGCAACGCGCCGCACCGCCTCTTCATTGCCAAAGGCATCGCCGAAAATAATATCGGGCACCTGCTCCTCAGCGACCTCGCGCAGGATGCGCTCCATATCTCCGGCGTAACCGATGTCGTCCACGAAATCGTAGGTAATCTGCCCGGCCTCCTCCGCTTCCAGCAAGGCGGTATGAATCACGCCGTCCCAGGGTTCTTCGATGGCGGTGGCGAAGGCGGCGAACACATCCAGCGGCTCATCTTGCGCCGACAACGGGGCAACCGAAATCGCCAGTACAAATAGTAAACACAACAGTACGATTTTGTCTCTCATCAGTTATCCTCCGAAATGTATACGTCGCCAAAAATGTGGTTGCGTGTGTATAGTATACTGGCTTTCTGCCTGAGTCAACAAACCACGTGAAGGAGCACTGCGATGCCAGAGATCATCCTGCGCCGCTGCCGTCTACATGGTCAGCCAGACAGCGTAGACATCGCTATTGAGAACGGGCGATTCACACGGATTGAACCCACTGTGCACGAGAAGGGGAGCCAGGAAATAGATTGCCAGAACTATCTGGTCACGCCGCCGTTTGTCGAATCGCACATCCACCTGGACTCGGTGCTGGCGGCGGGGAAGCCGCGCTGGAACGAGAGCGGCACGCTGTTTGAGGGCATTCAGATATGGTCGGAGTACAAGCAGACGTTGACGAAGCAGGATGTCCAGCAGCGGGCGTTGGAAGCGCTCAAGCTGATGGCGGCGCATGGCGTCCTCTACGTGCGCACGCACTCGGATGTCACCGAGCCGAAGCTGGTCGGGCTGGATGCGCTGCTGGAACTACGCGAACAGGTGAAAGACTGGATGACGTTGCAGGTGGTCGCCTTCCCTCAGGATGGCATTTATTCACGTCCTGAACATGAGGGGTTGCTGGAGGAAGCCCTGCGACGGGGCGCAGATGCCGTCGGCGGCATCCCCCACTACGAACTGACGCGCGAGGACGGGGTGCGCTCGATTGGGCGCATCTTCGACCTGGCAGAACACTATGACCGGCTGATTGACATTCACTGCGACGAAGTGGACGACGACCAATCACGCTTCGTGGAAGTGATTGCGGCAGAAGCCATCAAGCGGGGGAACGGCGAGCGCGTGTCCGCCAGTCACACGACGGCGTTTGGCTCGTATAACGACTCTTACGCTTATAAACTGATGGGTTTCCTGCGGCGGGCGCAGATCAATTTCATCCCCAACCCGCCTATTAACATTACATTGCAAGGACGGCAAGATACGTATCCTAAGCGACGAGGGCTGACCCGCATCAAGGAGCTGTGGCAGAACGGGATCAACGTGAGCTTAGGGCAGGACTGTATCCACGACCCCTGGTATGTGTTTGGAACGGGCAACATGCTGGATGTTGCTTACTTGGCTGTCCACGTGTCGCAGATGACAGGACTGAAGGAGATTGATGCCTGCTTTGATATGGTGACCAGCAATGGCGCTCGTTCGCTGCATCTTCAGGATTATGGGCTGAAGGTAGGCAATCCGGCAAATGTGGTTGTGCTCGACGCGCCTAATGCGTTTGAGGCAATTCGCCACCGCACGAAAGCGAAATATGTCATTTCGCAGGGGAAGCTCATTGCGCAGACAGTGCCGGCCAGAACAGAAATTGATCCGGCAGGAATCGCCCTCTCCCCACAGACATCCGTTGCCGATTAAAATAAACCGAGCAGTCTATCTCCAGGCTGCAACGTCACAGGCGTGCTAAAGGTTATCAACGTGTCCGTCTTGCTCGTTTCCAACTTTGCTGCAAGCGGTTGTTCGTTGATTGCCACTGAACGCACATAAGCATATTCAGCGCGCAATGACCGGAGGGTTTGTTGGCCGTAGTCGCAACGCAGCGAAATCTGGTCGTCGCGCTGCTCGTAGACACCCCAACCGGTGCCGGTTGACCAGAAGCAGCGGAACGGTCGTTGCGACACGGCAGGGCGAAAGCCGATGTGTCCAATGGTCAGGTCGCATTCAAAGCCGGAGAGCGCCAGCAGGAGCGTCCATGAAGCCAGCGAACGCGCATAGTGACTGCCGCATTCCATCTCGTTCCAGGGATTGCGGCGCTCGCCGTTGTAGCGGGCACGCAGCCCCTCGACGATGGCCAACCCCTCCTGGACAAACCCCTCGTAGATGAGGTGCCCGGCCACCTGGTACTCAATACCGCTCCACACCTCGTCGCTGTAGACAAACGGCAAGTCCGGGCGTCCGCCGCGCGGCCAGGTACAGAGGAGCAGTCCCGCCTCGTCAGCCAGCGCATAAATTCGCTGCGCATTGTTGTGGTCGCGCAGGCTGGGGCGGAAGTTGTAGCGGAAAACAGATGCGAGAGTCTGGCGTGTGTGCGCCTCATCAAACAACAGACCCAATCCGCAGACACGCGCCATCCATGCCCCAATGAGTTGGTCAGACAGACAACCTGCTCCATACTGGTATTTCGGATTCCCTTCTCGCTGCCCGCCCAGGCTGATGTCCGTCCTCATGGGCGAATGCTGGACTGCTTCCGGGTCAATGCGCTGCTCGTAGTATTCACCGTTGTAGAGGTTGGCATCCATCCAATCGCGTCCGGCATCCGCCAACTGGCTGTATCGTGCAGCCGAGTCCATGTCGCCAAGCGCTGTCGCTATCTCCGCCGCGCAGCGCAACCCGCCGGTATACCAGCTTTGCATCATGCTGTTAGGACCATAGAACTCGATGTCGTAGGTGTTGTGCTGCAACCCCTCCATCACGCCGTCCTGGTTGTAGTCCCAATATAGCCAGGCGTATTCCAACGCGCGTTTCGCCAACGGCCACAGCGAACGCAGCCACGCCGTATCCCCGCTCAGCTTCCAATCGCGGTAAAGCTGCATGATACCGCCCATCTGCCCATCGGCTGCCGGATGAAAATCGGGCGGGGGTGTACCCAATGGCAGCGCCAGGCGAAAGGTCAGCCGTCCATCATCGTGCATGTTGTAGCGATAGTCGTTCTCCCGCATCGAGCGCTGCAACGACGGGTAAAGGTAAGCATGGGTGAGCGCATAATTCCAGACGTGATCGCACGACCCTTCGCAGCACCCGGCTTCAGCATGAACGCCCTCGAAACCGTAGAACGAGCCGTCTTCCAACAGTGTTACTGTCGTCGTCTTCAAGATGGACATCTGGCTGGACAGGGCGTCTATCACGACAGGTGGCAGCGTCGAAGCGAACAGTGCACGGTGGAACTTCTCGGTATCCGCTCTCAACCGTTGCTCGTTGCGCGCAACATAGCGCACCACGTCGAGCGCGTCGCCGAAGCGCTGCGCATAGGGCACGCGCCAGGTGATGCTGGTATCGTCAAGCGGCGTATAGGAGTTGTCCCAGTATTTGATGAAATTGGGGAAGTACCAGGCGATCATCAAAGGCAGCGCCGCCGATTCGCCAGGGGCGAGCCGGACATGCAGCGCCAATGAGCCGGTGTCGCTTGAATTGGGAGGGGTCGGCTCAGGATAAGTGCGGTCTCGCAAGCGTCCGGTGGATGAAAACTCATCCCAGAAATATTGCAGGCTGTCGAACCAAGCGCCGCGCAGCCAGCAGGTCTGACAGCTCACATCGTTCCAGGTGGTTGCCAATGCCAGTGAGCCGCCGTAGGGCATGTCGTTGGTGTAATGCTCGCTGCTCATCAGGATGGCCGATATACCCTCGGTCTGGACGAAGCGGTTGACGTTGCGATTACCCGTACCTTTGAATTCGCCGTGCTCAACGCGGGTGAAGGGGCCATGTCCTCGATAGCCGACGGCGTTGAACAAATTGGCCGCCAACGAAACGTCAACAGGCGCTTTACCGGGGTTCGTCACCGTAACTTCAAAAATCCCCACCGGCAGCCCCGAATCCTCGACGTTGAGGGGGATGAACGGGTTATAGACAAACAGGGAGACGCTCACTGGCAGAGAGGGGTCTTCAAAATCCACCCAGGCGAAGGGATACTCGCCGCGAAACGTCGTCTTCTGAAGGTGCTTGAGTCCCGCGCCGGCCTCTCGGCGCGCGCCGAAGCCAAAGCCGTAGAATTTCTGCCCGCCGACATCGCCCATGAGCGGCAAATCCGGCCAGCTTTCCAGCACGCGAGCGTCGGTTGATCCGTCGTCAGCGCGCGTCCAGATAGACAGGAACGTATGGGGCAGGATGCTAAGCTTATTTGGACGGTGAAAAATCTCCCAATCCACCAGCGCCCCCTGGCCGTTGATGGAGAAGCAGCCCGTACCAATGCCGCCGATGGGAAAAGCAATCGTCCGAAGTTGGGAGCCGCTATAGGTAAAGTGATCGCTCATTACGGATTCACCAGTTAGATGACTTCGATGAAATTGCGATGGGGAAGCGCTGGAAAGGGCGCGTGTGGCTCGGTTTGATACCAGAAGGCCGTCGAGGCGATGTCGTCTTGCAATGGCAGATACCGGCTGCGCCCACCCATTTCCGACATCCAGCCCAACGCCTGAATCGTCACCCGTAAGTCCTGTTGGAAACGAATCGGGTCCATAATATGCCAGCGATACATCCCAAATCGCTGCTGGCTCTGATACAAGCCGTCGGGCTTGATGACCTGCGGCAGACCGGAATAGGGCGACGAAAACACGCCGTATTCGCCTCTGGGATGCTCAAAGTTCCAGGCGCCGCCGAAGTAATCTTCCGTGCCGGTGCCGCAGATCGTCGGAAACTCCTCGTCGCCATCCATGTAAAACTTGATTTCGCCCTCGCCCCACCAGCCGTTGTTATTGACCCCCCAGGCAAGGTACGTGCCGACATAATGCCCCTGGCCGCGCACGCCGTCCAGCAGCGTGTGCACCTGCTGGTACGGCAGCGGGTTACTGCGCCGCCACTGCGCGTGAAGGTAGGCCACGTCATCAGGTACATCGGTCAGCGTATAGGTGATCTGGTAATAGAAGCCACGTATCTCGTCGTCGCTCAGGTTTTCCAGCGTGATGCGCGCGCTGCGGCGGAACGGCATCTCCCAATAGCAGTTGAAGCCGCCCGCCGGATTCACGGCTACCGCCAGCGAAGTGACGTTACAGCGCACACACCAACCGTTGCAGAAGAAATCACCGAGCGGCGTTTCGATAGAGGGAGCATCCTCGCCGTCCCAATAAAACCGGAGGATGAGCTTTCGCCACCACTGCGGATGAACCGTCAGCCAGATATGTTGAATGGCGCCAGGGCCGGCAATGTCTGCCAGCGTGACATGCTGTTTGGGCGAAACGTTGATGGACGGCGATACCTTCCAGCCGCGCCCCAGCTCGCGGGCGGCGTATTGGCCCGTACCCTCTGTCGCCATTCCCCCCTGCCCCTTTGCGCCGGTAAGGTTCTCGGCGCTGATGGAGCGCGTCTGAGCATCGGATAAGCGGGAGAGATTGCCCAGGTTCATGTGCAAGCCGTTAAAAGAGGCCATTATTTCTCCGAGTGGCTACGTTCTTAAAGGCGACCAGGTAGGTCGCCTCAACAAAGCAATCTAAGACAGGTGACTAGGGTTCCAAAACGCGGTGAACGGCGGCAATCACATCGTCTTTACCGGGGATTAAATATTCCTCAAGCGGCTGGCTGAACGGCACGATGCTGGCGTTCATCGTCACACGCACCACCGGCCCTTCCAGATACCAGATCGCCTGCTCCGTGACCTGCGTTGCGACCTCGCTCCCCCATCCACCCGCACGAACCGCCTCCTCGACGGTAACCAATCGTCCCGTTTTCTTGACCGAGTTCAATATGGTTTCCAGGTCAAGCGGCACAAGCGTGCGCGGGTCTATCACTTCGCAAGAAATGCCCTGCTGGGCAAGTTCTTCGGCGGCTTTAAGCGCCACGCCCACCATGCGTTGAAGCGCAACAATGGTCACGTCGCTGCCCTCGCGCGCGACGTTGGCGACACCAAACGGAATGGTATACTCCTCGTCCGGCGCTTCCCCCTTCTCGGCATACTGCAACTTGTGCTCCAGGAACACTACCGGATTGTCATCCCGAATGGCGGTCTTGAGCAGGCCGACGACATCGGCAGGATTGGACGGCAACACCACCTTCAGGCCAGGCGCGTGCATAAACCAGGTCTCCACACACTGCGAATGCTGAGAGGCGAAGCCCGCGCCAGCACCCTGCGCCGCCCTTATCGTCAGGGGAACTTTAAGCTGGCCGCCCGACATATAACGGAACTTGGCTGCCTGGTTGATGATCTGGTCGAGGGCGACGGCGGCAAAATCAGCAAACATCAACTCGACCACCGGGCGCATTCCCGTGACGGCTGCGCCAATCCCCGCGCCAATGATGGCCGTCTCCGAAATGGGCGTATCGCGCACGCGCAGGGGGCCGTATTTTTCATAGAGGCCAGGGGTCGCCTTGAAGACACCGCCCGCCTTGCCTACGTCCTCTCCAAAAAGAATGACATTGTCATCGCGCGCCATTTCTTCATCCAGCGCCCGAACGATAGCCTCACGAAAAGTCAGAACAGCCATGAAAGCCCCCTAACAAAGTAACGACAGGTCAGCAAATCGGCATCCTGTAGGGGCGCACGGCCGTGCGTCCCTACAGGAACATAACGCAGGTTTCAAGCCCAGATGTCTTCATATACAGCTTCCAGCGGCGGATAGGGCTGTTCGAGCGCCCACTGCGTTGCTTCCTGTACCGCAGCCTGAGCCGCTTGCGACATGGCATTAAACTCTTCTTCGGTCAGCTGCTCGTCGTCCACCATACGCCGCGCCAGAATATAGATCGGGTCGCGCGCCATCCACTGGTCAAGCTCGCCTTCTGGACGGTAGGCCGCCGGGTCGGTGCGTGAGTGTCCTTTGTAGCGATATGTTTTGGCCTCAACCAGCGTGGGGCCTTCGCCGGCGCGCGCACGGTCTGCGGCCGCTTTCACCGTAAAGTAGATTGCCTCGGCATCCTGTCCATCCACGATGATACCCGGAATGTTATAGGCGGCTGCCCGGTCAGCGACGTTTGTGACAGGCGAGGTATCGCCAAAGGCAGTGTATTCGCCGTACAAATTGTTCTCGCACAGGAAGACAGCCGGCAATTTCCAGACGGCTGCCAGATTGATGGCCTCGTGCCACGCGCCGATGTTCACCGCGCCATCGCCGAAGATGGAAATACTGATTGCGCCTGTGCCCCTAATTTGAGCCGTCAGCGCCGCGCCGTTCGTCACCGGCAGCCCGGCACCGACAATGGCAAA
>FLYN01000389.1_pt1 | contig 12139 bp, 8 predicted proteins | sample 1122621 | NCBI WGS metagenome assembly FLYN01 (sample SAMEA4346792, study PRJEB14843) | hot springs metagenome | biome: Terrestrial Biome; feature: Habitat; material: Sediment | place: India | collected 2012-06-12 | depth 1760 m
GATCGCGCGCGACCCGGCGCGTGCGCCCGACTTCGGCCCGGCCCGGCTCGGCCCTGCTGGCGCGACGATCGTCGGCGCCCGCATGCCGTTGATCGCCTACAACATCTACCTGAACACCGACGACGTCCGCGTCGCGAGGCGCGTGGCGAAGGCGGTGCGTGGCTCATCGGGTGGCCTGCGCGGCGTGCGCGCGCTCGGCATGCTGGTGGGCGGGCGGGCGCAGGTCTCGCTGAACCTGACCGATTACCACGCCACGCCGCTGCACCGCGCGGTGGAGTTGGTAGCGCGCGAGGCAGCGGCCTACGGAGCGACGATCGTCGAGAGCGAGCTGGTGGGCTTGATCCCCGAGGACGCGCTGATCGATGCGGCGCGCTTCTACCTGCGCCTCCATCACATGCGCGCGGACCAGGTGCTGGAACGGCGGTTGGCCCAGGTGGCGCCGAACGCGCAACCACCGGCCACCGACCACCGCCCTGCCCCGCTGGCGGCGGAGCGCCGGGAGCCTGCGGCGGTCGATTCGGAAGCGGAGGGTATGATGGACCTGAGCTGGAGATTGATGGTCGAGGCGCTCGGCACCGCCGCGCGCGAGCTGGCCACTGTCGGGGTGGGCGAGGCGCGGGCGCGAACCATGCTTGCCGCTTTGGGGCGCGAACTGCTCGACCTGGCCGGGCGGCCATCCGAAGGCTCCGGCCCCCGTGCTGCCGCCCGGCGGCTGTTGCTGATCGCCGAGCGCGCGGCGAAGGTGCCGGAGGTGCTCGCGAGCATGACCGAAGGCGGCGAAGCCCACTTCAAAGTCGGGGCCGCCAGCGCGACCTTCCTGGCCCATACGGTGGCCGAGAGCGCCCGCTTTCGGGCCCAATCGCTGCTGCCGCAGCTCGCCGACGAAGAGTTACGTACCAATTTCGAGCACGAGTTCGATGCGCACGTGCGCCAGATCAAAGAGCTGATCGCGCGGCGCAATGTGTCGGCGTCATAGCCGATCGATCGCAGGCCTCCTGTCGTGAGCGTGCAGGAGCAACGGCGCTGCCCTATCAGCCCCCTCGCGGATTTCAGCTAAGGTAATGATGAAAATGCTGAGCGTCGCGCGGATTCTGCAACAGGACGGCGCAACTACGGCAAAGGCACGCCTACGTTGGGGGGGCTGCAGCCGGTGTCCGCCCAACCTGCCATACAGCCGTATGGTGAGCGAGGAGGCGCTGCGGCTGTTCCCGTCGGCATGGGTTACCAACGCCGCAAGTATGACGCGGCAAAGGTGCTGGCGGCCTTTGTTTGGCGCGCCCGCCGGCTTCCACGCTGACCAGGGCCGCCGGCGCGGCTGCCTGTGACCTGGAACGATGGCTGGAGCATCGCTCCCAGCGTTACATTCAGCGCTCTACCGGCCCGCTCGAGGCCGTCGCGGCTGGCTACGTGAAGGGCTTGTGAGCCGCGCCCGTCGTTCGATTGCCTCCATGTCCGAAACTCAACACCCTCCGTTCGGCTCCTGTTTGACGCCATCGCACGATTGTGATAAAGTACACCATCTCGATGAGACGGGTCGCTTAGGCACGGTTCAACGCAGCGCTACCGTTTGGTGGCGGGGGGTGGCCGGCCTCGCCACATCGCCCCCAACCGCCAGGATGGGTCAGCCCGTTGTGAGCCGCGCCTTAGACAGCAAAGGAGCTCCCTATGAACCTCAAGGCACGCTTTTGGCTCTTGAGTCTGGCTCTGGCGAGCGCGCTCGCCCTCTCGTCGTGCGGGGGTGGGGGCACGACGAGCGGCGGCACCACCGGTGGTGGCGCTACGACGCTGAATGTCAGTGCACTCGACACGCTCAAGTTCGAGCCAGCCACGCTCTCGGCGCCGGCGAACGCCCAGGTCACCGTGAACGTGAAGAACACCGGTACGCTGCAGCACAACTGGGTGCTGGTCAAGGGCGGCGATGATGTTGCAGCTAAGGTGGTGGAGGAGGGAACAACCGCCGGCGCCGACAAAGGCTACATCCCTGACGATACTGCCAACATCGTCGCCCACAGCGAGCTTCTGAACGGCGGCGCGAGTGGCACGGTCAGTTTCACTACCCCCGCTGCCGGGACCTACACCTACGTATGTACCTTCCCCGGCCACTACGCTGCAGGCATGAAGGGCACCTTCACCACCAGCTAACCAGGATCGTGGTCGCTCAGAAGCCCTGGCCACCGACAGGCCAGGGTTTTCTGTTCGAGGCGGGGTTGGGGTGGGAAAGAGCGCTTAGATCGCAGCGCCGCTCGATCGCTGCCAGCCGTCTGTAATTCGCGCCGTATGCCTCGCGCACCGCCTCCTTGCCCTCGTCATTGAGGACGTTGACGTACAGCCTCACCCTCCAGCCACCGCGATGTTCCTCGCGCAGGGCGAAGGCGGACGCCTCCGGGGCGACCCGTGTGGCAGTGGTCGTACGCCCAGGGGCGCTGGCAGGATGTGCCGTGCAGCGTTGAGACGTTGCAGTGGGGGATGAGGGTCGCCGGCGCAGCGCTGTAATATGCTACACTATGGTACCCCAAGCGCAGGGCGCGCGGTTCGCGCTGGAGGCAGCGGTGGAGATCAGGATGCCATCACCCGTCAACCTTCGGATCGCCGACATCGAACGCATCGTCGTGAATGTGCCATTTACACCGCGTTGCCAGGAGTGGAATGCCCGCGAGGTCTGGCAGTGGTGCATCGTCGAGATCATTCGCGTGACAACCGATGTGCCCGATCTGGTCGGTTATGGTGAGACGGTTCTGCACTACACGTGGGGACGCGTCTCGGACGAAGCGATTGCGCGGGTCAAGGGCGGCAACCCTGCCGATTTCCTGGGGGATGATTCGCTCGGCGCGGGGTTGCAGATGGCGCTGTACGATCTGGTCGGCAAAGCGCTCGGCGTGCCGGTCTACCGGCTGTTCAATCTGCCGCGCGTACGTGAGTGGTGTCCGATCGCCTGGTGGAACATCGACATGCCGCCCGATGTGCTGGCCGAGGAGGCCCAGGCGGCACTGGCGCAGGGCTACACCGCTGCCAAGATCAAGGCCCGCCCGTGGTGGGACATCTACGCCCAGGTCGAGGCGATCAGCCGGGTGACGCCGCCGTATTTCCGCCTCGACCTGGATTGGAACACCATGCTGCTCAACGTCGGCAACGCCGCGCCGGTGCTGCGAACGCTGGACACCTACGAGCGGGTCGCGATCTACGAGTCGCCGATTGTGCAGCACGATGTGGAAGGGCACCGTCAATTGCGGCGGCACACGACGCGCCCGATCGCGCTGCACTTCGGCGATCCGCCCTTCCCGACCGTCGTGCGTGCTGAGGTCTGCGATGGATTCGTGGTCAGCGGAGGGGTGGCGAGCGTCCTGCGGCAGGGCTTGCTGGCCGGTGCTTTCGACAAGCCGTTCTGGCTGCAACTGGTTGGCACCGGCCTGACGACAGCGTTGGCGGCGCATCTGGGCGCGGTGTTGCCCCTGGCGCAGTGGCCCATGGTCACCTGCCTGAATAATTACGCGGACGACCTGCTCGTGACGCCGCTGACGATCCGCGGCGGCTATGTGCGCGTTCCCGAGGCGCCTGGCCTGGGCATCGAGATCGATGAGGCCGCGCTGGTACGCTATGCGATGGCGCCGCCCTACGAGCTCCCGCCACCGCGGCTGTTGCTCTCGGTCGTCTGGCCCGGCGGCCGCGTGGTCCATTACGCCAACATGCGCCCGCAATGCTGGGATGATTTCTGGGCCGGGAATCAGCCGGTCCAGGAGCGCGGCGTCGCCATGGAGGTGTGCCCCGACGATGGGTCGCCGGAGTGGGCCGCGTTGGAGGCGCGGGCACAGCGTGGCCCGGTGCGCGACCAGCGCTAGCTGCTGGCCATCAGGTGCGCCATCCGGATCTTCTCGATGGCTTCAAAAGGAGGATGCGATGCCGACCGAGCTGAGGCTGCCGCGCGCTGACGGCACGCTGATGCCCTACACGCCCGGCCCGCCGCTGGCGTTTCAGCCGCCTGCCGGCCCGCTGCGCAGCCGGGTCGCCTATGCAGCGGCGCACGTTGTTTGCGACCCGCTGGCGGATATCAACCCCACGCTTGAGGTTGCGCTCGACTGGGAAGCGACGCTGGCCTACCGGCGCTACCTCTGGTCGCTGGGGCTGGCGGTCGCCGAGGCGATGGACACCGCCCAACGCGGCATGGGGCTCGATTGGCCCACCACGAAGGAGCTGATCCGCCGCTCGCTGGCCGAGGCGCGCGCCGTTGGCGGCACGATCGCCTGCGGCGCAGGCACCGACCAGTTGGCGCCGCGCCCGGGGCTGACGCTTGCTGATGTCGAGGCCGCCTACGCCGAGCAGTGCGGCTTCATCGAAGGCCACGGCGGGCGGGTGATCGTGATGGCTAGCCGCGCCCTGGCGGCCTGCGCGCGCGGGCCCGAGGACTACCTGCGCGTCTATGATCGAATCCTTTCCCAGGTCGCGCAGCCGGTCATCCTGCACTGGCTCGGCGAGATGTTCGACCCGGCGCTCGCGGGGTATTGGGGAAGCCGCGACCTCGACACGGCCATGGAGGTATGTCTGCAGATCATCCGTGACCACGCGGCCAGGATCGATGGGATCAAGATCTCGCTCCTCGACGCCGACCGGGAGGTCGCGATGCGGCGTCGCCTGCCGGCGGGCGTGCGCATGTATACCGGCGACGATTTCAACTACCCCGCGCTGATCCGCGGCGATGAGCACGGCCACAGCCACGCACTGCTCGGCATCTTCGACGCGATCGCGCCGGCGGCCTCGGCCGCGCTCCAGGCGCTCGACGCCGGCGCCCTCGATCGCTACGACGCGATCCTGGCGCCGACTGTGCCCTTGTCGCGCCATATCTTTAAGCCGCCGACGTATTACTACAAGACCGGGGTGGTGTTTATGGCCTATCTGAACGGCCACCAATCGCATTTTCGCATGGTCGGTGGCCAGGAGAGCGCCCGCTCGGTGGTGCACCTGGCCGAGCTGTTCGTCCTGGCCGACCGGGCCGGCCTGTTGCGCGATCCCGAGCTGGCGGTTGTGCGCATGCGCCGGGTGCTGGCGGTCGCCGGAGTTGTCTGAGCTGGGGAGGAAGGATCGCCATGCAACCGTTCACCGACATTGCGCGCCTCAGCCTGAATCAGATCACGACCGAGCGCTGGAGCCTGCGCGAGGCAGTCGATGGCTGTGCGCGCGCTGGGGTTCCGTTCATCGGCCTGTGGCGCCATAAAGTGGCCGAGGCCGGGCTGCGTGCGAGCGCCCAGCTCGTGCGCGATGCCGGGCTGCGCGTCTCGAGCCTGTGCCGGGGCGGGATGTTCCCGGCGGCCACCGCGGCCGAACGGCAGGCCCGCATCGACGACAACCGCCGCGCCATCGATGAGGCCGCCGCGCTGGGCACCGATCTGCTGGTCTTGGTCTGTGGCCCGGCGCCCGATCGCGATATCCAGGCCGCGCGCGGCATGGTGCGCGAGGCCATCGCGCAGCTGCTGCCCTACGCTGCGGAGCGCGGCGTCCGCCTGGCGGTTGAGCCGCTGCACCCCATGTTTGCCGCCGATCGCTCGGTGATTGTCACCCTCGCCGAGGCAAATGCGCTGGTCGAGAGCTTCGATGTGCCCCACCTCGGCGTGGTCGTCGATGTCTACCATACGTGGTGGGACCCGGAGCTGTATGCGCAGATCGCGCGCGCGCGCGGGCGGATCTTCGGCTTCCACGTCAACGATTGGCTGGTGCCGCCGCCGGATTGGTTGCTCGGGCGCGGGATGATGGGCGATGGCGTGATCGAGTTGCGCCGCATCCGTACGGCGGTCGATGCGGCCGGCTACAGTGGCCCGATCGAGGTCGAGATTTTCAACCAGGCGATCTGGGATCTGCCTGGCGACGAAGTGCTGGCGCTCATGTGCGAGCGCTATCTGGCCCACGTGTGACTCTGCCCGCCCGCTTTGGGGGCGGACGCCTTTGCTTACCTTCTCCCGACCCGCTCTCCTTATACCGTTCAGGAGTGGCCATGCCGCGCCCCTCCTCTCAACCCTGCCCCCGGATGCTCTCTCGCCTGCCGGGGCTCAGCGCACGGCCCGATCAGCGCACTGCGCGCCGACCGGCGTGCCTGGCTGCGGCGCCTCCTCCGCAGCCGGCACCTGGCTTCCACCGCTGCATCGCCCTTGCCTGGCGAAGGGTCGCCTCTTTGCCGGCCCTGGGCCCGAGATGCCCCTCGTATCTCGCAGCGCCTGCATGTGCGGATGCTGCCAGCTCACTGGCCGGTGGTTGTAGTGCAGTATAGCGCACAGGGCTGCACGCGCCTTGGTAGCGCTGCACTGCGCGCGAAATCCAGCGCGTAGGATGAACAGCTTCCCGATCTGGCATAGCCGGCATCGGAACGCGGGTGGCAGCCGCCTGCGAGCATGTCGTTTTTTCGTAACCGCGCCGGCCTGACGTATGCCCAAGGCGCAGGAGGGCGCTGCCCGGTGTTGGTATTTTTGCACAAATCGCCAACCGCCAACATTGTGACGAACGTCTCTAGCCAGATCCACGCCGTAGGGCGTATTGTTAGTGTCAACAAGACCATGCATCCGCAACGTGGTGGTGGCACCTGAATCGCCTCGCCTCCCAGGTCGCCATCCCCAAGCCCCTCGCGGATGCCCGGATCGCCGCCTGGACAACGCCTTCCGTCCATCGGCACACGCCTCCTGAATCATGCTACGGTAGCGAGCACGAGCGACGCTGCTTTCGGCGCATCGCGGCAGCGCGACGGTACGCGGTGTTGCTGCGCACAGGGCGCTGGAGTTCGCCGGCCTCCCCTTCCCAATGATGGGTACCACGTGCCGAATATTGCTGCGCACGTAATCCGTTGTGCGTTCCTGGTTCATCAGCGGGCGAAGTTTTCAGGGGTGGATCGCTGCCCCCGCGACCTGATCGGCCACCAGTGTGTGGCGAGCCGCCAGGGCACGTGTGGCTATGCTGCTTTTGAGCGAGAACGAGGAACAGATCATCATCGAGTCGATCTTTGATCGGGATGGGGTACAGATCGCGCGTGTGCAGTGCTTCGACCAGACGGGGCTTGCGCGCGTGCTCGAGCGTCGGCGCGCCTGGTCGTTCCAGATCACCTTGAGCGGGACCTGCCAGATCGTCTACCGCGATCGCACCTGCACCCTGACTCCCAACACGATCTTCTGGCACAGCCCGCTGCGCGAGGCGCTCGCGATTCGCTGGCTGCCGGGAATGGGTGCAGAGGCTGTTGTCGTAGCGTGCTCGGTGCGGCGCTGGAACGAGTTTGTCGCGCGCCATCCCACCTTTCGCGCGCACAACGCAGCCCTGCTCGGCCGCTATCCGGCGCGGCCGGTGCTTGCGCTCCAGTTCGTGCCAGCGCAACTGCTGCACGTCCTGCGCCAGCTAATCGCCCTCAGCCAGGCGTCGCCCGGTGCTGCGCCAGCGCTCGAAGCCGGCTGTGCGCAGTTGTTGCGGCAGATCGGCGAGCTGCGCTTCGCAGCCGACGCCCCCTGCCAGGACCACGAGCGGCGGCGGCGCTTCGAGCGCGCACAGGAGCGGATGGCGGCGTGCCTGGCGCAGCCGCCCAGCCTGGCCCAGATCGCCGCCGAGCTCAACGTCAGCCCGCGCCAGCTCCAGCGCGATTTTCGTATCGTGACCGGGTTGACGCCCATGCGCTATCTCACGCTCGTACGGCTGAGCGAGGCGAACACGCTCCTGGCCGAGACCGCGCTCCCGATCGCCCAAATCGCCAGGCTGCTGGGGTATGTCAGCCCGGCGCATTTCAGCGCCGCCTTTCGGCGGATCTACCAGTGCAGCCCGCGCCAGGCGCGTGGGTTGCTCCAGAATCCGCCGCCTGAGGTGGAGCGGTGGCGCGGCGAATAAGCGCACGGGCGCTGCTTGCTCGATCCGACCATTGCTGATCTAGGGCGAGGCTCCGTCACAGTTGTGGCGGGATTCGCCCACCACACCTTTCGAGGTTGATGGAGCTCGAATCCGAGGAGGAGACCATGGCAGCCCAAACGATCGAGGAAATCAAGGCCGCGAAAGACGGGCTGGACGTGCTGGCCGATATCTACCGCTATGCCCGCGCGGGCTTCGATGCGATCGATCCCGCCGATTACGACCGGATGAAGTGGTATGGGTTGTTTCACCGCAAGCAGACGCCTGGCTTCTTCATGATGCGCCTGCGGCTGGCGAACGGGATCGTCTCCAGCGAACAACTGCGTGTCATTGCCGGTATCGCGCGCGATTTCGGGCGTGGTGCCGCCGACCTTACGACCCGGCAAAACATCCAGCTACGCTGGATCACGATCGAAAGCGTGCCCGAGATCTTCGCGCGGCTCCATCGCGCCGGGCTCTCGTGCCAGCAGACCGGCATGGACAACTATCGCAACGTGGTGGGCTGCCCGATCGCCGGCCTGGACCGTGACGAAGTCTTCAACGCCGCGCCGATCGCTCAATCGGTGTCGCTGGCCATGCTAGGGCGCGAGTTCAGCAACCTGCCTCGCAAATGCAACATCTCGATCAGCGGGTGCCGCCACGATTGTGGTCACAGCCGCGCCAACGACATCGGCTTGACGCCGGCCGTCAAACAGATCAACGGTTTCCCGGTCTACGGCTTTCACGCGGCGATCGGCGGCGCGCTCGGCGGCACCTGGCCTCAGCTCGCCCAGCCGCTCGATATCTTCCTGCGCCCCGAGCAGGCGCTCATGTTCTGCCGCGCGGTCCTGAGCGTGTTCCGCGATCACGGCCTGCGCGAGAAACGCACCGAGGCGCGGCTCAAGTGGCTGATCAAGGAATGGGGCCTGGAGCGCTTCATGGCCGAGGTCGAGCGCGTGTTCGGGCAGCCCTTTATGTCGGCTGGCGAGTGTCTGCTGACCGAGCACAACGGCGATCATATCGGTGTCCACTCCCAGAAGCGCGCCGGGTTCGTCTACGTCGGCCTGCACGTGCCGGTCGGGCGCACCAACGCCGACCAACTCGACCAGCTCGCCGATCTGGCCGAGATGTACGGCAGCGGCGAGCTGCGCCTGACATCTGACCAGAACGTGATTATCCCCAACGTCCACGAGGCGATCCTCCCCGACCTGCTCAAGGAGCCGCTGTTGCAGGTGCTCAGCCCGGACCCGCCCGGCCCGCTGCGCGGCATGGTGTGTTGCACCGGCAAGGATTTCTGCCACTTTGCGCTGAACGACACCAAGGGGCTGGCGCTCCAGCTCGCCCAAGAACTGGCCGCGCTCCTGCCGCACGACCGGCGGATCGACATCAGGGTGTCGGGTTGTGTGCACGCCTGCGGGCAGCACCACGTCGGCCAGATCGGGCTGCAAGCCCAACGTGTTCGCCTGCCAAACGGCGAGATCGTGGATGGGTTCGATCTGTTCGTCGGTGGTGACCACACCCGGCTCGCCGAGCTGAAGGAGAAAAAGATCCCGGTCGATCAGGTCGCCCGGCGGATCGTTGAGGAGCTGGCGCAGGTGGACCGGGCGGATGAATGGCTTCCCGGCCCGGCCACGCTGGTGTTGCCTTGGCCGCAGGCGCGGGTGCCGATCACCGAGGGCTAAGGCGATGACTGCGCCAGGTGACACGATCGTGCGCTCGCAGTGCCCCTACTGCGGTGTGGGCTGCGGCATCGAGCTGGTCGTGCGCGACAATCAGGTGGTGCGGGTGCAGGGCGACCCACACCACCCTGCCAACTATGGCAAGCTCTGCATCAAGGGCGCCACGCTCGATCGCGTGCTGACCACGCCGAACCGGCTGACGCGCGCCTACCTCCGCCAGGGCCGCCCCGGCGCCGCGGTGCACGTCCCGATCGATCTATCGCTGGCCCTACGCACCGCTGCCGACCGGCTGCGCGCGATCATCGACCGCCATGGCCCCGACGCCGTAGCATTCTACATCTCGGGGCAACTGACGACCGAGACCAGTTACCTGATCAACAAGCTCTGCAAGGGGTTGATCGGCACCAACAACATCGATGCCAACTCGCGCCTGTGCATGGCCTCGGCGGTCGCCGCCTATACCCTGGCGTTCGGTGCCGATGGCCCGCCGTGCAGCTATGCCGACATCGAGGTCGCCGACTGTTTCTTCGTGATCGGGAGCAACACCGCCGAGTGCCATCCGGTGACCTACCGCCGGATCGAAAAACAGGTGCGCCAGCACGGTGCACAGCTGGTGGTGGTCGACCCGCGCCGCACCGCCACGGCCAAATATGCCGATCTGCACCTGCCCATCCGTCCGGGCGCTGATGCAGCGCTGCTCAACGGCCTGCTGCACCTCCTGATCCGCGATGAACGGATCGACCGCGCGTATATTGCGCAGCATACCGTGGGCTGGGACGAGCTGGCCGCGACGGTGCGCACTTTTACGCCGGAGCGGACCGCGCAGATCACCGGGTTGAGCATCGAGCAGATCGAGCGCGCGGCGGCGTTGTTCGGCCAGAGCAAGCGCACGCTCAGCCTGTGGAGCATGGGCGTGAACCAGAGCCGCAACGGGGTCGCCAAGGCGCTGGGGATCATCAACCTGCACCTGGCGACCGGTAAGATCGGCAGGCCCGGCTGCGGCCCCTTCTCGCTCACCGGGCAGCCCAACGCCATGGGTGGGCGCGAGGTCGGCTACCTGGCGCACCAACTGCCAGGCTACCGCCTGGTCGCGAACCCGCAGCATCGCGCCGAAGTCGAAGCATGCTGGGGGCTGCCGCCAGGCGCGATCAGCCCGCGGCCAGGGCTTCCCGCCGTGGCGTTGTTCGAAGCGCTGGCAGCGGGCACGATCAAGGCGATCTGGATCATCTGCACCAACCCCATGGCCTCGCTGCCGAACCTGGATACGGTCGAGCGCGGGTTGCAGCGCGCCGAGTTGGTGATTGTCCAGGATTCCTATGCCGACAGCGCGACGCTGCGCTTCGCCGATATTGTGCTGCCGGCGGCGCAGTGGGCCGAGCAAGATGGCACCTTTACCGCGTCCGACCGTCAGATCACGCTGCTCAACAAGGCTATCGAGCCGCCAGGCGATGCGCGGCCCGACTGGCAACTGGTGCAGGCGGTTGCCACGTATATGGGCTACGGCGATCGGCTCGCATATCGCTCCGCTGCCGAGATCTACGACGAGTTCCGCCAACTGACCCGCGGCCGACATCCGCTCGACGTTAGCGGCGTGAGCCACGCCCGCCTGCGCCAGGGGCCGATCCAATGGCCCTGCCCCGACGAGGCGCACCCCGGTACGCCACGGCTGTATAGCGATGGCCGGTTTGCGACCCCCGACGGGCGCGCGCGGTTCCTGCCGGCCGAGTTCATACCGCCGGGCGAGCTTCCCGACGCCGCCTACCCGTTCTGGCTGACCACCGGGCGGGTGTTGGAGCAGTGGCACAGCCGCACGCGCACCGGGCAGGTGCCAAAGCTGAACCAGAAGGCGACCCGCAGCTATGTCGAGATCCATCCCGATGATGCAGCCGAGCTCGCACTGGTAGATGGCGAGCCGGTCAACCTGTACTCGCGGCGCGGCGGCTGCACCGCGGTGGTGCGCCTCAACCCGGATATCGCGCGCGGCGTGCTGTTTATGCCGATCCACTGGCAGGATGGGAATCCGAACTGGGCGACCAACCCGATCGTCGACCCCACCAGCAAGCAGCCGGAGCTGAAAGCCTGTGCGGTCTGGCTGGCGCCGGCCAGTCGGCTGCTGGTGGTCGACCCGGTGCAGCACCAGCCGGCAGTGATGCTGGCGCCGGCCAGCACCGACGATACCGGGCCGGATCAAGCGTAGGCCACTCTCAGGAGGCATCTCTATGGCAACAACGGTGACCACCGCGCGCCCGCCAGTGCCCAAAGGGCATCTTCCAACGTTGATCGCCAGCTTTCTGCACTTCGATCTTTGCTTTATGCTCTGGGTGCTGCCGGGCGCGCTCGGCATTTTCATCGCCCGGGATCTACAGCTCAGCCCGGCCGCGAAGGGGCTCATGGTGGCGATCCCGATCCTCAGCGGCTCGCTTCTGCGCGTGCCGATGGGCCTGTTGAGCGACCGGTTCGGCGGCAAACGAGTTGGCCTCGCGCTGCTGGCGTTCTTGCTCGTGCCGCTGCTGGTCGGCTGGCGGTTCGGTACCAGCCTGCCCACGCTCCTGGCAGTCGGCTTGCTGATCGGCGCCGCCGGGGCGTCGTTCGCGGTGGCCCTGCCGTTGGCGAGCCGCTGG
>FLYN01000930.1_pt1 | contig 12116 bp, 8 predicted proteins | sample 1122621 | NCBI WGS metagenome assembly FLYN01 (sample SAMEA4346792, study PRJEB14843) | hot springs metagenome | biome: Terrestrial Biome; feature: Habitat; material: Sediment | place: India | collected 2012-06-12 | depth 1760 m
CGCGAGAATGCCAGGCGCAAGCAGCGGAGCTGCCCCGGTGAGCGCTTCTGCCCAGACATCGCTCACCGCAGCGCCAGGCCGGATCTCCAGGGCAAAGGCCAGGTTGCCTTCCACGTGCTCGTAGATCCCAAAGAGGCTGCCGGCTAACAGCAGCACCATGATCCCGCGCAGCGCGCGCAGCGTCCCACGCCGCGGGCGGAGCAGCGCCGCCACCACTGCGACCAGGCCTGTGCCGCAGAGGACAAACGGGATGAACTGCACCACCGCCTCGGTGTGCCCGACGAGCAGCAGCTCGATGATCGTCCCAACGCACAACCAGCCAGCCAGCACAAGCAGAAAAGTACGCAGCCGCTGCTCGACAACCGTTGTTTGCATCGTTATCTTCCCTATCGTTGCGGGGGGCGGGAGCAGCGGAGCGCTCCCGCGATCCCTGCGATCTAGTCAACGACCCCTGTCTCTAGCCGGCAGCCAGATAGGCAGCAGCCTGTTGGAGATCCACATTGGGGACCAGGCTGGCGAGCCGGGTGAGGAAGGCCTCATTGGAGCCATAGGGGCGCCCGGCGATGAGCTGCTCTGCGATAGTTGCGTCGACGCCAGGAAGCTGCTGGAGCGTAGCGGCGTCGGCGTGATCCACATCGATCGGGACGTACACATATTGCTCATAGGCCGCCACCTGCTCGGCGCTGACATACTTGCCGATCTCTTTGCGGAACTGCTCGATGCTGATGTATGGGCGATATTCGAAGAATTCGCGCACCATGCGGCTGCTGAAGCCGGGGATGGTGTTCAAGAGCTGTTCCTCGGTCACTGTGTTGAGATTGAGTTTGGTGACGAGTACGGCCGTCGGTGCGGGCGCCGCATCCGCAGTCGTGGTTGCCGCCCCGGCCGTTGGCATTTGGAGCGTGGATGGCGCGGTGAGCGTAGCAGATGGCTCCTGGACGCTCGCCGTCCCTGAGGCAGTTCCATCGCCGCCTGCAGCCGCGCCACAGGCGACCAGGACGACCGCCAGCAGCATCGTACCGAGGAGTGCTGGCAGTGTAGGTGGGGTGCGGATCATAGAAAGACCTCTCATCAGATTTGGTTGTCTTGCCGACCGATCTGGTCGCATGCAAAACCGGGAGCACAGCGGACACGGCGCGTCTGCATCGCTGTGCGGGGCTCCGCGTGCTCAGGGCGTCTGGGTTGGGCGCGGGCCACCGGGTGGCGACCCGCCGGGCCCACCTGGCCCGCTCTGCTGGCCAGTGCCGAGCGTCGTGGGATCGATGCCGATAGCGAACGTTGCCGCGTAGCCCTGATCGGCCGGGGTCGTCGTGAGCAACAACGTGTCCTGGTAGATGTTGTCCGTGTTATTGAAGGTATCGCGCCGCCCTTTGCTGGCATAGGGCTGCTGCGCGTGCACCTGATCGGTGAGCGCCTCGTCAAAAAAGAGCTGCGAGGTGAACACCCTGGTCTCGTCGGGATGCACTTTGAAATGAATGTGGACAGCGCGCCCCGAGTACCAGCCGGGGTAGATCGTGGTAAACGTTGCCACCCCGTTCGCGTCGGTCACCTGCGCGCCGCGCAACCAGTTCTGGCCGACCGTGTTGAAGCCAGGGTCGGACACGCCCGAATAGACACCCAGCGCATCACAGTGCCAGATTTCCACGGTAGCGCCTTGAAGCGGGGTGCAGTTGCCATTGCTCACCTGCGAGACATTGAACGTTAGGACCAGCGGCGTACCCGCTTTGACCTCGCCGGTGTTGGTGTCGGAGCGAATGTCGGAGCGCAGCAGGTCCACGTCCACGTAGTAGGGCCCTTCGGTGACCTCGGGGCGTACCACGCAGGCCGGCACGGACGCGCCACCACTCCCTGCCGCTGCGGTCGCAGCAACCGGAGCCGTCGCCTGCGCCCCGGCGCTGAGGGTGGGTGCCGGGGCGGTTGTGCCACCTGCGGCCTGGTCAGGCGCGCTCGTCGCCTGGGTGGAACCGGTCGGCCCGGAGCCGCACCCCACAAGGATCGCGGCACCCGCCGCACCAAACAAGGCTAATACTTCGCGCCGGCTCAAAATGCGACCGATCTGACGATCATCGTTGTCCATTGTAGACGCTCCTTTCTCGGGTAGCGGCGCAGCGCACCGCATTCACGAACACGTGGAAACGCTGGCGGAGTCGTCTATGCCTACCTGGTCGAAGCGTAAGGCTGCGGCCGCAGGCGGGCATAGACCAGGCTCAGGGTCGTGCCGAAGGCGATGTACTGCATGATGAAGGCAGGCAGAACAACCACCGTCAGTCCGGGCAGCCACACCGGCAGCGTCAGATACCCCGCCAGCCAGATCAGCAGGCCGAACATCAGGCCGCTCACCGCCGGCACGCCAAGATCGGATGGCAATTGCCAGACCGAGCGCGTGATCAGCACGAAGAGCATGCCTAGCAAGGCCGATACCGCAAGCTGGATCAGCAGCCCGGCGAGCACCGGCGCAGCAACAAACCCGGCCTGAGCGCCAGCCGCCGGCCCAAGCACCAGGGTACCGATCGCTTTCAACGGAAGCCAGACATCATAGCCATAGGCCGCAGCCAGCAGCATCGTGCTGGCGGTCAGCGCCATGCTGCCAGCCAGCCCGGCAAGCACACCGTCGCGGGCAAGCAGGCGCAGCCACGCCAGCGAGGATGTTGGGCGACTCCGACTCGCGAGCCGCGTGGAGATCGATAGTGTGTTCATGTGGTTCCTCCCGCAAGCATCCCTCCAGCGAGATTGCCGCGTAGTAGTATGTTCGTATCACGGCAGGATCGTAGCAAGCTGGTCTTCAGGAAATGTTAAGAAGCAATGTGGAAATTGTATGGAGCAGCACCGTGCTGGATGAGCGACCGGCGCCAGGAGCGCTGAGCACCACGGCTGCTGCATGGGCCAGCACGGGCTTGCACCGGGGGCGCGGGTATGCGATCATAGCACCGAGGGAACCACAGCAAGTCTGCGCCTGCCGGACAGCAGGCAATACCGGATAACCCGTCCCCGTCAACCAGGAGTGCTACATGGATCGCCTCAAGTGGTGGCAGCAGGCTGTTTTCTACCAGATCTACCCGCGCAGCTTTGCCGACGGCAACGGCGACGGCATCGGCGACTTCCCAGGGATGACTGCCAGGCTGGACTACCTGCGCGACCTGGGGATCGATGCGATCTGGCTATCACCCCATTACCCATCGCCGTTCCTGGATTGCGGCTACGACATCTCGGATTATACGGGCGTCGCGCCGGAATACGGCTCGCTCGACGACTTCAAACGCTTTCTCGACGCAGCGCATACGCGCGGCATCCGCGTCATCCTTGATCTGGTGCTCAATCACACCTCCGATCAGCATCCCTGGTTTCGCGAGGCTCGCTCCAGCCGCGACAATCCCAGGCGCGATTGGTACATCTGGCGCGATGGCAAGGACGGCGGGCCACCGAACAACTGGGCCTCGATCTTCGGCGGGTCGGCCTGGGAGTACGAGCCGCTGACCGGCCAATACTACTATCACGCCTTCCTCAAGGAGCAGCCCGACCTCAACTGGCGCAACCCGGCGGTCAAGCGCGCGATGTGGGAGGTGGTGCGTTTCTGGCTCGACCTGGGGGTGGATGGCTTCCGGCTCGACGCGATCGCCACGATCTTCGAGCACCCCGACCTGCCCGATCACGAGCTGCTGCTGGCGGCGGACGAGATCATGGACGCCAACATGCTGCCCTGGGAGGAATACCAGCGCCTGATGCGCTTCCAGGTGCAGCAGCCGGGTCTGCACGCGTTGATGCAGGAACTGCGAGCGCTGGTGGACGAATACCCCGGCGATCGGGTGCTGATCGGCGAAGACGAGGATGTGGCTTTCCACGGCAGCGGGAATGACGAGCTGCACCTGGTCTTCAACTTCCCGCTGATGCGGGTCAAGCGGTTGACACCGGCCCACATCCGCGCCAACCAGGCCATGCGCCTCGCGGAGCTGCCGCCGGGCGCGTGGCCCTGCAACACCCTTGGGAACCACGACAATTCGCGCGTGTGGAGTCGCTACGGCGATGGAATCCACGATGCAGAGCTGGCGCGCCTGCACCTGGCATTGCTGCTGACGCTCAAAGGCACGCCGTTTTTGTACAACGGCGAGGAGATCGGCATGACCGACCTGGAGCTCAGCGATCTGAGCCAGCTACGCGATACGGCGGCGCTTGGCCAATACCGCAGGCTGACGGAGCGGCTGGGGAAATCCCCTGCGGAGGCGCTGCAGGTGGTGATCAAAACGACGCGCGACCGTTGCCGCAGCCCCATGCACTGGAGCAACGCGCCCAACGCCGGCTTCAGCCCGCCCGAGGTGCGGCCCTGGCTGCCGGTCAATTCCAACTACATGCTGGGGATCACTGTCGCCGATCAGGAGCAGGATCCCGACTCGCTGCTCAATTTCTACCGGCGCATGCTCCGGCTGCGGCGGGCCACCCCGGCGCTGATCGCGGGCGACTACCACGCATTGCACCAGCATAGCGCGGACTACCTCGCCTTCCTGCGCCATGATGCGGAGACGGGGCAGACGTGCCTGGTGATTCTCAACTTCTCAAGCCGTGCGCAAACGGTCGTCTTCGACCTCAGCGGCAAGCCGCCACGCGTGCTCTTCTCGAGCGCGGCGCGCGGCGATCAGCCGCTCAGCCTCGAGCGGCTCACGCTGGCGCCGTTTGAGATTTTGATTGTCGAGCTACTATAGCAGCGGCGCGACCGGGGCTGCCCCCGCGCTTACGCCGATCGCAGCGGCTGCCCCTGCTGCACCGTCTGCCAGAGCCCGTCGCCGATCGCCAGATCGACCGGCGCGCCGGATTCGACAACAACCTCCAGCGCCGGCGGATCGGCGCTGGCCGTGACGCGCAACTGGCGGCCGCGCCACTGGATGGGCATGCGGAGCGAGCCCCAACTCGGGGGGATGTGCGGCTCGAAGCGCAACCCCTGGTCTTGCGGGCGCATGCCGAGGAAGCCGAACGCCAGCGCCTGCCACATCCCACCGAGCGCCGCGATATGCACCCCGCCGGTGGCGCCGGCCCAGCCCTTGCGCGTGAAGTCCAGATCGATCCGCGCCGCCTGGCGCAGGAAGCGTTCGGCCAGCGGCAGATCGTTGAGCCGCGCGGCGACCAGCGCGTGGAAACTCGGGCTGAGCGAGCTATCGTGAGCGGTGCGCGGCTCGTAGTAGCGGAAGTTCGCCTCGCGCACCGCAGGCGGAAAGGTGTCCCACAGCAGGAACAGCAACATTACCACATCGGCCTGCTTGAGCACCTTGGTCTGTCCCAATTCGTGCCATGGCATGAGCTTATCCATCGTCGCCACAGCAGTATCGTGGCCGGTGAGATCGACCTCGCGCAGGTTGAAGTAGCCGCGGAACTGCTCGAACAAGCCCGTCTGCGGATCGAACCCGGTCACCAGGCCATCGGCCACGCGGCGCCAGTCGTCGAGCTCGGCAGGGGTCAGGCCAAGTCGGGCTGCGAGCGCCGCCCAGCGGTCCGGGTGCGCACGCTGCAGCTCGGCGGCGACCTCGAGGCCGCGCCGCAGCGTCCACTGGGCCATCATGTTGGTGTAGGCGTTGTCGTCGACGTGCTCGTGGTATTCGTCGGGGCCGATCACGGTGAGGATGTGGTAGTTCCCGTCGTCACCGAGGGTGGCGCGGCTGGCCCAGAAGCGCGCGATCTCCAGCAGCATCTCGGCGCCGTAATCGAGGAAGAACTGCTCGTCGCCGGTAGCCTGGCGGTACTGCCAGACGGCGTAGGCGATGTCGGCGGAGATATGATGCTCTTGCTCGCCGGTCAGGATCGGCAGCCGGTCGCCGCGCGGCCCGCGAATAAACGGCGGCGTGGTCTCCTCGCCGGTGTCGGCCGACTCCCATGCGTAGAGCGCGCCGCGATAGCCCATCGCGCGGGCCTTGGCGCGCGCACCATCGAGGGTGTGATAGCGATACATCAGCAGCGCGCGCGCCGTCGGCGGATGGGTGAACAGGTAGAACGGCCAGACGAACGTTTCGGTGTCCCAGAAGACGTGGCCGCGATAGCGCTCGCCGGTGAGCGAACGGGCGCCGACCGAGGCGCGCTCGTCGTCGGGGTTGGCGGCGCCGATCAGATGGTACAGCGCCCAGCGGACCTCGCGCTGCACCTCGGCGTCGCCGGCCAGCTCGACATCCGCGGTGGCCCAGCGCGCAGCCCAGGCCTCCATCTGGGCGTTGAGCAACGCTGCGCCGCCAGCAGCGACGATCGCCTTGAGCCGTGCCGCCGCCGCTTCGGCCGGCGCCACACCGTCGCGCGAGGTATAGACGGCCACCAGCTTGCGCAGCTCATAGACCCGCCCCTGCACAGCCTGCCATTCCCAGCGCTGCCCGATGCGTGCCTCCTCCAGAATGGCCGTGCCGGCGATCGCGCCATCCATCGCGTCGCGCAGGTCGGCGTGGGCGGCAAAGGCCAGCTCGTAGCCCGACTGGAGCGTGCGCAGCGTCAGCAAGCCCCCCCCTTCGATCGCCTGCGCCGCAGTAGCTTCCAGGTGCACCACGTCGTTCTCGTTGGTCACCTGGCCATCGAGCAAGCTCTCAAGCGTGATCCGCCCGCTGTAGTTCTCGGGCATGATCATCAGCAGTTGGACCAGCGTATGCCGATCGGCGAGCGAAACAAAACGCAGGCTGCGCATGCTGGTGATGCGCCCGGCGCCGTCGCGCACGCGCCACTCGCGCAGCAACACCCCCTGGCGCAGGTCGAGCACGCGGCGCTGGTCAAGCAGCTCGACCTGCCCGAGCTGCAGCTCCTGGCCCTCGGCGGTTATCCGCACCCGCGACCAATCCGGCGCGACGACCAGCTCGGGGATCGGCTCCTCCAACTCGGGAGTCTGCGGGCGGGCCGGGGTATTGAAGACACCGGCGATGAAGGTGGCAGGGCGTGAAACGGCGCTGCCCTCTTCGAGCGCGGCGCGCGTCCCCAGGTAGCCGTTGACCATCGCCAGCACCGCCTCAATCGTCGACTCCAGGTGGGGGTCGAACCCGGTGACCTCCAGGAGCCAGCGCGAGTCGGTGCTGGGGGTGAAAGATGCCGCAGGATTCTTCTGGGTCATCGTTTGCTCCTCGTTGGCGCTGTGTTGAGCTGGAGCAGCTCCGCGACCGACAGTTCATCGAGGCTGGTCACGACCCAATCGGCGCCGGCCGAACGGAGCAAGAGCTGATCGCCCAGCCGCGCCACGCCGATACAGGCCATCCCACCGGCTTTCGCCGCCTGCACCCCCGACGGCGCATCCTCGACCACCACACAGGCTGCCGGCGGCACGCCCAGTTCATCAGCGGCGGTGAGAAAGATCTCCGGGTCGGGCTTGCCGCGGGCGAAATCGCGCCCGCAGACATTGGCGTCGAACACATCCAGCAGGGTCGTATCCGGCCCGACGAACGGGTAGTGCAGGCCGTGCTGCGTGCAGAACGCCCCGAGCGCCACCTTGCGCAGCAGCATAGTGGCGTTCTTGGAGGACGAGGCCGCACCGATCCTGACCCCGGCCGCCTTGAGCGCCAGCAAGAAGCGCAGCGCATCGTCGAAGGCCACGAACTCGCCGCGCTCGATCAACGTGAGCAGGTAGGCTTGCTTGGTGTCGCAATATTCCTGCAGGCGCTGCCCGTCCGGATCGGGCACGCCGAAGTACTCCAGCGCCGCACGCGCTCCCGCCTCACGCGGCTTGCCGGCCACATAGGCCTGGTAGACGGCGGTGGTATAGTTCTCCGGCGCGTAGCTCGTCTGCGCAGCGATCGCGCGCCAGGGGCCCTCCATGAGCTGCTGGAGCGACTCGCGCCACGCGCGCTCGTGCGGCGAGTCGACCAGCACACCGTCCACATCGAAGATCGCACCGTGAAATCGCATCATCTCCTCGCTTTGCAGCGCCGGGGGTGGGTGGTGCGCTCCCCGAACGCAAAACTACGCCAGACGCTTGATCAAGCAGTGGGAGGGAGCGTGGCGGGCAGGCAGTCCACCGCACCAGCTTCATCAGCCGGCGGTCGTCGTAGGCTCGGCGGCCTCGATGCTGTCGCCCGAGCGCTCCTCGCGGCGGTCGGGCAGGCGCGCGACGATCCCCTCCGGCGTGGCGCTGATGATCACCCGCTGCCCAGGCATGAGCGCGACCTGGACCCAGCGCCCCGCCGCATCAGTGATCTCCTGCGGCTCGGGGCCATATGCGACAGCGTGCAGCACCGGCCCGGCGCTCTCTGGCAGACGGTAGCGGATCTCTAGTCGCTCCGGCCCGCTGGTATGAACAACCTCGAGATCCGACGGCGTAATCTGTAACGAGAGCAGATGGTCGCCGACCGGCAGGGCCGTCATGCGCACAAGCGGCCAGGTGGCCGGCAGGCGTGGGCTGATCGCCAGCCGATGCAGATGCGCCAGCGGCTGCAGGCCGAGCAAGCCCTCGATGATCCCCTGCAGGTACAACCCGGCCGACCAGAGCTGCACGAAGCACAACCCGATCGGGATCAACTCTTTGAACGCCCCGAGCGTCCCATACGCAGCAGTCTCGGCGATGTTCTCCAGCAGCCGAACGCCCGAGCTGGCCCGGCCGTAGCGGAAGGCCGTCAATGCCAGCAGCCCGGTCGGCAGCGTCCAGACCAGATCCTCCTTGCCGCGCGTATGCACCAGGCCCCAGCGATTGACCCATTCGCGCTCGATGCGCTCGAGCGCCCGCTGCGCGCGCTCCTCGCTGGCCATACCGAGCTGCAGCGGCAGCACGACCGTCCAATGGCCATCGAACTGCGGCCGGCCGTCGGTGTGCAGTGAATCGGCGTACATGCCCTCATCTTCGAGCCACCAGTCGAGCTCGAAGCGATGGGCCAGCTCGCTCAGGCGCGCAGTATAGAGGCGGACATCGTCGGGCAGCTCGAGGGCCTCGGCCATATCGCGCAGCGCACACAGCCCCTGGTAGAGATAGCAGGTACTATCGAGTTTGCGCGCGCCCATGCCGCTGCGCTCGACAACGCCGTCGCCGATCGGGTACAGGCTGCCGGCGCCGCCCCAGATCGCCGGCATGTATTCGATGATCCCCTCTTTGCACAGGGGATAGACGCGCCGCAGAAAGGCGATGTCGCCGGTCCAGCGGAAATAATCCCAGCATGCCACCGCGAACTGGGGGGTCTCCTGGGTGTTACCGGGGTGGAACACCCGCCCGTTGGTAGTGATCTCGTGGGGGATGCGCCCGCAGGCGCGCATGCCGTAGTCAGCCAGCGCCAGCAGCGCGCTTTTGGCCACATCGCCGAAGCCGGCCGCAGTCGCTCCCGGCACGGTATACTCGGTATCGCAGCCGAAGAGCTGTGGATACTCCGGAACACCGCCCAGGAAATAGGGCGGCAGGTTGGGCCCGTAGTCGGCGCTGAGGAGCTGCAAGTTGGCCTTGGCCAGCGCGAACGAGCGATTCACCCTCTTGTCGGGGGTCTCGAGGGCAACGCCACCGAAGATCTTCTTATGATAGCGTTCAACTTTATCGATCAGCAACTTCTCGCCGCTCCCGGCGAGCTGGCTGAACAGGTGCCGTGCGCCCTCGTGGCCGCGCTCGTGGTCAGCCGTCAGCAGAAACTCCCACGTCTCCGAGCGGCCCGGATTGATCGTAAAGGGATACACCAGCCGGGCGAGCCGCCCGACCGAGCGTGGCTCGATCGTGCAGCGCTCAGGCGCCACCGTGGTGCCGCACGTCACACCCCAGCGCCCCTGCCACAGCCGGTCGTAGCCGAGCACCACGGTATCTTCCAGCCAATACTCGCCCCCGCCGGTGGGCATGCCACCGAACCAGTTGCCCAGGAACTTAAGCCAGACCTGCAGGTGCAGGTGACCGCTGCGCGGCCGCCCACCGACGTTCTTGAGCGTCAGCAGCGAGATATAGGCGGCGTGATCCTCGGCGATGAAATCGCGGCGCCGGATCTCCATGCCGCCGATCCGATAGCGCCATTCGATGTGCGAGAGCAGCTCGATCACCTCGATACCGTGAGCCATGGGCTGGGCCCCGCTGGGGTCGGTGATCAGCAGCGTCAGGCCATCGGCGACCTTGATCGGGTGCGCCCACAGCCCGCCCATCTCGCCGACCAGATGCTCGGCGCCGATCGGCTGCAGGTCGCCGGTGGTCATGCCGACGTAGTACATTTTGCGGCCGGCCAGGAAATACGGCACCACATCGCTGCCAGCATCGGCAGCGAGCAGGGTATGAGGGCCGAAGCGGAGGGTTCGCTGAGCGATGAGCATAGGATGCTACTCTCCCACCTCCAACGCACTGGATTCGCGTACGATCAACTCGGGCCGCAAGATCGTGTGGCGCACACCACCTTTGGCGGAGAGCAGGCGCGTGAGCAGGGTGATCAACTCGTCGCAGACGCGGTCGAGCGGCTGGCGCACGGTGGTTAACGGGGGGGTGGTGTGCGCAGCCAGCGGCAGATCGTCGAACCCGACGATGGCATAATCGCGCCCGGCCCGCAGCCCATGCCGGTCGGCGACGTTCATAGCGTGGATCGCCAGCATATCGCTGGCGGCGACGAACGCCGTGGGCGCGGCGGGCGACACCAGCAGGCGCTCCATCGCTGCCCGCACATCTGTCTCGTTCGTCAGCCCCTCTGCCACCAGCGCCGGGTCGCACGGCACCCCATGCGCACGCAGCGCGCGCAGATAGCCGTCGCGCCGGTGGATCGCACAACTATACTCGACCGGGAGGCCAAGAAAAGCCATCCGGCGATGCCCGCGCTGGATCAGATGGCAGGTAGCAGTGTAGACCCCCCACTCGCCATCGACATCGACGTACGAATGATCGAGCTCCAGATTACTGCGGCCAAACGCGACGAACGGCAGTTGATGCTCGGCCAGGTAGCGCACCCGCTGATCTCCATGGCGGATGTCGGTCAGAATCAGGCCATCGGCACGCCCCGAGCGCACGATTTTACTGATCCCCTCCATGGCGGTAGCATGCATCATCACCGGGTGAAGCAGCAGATCCAGGCCGTAGTGCGCGCAGCGTTCGGCCAGCGCAGTGATAAAGTCCTTGAAGAAGAACAGGTCGGCCGAGGGGCGGTCGCGAACACTGACAACATAGGCGACCGTGTTGGTCCGCCGGCCCTGCAGGCGGCGGGCGATCGCGTTGGGGTGGTAATCAAGCTCGGCTGCCACCGCCAGGATCCGGTGACGTTTGTCGGCGCTGACCCCGGGCAGGTTGTTCAGCGCCCGCGATACGGTGGCCGGTGAGACGCCGACACGTTCTGCGATCTCGATGATCGTTCGCCTCGCCATGAGCTCAATCGCTCGCTTCAGCCGTTGCAGAGGGTGATCGTGCGGAGGGAGCAGGTACCAAACCTGGCGAAAACGTTTGCAGTATCATACGAGAAAGCATGGGCCTTGTCAAGCTGCCGCAGGCCACGTCAATGCTCCACGGCTGGGGAGACCGCGAGCTGCAGCTCGGTGAGCCAGATGGCATCGGGGCCATCGAGCGTCGGATCGCTCCGGCGGTCGCTGGTCAGCCGGAGGCGCTGGCCGCTCGCGCCGTCGTAGACGCCAACCGTGAGGCGATAGCTCCCGGCAGGCGCGGCTGCCGGCACTGTGAGCGGCAACTCGGTGCTATAGAAACGCCCAGCCTGCCAGCGGCTCATCGGGACGGGCAGATCGACCTGGGCATAGCGCTGGCCGTCCGGGCCGAGCAGATGGGCGAACACCGTATAGTCGGCTGGCGGGGTGGCCGAAGTGCCCCACACCAGCCTGAGCATCAGGCGCCCACCGCGCATCGGTGTCCCGCCCAGCTCGAAGCCATACAGGCGCAGATCATCGCCGAACCCGGCTGTGAGGGGGTGCGCTACCGGCGGCGGTGCTTCGTAGATCCAGGCGTAGTCAACGCCATGGAGGCGAACAGTATGTAAGGGCCGAACGTGGCCGTAGAACTGGTCGAACGGCGGAGGCAGCTCACCGTCCTGCACCTGCCGCACGTAGACTACCACGTAGCCGGCCCGATCGGGGAGCCGCCCATCCGGGCCAGGGCTGGTGACTTGCGCGCCGCGCCGCAGATAGGGTTGCAGCAGCCCGGCCGTAGAGCTCACGGTGACGACGCCGGTGATATTGGGCTGCTGGTTGAGCCAGGCCGCCACCTGATCGAACCCCTCGCCCCAGCCGATCAT
>FLYN01002092.1_pt1 | contig 12107 bp, 8 predicted proteins | sample 1122621 | NCBI WGS metagenome assembly FLYN01 (sample SAMEA4346792, study PRJEB14843) | hot springs metagenome | biome: Terrestrial Biome; feature: Habitat; material: Sediment | place: India | collected 2012-06-12 | depth 1760 m
GGGTGTGCGGGGCCCCCTTCACCACGGCCCAGTAGCTCGGCTCGTAGACGCCGCCATCCCAGTGGATCTCGAGGTTCATGCCCTCCGCGATGAGCTGGTAGGCTCGCCCGCTCCACATCACGGCCATGTCCACCTCGCCGCTCCGCATGACCTGGAGCTGCTGGTCGCCGCTCTCGTAGAACACCCGCACGAACGGCTTCAGCTCCTCCAGCGCGGCCATCGCGGCGTCCAGGTCCACCTCCGTCGTGCTGGTCTCCGAGGGAGGCGTGCCCGTCGCCACCTGCGCCATCGTGATCTGCATGATGGGGGCGATCCCGCCGATCATCCGGTCCTGTGGGAACCGCTCGGTGTCGAAGAACTCGGCCATGTTCTTCGGGCACTCGTCCATCACGTCCATGTTGCAGGCGATGACGTGGCCGACGTTCGCGTGGGAGAAGCCGAACGGCGTGACCTTCTCCTGGCCCAGGATCTCCTCGAGCTGCCCGCGGAGGTCCTCAGGCAGCGGCTCCAGGTAGCCCTTGTCGTCGAGGGCGAACGCCGCGTCCCCGGCGACCGAGTCGAGCAGGTCCCACTCGACGTTCCCCGCCTCCTGCTGCGCCTCCACGGCGGCGAGCTGCGTGCCCGGGGCATCCACGAAGCGGAACTGCACGCCGGTCTCCGCCGTGTATGGATCGAGGTAGTAGGCCTGGGTCGCCTCGTTGATGGCACCACCCCACCCACCGATGGTCAGGGTGACCTGCTCGCCATCGCCCCCGGCCTGCTCGCCGCCCCCGCAGGCCACCAGCCCCAGCAGGGCCAACGCGGCCAGCGCCACCGTGAGGCGCGGCATGGGCCACCACTCCATCCCCACCCGACGAGCGCTCATCCTCCGCTCCCTCCGTCCGACGAACAAACAATTGTTAGGCCGCGTACTTACCAGCGCACCGAGGGGCTGTCAAGACTGGACGGTGGGCTTGCAGGGGACGGAGGCCAGGCCCCGAGGCGTCGAAAACATCGGCTCGGCCCGAGCCCGGACCGCGGACGCTAGCCGGCGGCCTCCCGGTAGATCGCCTCGAGCTGGCGGAGGTTGGCCTGGGGCGTGTAGCGCTCGGCCCATGCCCGGTAGGCACCCTCGCCGAGGCGCAGGCTGAGCTCGTCATCCATCAGGCGCTCGAGGGCCTCGGTCCAGGTTGCCGGGTCGTCGGGAGAGGCCAGGAGGCCGGTCGCACCGTCCTCCACTACCTCGGGCAGCGCCCCGATCCGGCTCGCCACCACCGGCACGCCCGCCGCGTAGGCCTCGACAACCACCCGAGAGAAAGTCTCGTACCAGCGAGAGGGAACGAGTACGGCCCGAGCCCCGGCTACCAGCTCCCTCGCGCCTTCCGGCGGCACCGCCCCGAGGAACTCGACCCGCTTCTTCCCCTGCCGGCGCAGGCGCGTCACCTCCGGGCCATCTCCGGCTACCAGCAAGCGTCCCCACGGCGGCCGCCAAGCCGCGAGGAGCGTGTCCACCCCCTTCTCCGCCGACAGACGCCCCAGGTAGAGGAAGAAGGTGCCCGGCCCCTCGCGCCGGCGCGCCGGCCAGGCGAAGTTCGGCTTCACCGCGATCTGCTCGACCGGGATCCCCGCCTCCGCGTGCTTGGCCCGGACGAACCCGCTCACCGCGACGAAGCGGCGGATACGGTCGAACGTCCTCATCGAGCGGTGGACCGCCAGGGAAGCGAGATACGGCGCGCTCGCCAGGCGGGATCCCCGGTAGCATCCGTGCACCAGCCCCGGCCAGGGCGCCCGCCGCCCCAGGCAGTCCTCGCAGACGCGCCCATCGCGCAGGAAGGTGGCCGGCAGGCACAGGAGCCGGAAGTTGTGGAGGGTCATCACCACCGGCACGCCCTCTTCCGCCCCCGCCCGGATCACCGCGGGCGAGAGGGCGGGGAAGAGGTTGTGGACGTGGACAACGTCCGGCCGGAGGCCCCGGACGAGCCGCCGGACCTCGCTCGTCCGTCCCGGATCCCAGACCACGCCCCCGGCGGCCCGGAGCGCCCCCGTCCATCCCTCGACCGCGGGGTCCACGACCTCCACCAGGTGCCCGGCTTCCCGCAGGAGCCGGGCCTCATCCGCGACCACCGCGTTCTCCCCCGAGGCCGCCCCGGACCGGTAGCGTGAGTGCAGGAGGACGAGCCTCACCCTGGTGGTGGGGCTTCGGGGTCCACGGGGTCGCCAGCCCGCATCGCGACCTCGGTGCGGGCTCGCGCCTGGCGGAGGCTGGCGAAGGCGGCGCGCCACCAGATCGCGGCTGCGCAGAGCGGGGCGAGGGCCAGGCCCCACGCCGCACCGCTCGCCCCACCCAGCAGCGCCCCCGACGTCGCCAGGCCCACGACGAGGGCTGCATGCAGGAGGCGCGCGGTGAGGCTCCGCCGCGCGTCCGCCAAGCCTCGCAGCATCGTCGCTGCACCAGCCACCATGCCCAAGCCAGCCATGGTCGTGGCCATCGGCAGGAGCAGGCCCCGACCCGCTCTCCACCCCCGACCGAGGATCGAGACTCCGAGGTGAGGAGGCAAGAGCGCCACGATCGAGGTCCATGCGAGGACAGCACCAACGAGCGCGAGCGAGAGCCGAAGGCCAACCGCAGGCAGCGACGAGGGATCCCGGCGCGCCCTCCGTACGGCCTCCGGAACCACGAACAGTGAGGTCCCCATGAAGACCACGTTGAGCGGGCCAAGCAGCACCTGGGCGGCGCGGATCGCGCCTACCGCCGCGAGTCCGGCGACGGCACCGATGGCGTAGAGGGCGAGCTGCCCCGACGCGAAGAGGGAGGCGAACTCCGAGGCGAACCGGGGGATGAGGTCTCGGTGCTCCTGGAGCCAGACCCGGGACTGCGCCGGTCGAGGGATGAGCCCTGCCTGCCAGATCCCCACCAGCCCGGCCAAAGAACCGGAGGTTCCCCAGACGAGCGCGAACTGCCAAGCCGCGCGGTCCCCCGCGGCGAGCAGGGGAACGATCCCAAGCCCCAGGGCGAGCGCCCACACCGCATCGTTCGCCGCGGCCCGTGCCCCGCTCTCGCGGGCGAAGAACGCGAACCGCCACGCGTCCTGGAGCAGGAGCCCAGGAAGGAAGGGGGCGATGGCCAGGAAGGTCAGCCCGGCCGGCCCACGCCAGAAGGCGCCAACCAGCACCATGAGGGCCGCGCCGATCGCACCGACGGTGATCGCCGCTCCGGTGCTGCGGGCGGCGGCGAAGCGCCAGTCGTGCTCCTCCGCCCCGGTGAAGCGGACGGTGAGGGGTTCGGTGGCCACCGCTCGCGCCAGCCCCAGGAAGGTGAGGTAGGCGGCGAAGGCGAGCGCGAACCCCCCCAGATCCCGTGCTGAGAGACTCCTCGCCGCGACCAGCGTGAGCGCGAAATTGGAGAGGCTGGATAGCGCCTGGTCGACGAGGCCCCAGGATGCCTCCCTTGCTCTCGCCCACCTGGCCCTACGTTCGGACGCCTCACTCACTGGCGAGCGCGGCCCTTCGCAGATCGCCCATCGACAGCTCCGGGGGGACCGGTTGGTGTCCGCCGTCACGGGACAAGTGCAGCCCCGTCACCAGCGCGATCGAGACCGTGAATGGAGGCTCCTCCCACCAGTCGAACACCACCCCCAACAGCAACCACATGCACCACATCCCCGCGATCGCCCGACCCTCAGCCGTACCGTTGCGGAGGCAGGCGCGGATGAGGATGGCGACCAGCGCCAGGTAGACCCCCAGCCCGGCGATGCCCGTGTCGCCGAGAACGCCGAGGGCGCTCGATTGGGCGCTGTTGAAGGAGGTCTGGCCACCGCTCAACCGCACTGCTTCCGCCTCGGCCGCGATGGCAAAGTCTGCCGGCTCGAGTCCGAGGGCCCGAAGGGGAGAATCCTCGTGGAGCAGAAGGGGCGTCGTCATGAACGCGGCACGACTCACGGTGGTCGCCGGCCCAAGGCCCAGGGCCATATCCACCGGGGACCGGCGAAGCGCGGTCACGACCATCTCGGCTGCTGCGATCTTCCCCCATTGGCCCGCCCGGGCCCTCTCAAGGAAAGCGAGGGCGATCCGCCCCGCCGGGTACAAGAGGAGACTGGCCGCGATGAGCCCTGAAACGATCACTCCTGCAGGGATGGCGCGACGCCTAGTTGCAGCAAGCAGCCCAATCGCTGCGGCCGCCAGCACTGCCTGCTTGGCGTCGGCGAGAAGTGGGAGCGCGAACAGAGCGATCGCAGCGAACCTCACCTCGCGGCGGGTCCCTTCCCTGGTAAGGATCCACGTGCCAGCGACGATCGCGACGCCACCGAGCACGTGGTGGCCTGCCCCCTTCCCGTAGAGGGTGCCTTGTACGTGGTCCGCCAACCCGAGCCGTGTCGCCTGGATGAGTGCGACAGGCACCTGGACCAGAGCGAGGCCCAGGAACACATGCTCGACGTACCGTCGGGCACGAGGCGCTGGTGGATCGAGCAGCAGCGCCGCGACGAGGGCGAAGGGCTGTCCGATCAGGAGGAAGTAGACGAGGGGACGGAGGAATTCGGCGGGATGGAAGGCGAATGACAAGCCCACGGCGAGGGCGAGCAACCCGAGCAGCCCGACAACCACCCTGCCGATCGCTCGCCCCGTCTCGTTCTCGGCGCGTCTCACATGGGTCCGGAGCAGGGCGGACGCAAGCCCTGCCCATGCGAAGGGGATGTCGAAGAACTTCACGACTGTCGGGCCCAGATCCAGGTTGGCGATGGCTGGCGAGAGCAATGCGAACAGAACGGTAATCACGGCCCACATCCAGGCACGCATCGTCAGGCCTCCGGCCATGAAGACGGCAGCCGCCAGGACCAAGCCAAGGTCCGATGACCATGCGATCAGAGCTCCGACCACGCCCGCTACGACGCATGCTGGAAGGATCAAGAGCCCACCCCATGCCGTGCGGGCCGGGACCTGCACCGCCGCCATCATCACTCCTCTGCCACATGGAGGGCCGATCCGAGTAGCGCTGCCACCTCTCGGATCGACCCTCCAGTCGTTCCAGCGATCCTCGAACCCGGAGGCTGGAAGGCGACGGAACGCACGGCTGCGGCCTCGGATAGCGCGCATGCGAGCCCAGCCGGCTCCTGACCCTCAGGCGTGGGCCACGCCTCAAGGGCCCGGGCGACAACCGGTGGGCCGCCGTGGTCGAGGCACACGACGGGCAGGCCGAGCGCCAGCGCTTCGGCTACGACCCAGGGGGCCTCGTCGTGGAGGCTGGGGAACAAAAAGACGTGGGCCTCCTCGCACATGGCGCGCAGGACTTCTTCGCGCGGCTGCCAGCCTCGGAACTCGACCCGGTGCGCAACACCGTACCGGTGAGCCAAGCGGCGCAGGCGCCCCAGGTCTGGGCCGGAGCCGAACACGATGAGGCGCCAGTCGGGCACGAGCGCGAGCGCCCGCAGCGCCAGGGAGAGCCCCTTCAAGGGGAGGAGGCGCCCCGCGAAGAGCGCCACCGGTGGCCCTGCGGAACGGCGTTCCCCGCACGGCAGGATGCCGTCCAGGTCGACGGCGAACGCGTTCGGGAGGACCACGGCCTTCCGGCGGTATCGGCGAGGCAGCCACGCCCGGGTCTCCGGGTTCTGGACGAGGATGAGGCTTGCATTTCGCCAGGCCAGGCGGGCCAGCGGGTTGAGATGCCTCCCCCCGCGGCGCGCGAGTCCTCGAACGAACTCATAGGCGATCCCGCGGAGCCCGAGGCTGGGGAAGAGCCGGAGGGGAACGGTGACGCCGCCCCCGACCGGCCCGTAGACGAACCTCGGCCCCACGAGCGGTGCGGTCGTCCCCAGCCAGGCGTTGGCGAGCGTGAGGTGCCAGACCAGATCGAATGGCTCGGCGTGGTGCAACCGGCGGGCTCGACGGAGGGCCGCCCACAGCCACAGCAGGTAGTAGAGGCGCACCCCGCGCTGACCTCGCTTCCACCAGCGGGCCCAAGCCGGGAGATCCACGTACTCGAAGTGGAGCCGGCCCGCCTCCGGCACTGACGGCAGGGCCGCCTCGATCGACGTCCGGTTGTTCGCACGCGTGATCACCCAGACCTCGCCGAACTCAACCAGCATGCGGGCCAGGCCCCATCCGGCCCCCGGCTCGGACCCCTTGCCGGGCTGGCATGCGTAGGCGAACGCGAGGATCCTCACCCAACCCCCAGACCCTGCTCCAGGAAGCGAGTGAGTTCTTCACGCGCGGCCAGACCGCGGGCACCGTCGGCTGCCGTTGGATCCAACGCCTCCGCGCTCTCCACCAGGTACCGGAGCATGGATCCCCGCAGCTGCTCAACGTCGATCCCCGCGTTGCTGCAGAAGGCGTGGACGCTCCGCCCTAGCGGTCCCCGTCCCCGCAGCGCAGCCAGCACCTCCGCACGGGTCGGCCGACCGAGGAGAGCGTGAGCCTGGACGAGCCAGTGGCAGAGATCCCAGGCGCGCAGATCGCTGGGACCGGCGCTCTCCCAATCCAACAGCACGAGCCCCTGGGGGCCGTCCAGGACGTTCCAGGGTGCCGCATCTCCGTGGCGCACTCCCTTCCGCGCGAGGGCCCCGAGGGCGCCGGCGAGCTCCTCGGGGAGGTCCCACGGCCTGGCCCGCGGCCGGAAGCCGGAGGCCTCGAGCACCAGCACGCCCTGCCCCTCAGCCAGGATCCGCGGAGCTCGCACGGGTGGGGTGAGCAGGGACCCGTACCGACGGATGGCGTCGGCCTCTCTCGCCAGGGCTCGTGCACCCTCGGCGGTGGTCGCCACCTTCGCCACGGCCCACCGGCTCCCGTCCTCGCGGATGCAGAGCGCAACGAACCGTCCCTGATGGTTAGCCCGCATCACGGCGTAGGTGGTCCGTGTCGGCAGGTGCTCGGCCAACCGTGCTCGGACCTCCCTGGGTGGCGCCTCGCCCCTCGGGAGCAGGCGAAAGACGCCCATCCGAGCCAGCAGCCGCGCGAGCTCCCACCCCGCCCGCCCCTTGCTCGTGACCGGCTGGTAGACCTCGAGGGCACGGGCCGCCACGCGGCTGGGTCCTCGGGGGATCCACCAACGCGTGGCCTTCCCCGGCGGCAGCTCGACCCATCCGGCGCCGAGCCGTCGCATGGCCCGGCGCTCGAGATGATCCACGATCCGTTCCCGCGCCTCCCGCACCACCTGATCCAGCGGCCGGGTCGCGTCCAGCACCACCGTTTCCACGCCGGGGATGTTCAGGTCCAGCCAGGCCCGGCGCTGGCGTTCGAGCTCCTCCGGCGGCAGCTCCTGCTTCCGCGAAAGCAGCACGTTCGCAGGTGCGTCGAGGACGAGCAGGAGGTCTGGTCGAGGAGATAGCCTGCCGAACGCCCGAATCACGCCCGGTGGCAGCCCGAGGCGGTACCGGCGCGGATCCACCACCATGTCCCACCAGCCGCGTTCGAGCAGGACGACCTCTCGGCGGCGCAGGAGTCGAGCCAACCCGAGCAGCAAGTAGTCCATCGCGATGTATCCAAGGTGTAGGAGAGAGGCCACACTCCCTCGAGGCGGTCGACCGTGCGGTGCCGCAACACCACCGGAGCCACCCGGCCGTCGTCCATAGGGGAGGATTCCCGGCCGCCAATGCAACCGCCACACGGGTCTGACCGACGAAGCGATGCGATCAGCGACAGTCGACTTGCCAGCGCCATCCGGGCCTACGATAACCACAAGCGGTGCCCTTGCAAGTGGTTCCGAACCCATCACGGCAGATTCCTCTCGGGCGACGAGCAACGCTCGGGGACGTAGCGGAAATGGACTGCGCGCGCACGCCCGAGGTCGAAGGCACGCAAGCAGTGGCTCAGCCCTTCCTCGGTGCCCAGAGGTGGTTCCTCTATGGGGAGCACCATCACCGCGACGCGGTCGATTCGATCGGTGTCATTCATCGTTGCGAATCATCACCTCATGTCCCGACGCACACGCACGTCGCGCGAGGGTGTCGAGGTCGCCGACCCTTCGAGAAACAGGTCCTCGGCGAGGATCAAAGGGGCAGTCTAGCCCTCGCAGGACCTCCCGCGTCCGGAACCTAACCCGCTCCAGCAGCAGCTTCGGATCCCTGATCAAGGCGGCCGACAATAGTCCAACGTCCAGTATTGCAAGCCAAGGACCCTGGAAGCCCGTCATCCATAGCCGCCTCAGGGGGGCCGGCGAGACCGAAGCCAGAACCTCCCTAACAGCGGCGGTCGGGAGAGTTGAGGGCGTTCCCAGCCATCCCAGGCGAGAGAGGAAGCGGAGCGCCGAGGCAGCGTCTGGCATCAGGCGAGGAACACCGTTGGCATCGCGCACAGTGAAGCGCGCAAGGCGCTCGAACGTCACCAGCGGGTATCCTCGGAAGGGCACAACGGTTGCCAGGTCGATCTCCAAGAGACACGCTCCGAACCCCAGCTGTTCCGCCATCGCGAGGATCCGCGGTACCCGAGGGATGTGTGCGCAGCGGAAACCCACGAGGCGTCCTCGGTCGCGTCTGCGTAGGAAGCTCCAGATGCTTTCCTCCACATCCTTCACCGACGAAGGCCGCACGAGGAGATCAACGTCACCTCGAGTGTTCGCAGGCTCGTCCCACGCCTTGACCAGCACCCACCCCGGCACCTCTCTCATGGCGACGAGCAGCTCACGAACGGCCCGATAACGCCTCAGTCCGTCCTCAGAAACTTCAATCGGGTCCATGGTGCTTGGTGGCAACCCTCAAGACGCGTTGACGAGTAACTCGGGTCAGCGTGTAGCGAGGCCCCAGGACAAGAGCGACGATCCCATGGAGGATCGCCGCGGGCCAGTGCCGCTCCGCAACTGCAAGTCCCGCGCGCCTGTACGACCACGCGACGACGTCGCCCCAGCGCTGTTTGAACGAGAGGCGGTTGCTCGCCAAGAACTCGGTCGCATCCAGGTCGCCTCCCGCACTACGCTTGGCCAGGCGGGCGCGCACAAAGCGGACCCCCTGACGCTGCGACGCGAAGTGGCGAGCCGAGGCACTCGCGCCGTGCACGCGATAGGTCCCCAGAACGCGAGGGACGCACTTGACCGCCGAGATGCAGGCCGCGCGGGCTAGGAGATCGATATCCTCGACCTGGCCCCGGAAGAGCTTAGCTAGCTCCTCGTCGAACCCCCCCAGCGCCTCCAAGATGGTCCGCCTGACGACCACAGACGAGATTGGGAAGGGCATGAGCTTTCCGAGCCGAAGACGTGTTAGGTTCGCGCCAGTGACGTCGGGCGTCCCGGTGATGCCGAGAGCTCGCCCTGAAACACTCTCGTATCGCATGAGCGACCCGACCACCCCAACCTCCGGCTCCCTCAGCAGCACCGCCATCTGGGCGGCGAGCTTGTCCGTGTCCCAGCGATCGTCAGCGTCCAGGAACGCAACGAACTCGCCGCGGCCTTCACGCCAGCCTCGGTTCCGTGCCGCTCCGACGCCGCGGTTGGGTGTGCAGATGAGTTTCACCCGGCCGTCCCTGAAGGCACGCACCACGGAGGCGGTCGCGTCAGTGGAGCCATCATCCACGACCACTACCTCGAGATCTCCGTATGTTTGGGCGAGTGCGCTCTCTAGCGCGCTTCGAATGAAACTCGCCGAGTTGTAGGCGGGTATTACAACAGTGACCAACGGCATGGCGTCACCCAAGGACTTCGCAAACGCCTGGAGCCCGGGCCAAGCCCGCGCGAACTTTCCGAGCGAGTGGCCGAGGGCACGTAGCGTCGGGAACTCGGCGCTTCGCATCGTCGTTCCAATGGATCACGGGGGGAGGGCGATGACGGTCCGGGTCAATCACCGCCCCGGAGGTGTTGTTTGGGAGCCCACGAACCGCAACGGTTCGCCCGCACATGCCGCTGACGAGAGCATCCGCGGGGGAGAGACAGTGGTACGTCACCCCGACCCTCGGCGGGACGCCTCGCGAAATCCAGAGCGAAGCGCCCAACCCTTTGGCCGCCACGAGCGAGGGCTTCGACGCACAGCTAGGGGGTATGGCCCCACTAGTACTACTGCTCGGGAGAGCGTGGCCTTTCACTGGGACCCTTGGCCGCTAGCCCACAAGATGGTGGAGTTAAGGCCGTCCAGCAGAAGCGTTCGCATCAGACCTCCAAGGACGTAGCCGCTACGCCGGAGGTCCGGACGGCGGTGGACGGGGTCGTCGGGGGCGGGGGGCTGGTGCTCGAATCGGGGCTCGCTGTCCAGGATCCGGCAGATGAGCTCCCCGATCTCGCGGACGCTGAGCTCCTCGTCGCTCCCCAGGTTCACCGGCTCCTGGTAGCCGCTCCCGATCAGGCGCCACAGTCCCTCGATCAGGTCGTCCACGTAGCAGAGGCTCCGGGTCTGCGTTCCGTCCCCGTGGATCGTGAGGGGCTCCCCGGCCAGCGCCTGGCGGATGAAGGTGGGCACGACCCGCCCATCGTCCAGGCGCATCCGGGGACCGTACGTGTTGAAGATCCGGGCGATGCGGATCTCCAGCCCACGCCCGCGGTGGTAGGCCATCGTGAGGGCCTCCGCGTAGCGCTTCCCCTCGTCGTAGCAGCTCCGGGGGCCGACGGGGTTCACGTTGCCCCAGTACGTCTCGGGCTGGGGGTGGACCTGGGGGTCGCCGTAGACCTCGGAGGTGGAGGCCAGGAGGAACCGCGCCCCCTTCTCGACCGCCAGGTCCAGCATCCGCCGCGTCCCCTCCGCGTTCACCCGGAGCGTCTCCAGCGGGTGGCGCATGTAGTCCACCGGCGAGGCCGGCGACGCCAGATGCAGCACCCAGTCCAGCGCGCCTTCCACCTCGAAGGGCTCGCAGACGTCCTGCTCCAGGAAGGCGAACCGCTCGTGCTCCAGGAGGTGCTCGATGTTCTCCTTCCGTCCCGTGAGCAGGTTGTCCGCGCAGAGGATCTCCCAGCCCTCGGCGATCAGCCGGTCGCACAGGTGGGAGCCGATGAACCCCGCGCCTCCGGTCAGGAGGGCCCGGGTCACCGCGCCTCACCTCCGTCCAGCGGCGGGCGGCCCATCGGGTGGTAGCTGAAGCCGAGGGCGGCGGCTCGCTGGCCGTCCAGCGCGTTCCGGCCGTCCACCAGGATGGGGTAACGCATCGCCGCCCGGAGCCGCTCCAGGTCGAGGGACCGGACCTCCTCCCACGCCGTGCAGACCACGGCGCAGTGCGCGTCCGCGGCGGCCTCGTAGGGGTCCTCGGTGACCTCCATCGCGGGGACCTCGGCCTTGGCCGCGGTGGCCGCGCGGGGGTCGTAGCCGACCACGCTCGCCCCCTCCCGCAGGAGCAGCTCGGCAAGGGCCAGGGCCGGGGAGAACCGGACGTCGTCCGTGTCGGGCTTGAAGGCCAGCCCGAGGAGGGCCACCCGCTTGTCCTCCAGGTTCCAGAGGGCGTCCCGGACCTTCTCCAGGGCCGCAGCCACGGCCTCGTCGTTGATCCGGGCCACCTCGTCGAGCAGCGGGAAGCGGTAGCCGAGGTCCTCGGCCAGGCGCCCGAACGCGGCGAGGTCCTTGGGGAAGCAGTAGCCGCCCCAGCCCAGGCCGGCCTCGAGGAACGCCGGGCCGATCCGGGGGTCCGAGCCCATGACCTCGGCCACGGCCCGCACGTCGGCCCCGGAGCGCTCGCAGAGCCGGGCCAGGGCGTTCACGAACGAGATCTTCGTGGCCAGGAACGCGTTGCAGGCGTGCTTGGCGAGCTCCGCGGTGGCGATGTCGGTCTCGATCAACCGGTGGCCGGCCCGGGTGAGGGGCTCGTAGAGGCGGCGGAGGGCCCGGCGGGCCCCCTCGGTCTCGGCCCCCACGACGATCCGGTCCGGGGCGAGCGCGTCCTCCACGGCCCGGCCCTCCCGCAGGAACTCCGGGTTCGAGGCGACCTCGAAGCGCACGTCCGGTCGCTCCCGGGCCAGCGTCCGCCGGACCCGCTCCGCCGTCCCCGCCGGGACCGTGGACTTCTCCACCACCACCAGCGGGCCGGTCGCGGCGTGGGCGATGGACCGGGACGCCCGCTCCACGGCCGCCAGGTTGGCGTCGCCGTCGGCCCGGGGCGGCGTCCCCACGCAGATGAAGACGACCTCCCGGTCCGCGGCCGCATCGGCGATCGCCGGGACGAACGACAGCCGCCCGGCGGCCACCCCCTCGGCCACCAGCTCGGCGAGCCCCGGCTCGAAGAACGGCACCTCG
>FLYN01004706.1_pt1 | contig 12103 bp, 14 predicted proteins | sample 1122621 | NCBI WGS metagenome assembly FLYN01 (sample SAMEA4346792, study PRJEB14843) | hot springs metagenome | biome: Terrestrial Biome; feature: Habitat; material: Sediment | place: India | collected 2012-06-12 | depth 1760 m
GGCTCGCGGATCAGCAGCGGCGCCAGCTCCAGCCGAGCCGCCTCGGCGTGGGTGTCCACGATCGCGCTCATCGCCGGAAACGCTATGCGAGAGCACGGGGAGCGGGCGCCGGTGGGGGAGCCGGCGCCCGCTCGGGGGGAAGTCAGGCGGGGGTGCGCAGCCGCGCGTCGCCGACGATCGCGTCGAAGTCGCCGAGCAGGAGCTCGGCGGGATCGCCCACGAGGCCGACGACGGTCGCGCCGGTCTTGTCTTCGACGGCGCTCAGGAGGCCGGCGAGCCGGTCCCGCCGTGCGGAGGCGACGCGCCGTTCGCTCCAGCCCCAGCTGAGGTCGTGCGCCTCGATCAGCACGGTGACGCGACGGGGGCGGTGGGCCGCCACGGCTGCGACCAGCTCGTCGTCGCGGCCTTCCGGGCCGGCGATCAGCAGGATCTCCTCGTTCGTCATGGCAGCACCTTCGCTCTCGTCCGTAAAGCCGTCCTCATGCCAACGGAATGCCCTCCTTAAACCTGTGCCATGCCGAGAGGTTGCTCGCCGAGACGGCCTCACTTGGCCGGCCGGTTAGCCTGAACGGCGCATGCCAGAGCTGCCCGAGGTCGAGATCGTCGCGCGCCTGGTGGGCGCCGCCGTCGCCGGCGCGCGCGTCGAGTCGACGCTGGCGCCGGGGGTCAACGCGCTCAAGACCTTCGACCCGCCGCTGCACGCGCTCGACGGATCGAGGCTGACAGGGGTGTCCCGGCGGGGCAAGCACCTCGCAATCGAGAGCGACGCCGGGCTCGTGCTGCTGATGCACCTGATGTCCGCGGGGCGGCTGCAGCTGTTCGACAGACGCGCCGGCCTGCGCGACCGCACCTCGCGCGTGCTGATCCGCCTGGACGACGGGCGCGAGCTGCGCCTGCGCGAGTTCGGCACGAAGCAGGCGGCGTGGGCGAGGCTGCTGCGGGCCTCGGAGCTGCAGGACGAGGAGGCGCTTGCGACGCTCGGACCGGAGGCGTGGCCCGACCCGCCGCCGTTCCTGCCGCTCCTCGCCAGACAGCCGCGGCCCCTGCACTCGCTGCTGCGCGACCAGCGGGTGATCGCGGGGATCGGCCGCTCGTGGGTGGACGAGATCCTGTGGGAGGCGCGGCTGTCGCCGTACAAGCGCGGGACGGACGTGACGGCCGAGGAGGCGGAGGCGCTGCGGGCGGCGACGGTCGCGCGGCTCGGGGAGGCGATCGACGTCTACGAGGCGACGCTCAGACTGCCGCTGCCGGACAGACTGCCGCTGCCGCTGAGGGTCCACCGCCACGAGGGCGAGCCGTGCCCGCGCTGCGGGACGACGCTCGAGGCGGTCCACTTCGAGGACTACGTGATCGCCTACTGCCCCACGTGTCAGACGGAGGGGCGGGTGCTCAAGGATCGGCGGCTGTCGCGGCTGTTGAAGTAGCCTGCGGCGCATGATCGAGACCGGCGCCAGAGCACCCGACTTCACCCTCCCCGACCAGGACGGCAGACCTGTCAGCCTCAGCGACTACGCCGGCAAGACGGTCGTCCTCTACTTCTATCCCAGGGCCAGCACGCCGGGTTGCACCGTCCAGGCGTGCGGCGTCCGCGACCACCTGCCGAGCTACGCGGAGGCCGGCGCGGTCGTGATCGGCGTCTCGCCCGACCCGGTCGAAGCCGTGAGGAGGTTCGCCGAGCAGCAGTCGCTCGACTTCACGCTGCTCGCGGACGAGGACCACGCGGTGTGCGAGGCCTACGGCGTGTGGGCGGAGAAGAGCATGTATGGAAGGACATTTTGGGGGGCTACTCGGACGACGTTCGTCATCGGCCCCGATGGCGTGGTTGCGCACGTCATCCCGAAGGTCACGCCGAGAACGCATGACGACGAGGTCTTGGCGGTCTTGGAGCAGTTGGCGGCCGCGTAGCGCACGAGTCGTCCTAGGCACAGTTGGCGCATCGGCGCTCGCTTTGAGTAGACGCTCGCATCGCCTTCCTTAGTAGGGGCCGGATCGAGTCCGGCTGAGACGCTTCACTAGGAGGACGCATGAGCGCTACTAAGGGCAACGCCGATCGGCAAAACTTCCCCCGACGCCTCCGTCGGGTCGTGATCGAGGAACCGACGCCGACTGAGCAGGAGAGCCTCATCGAGGAGCGGCAGCGGCGAACGCTCGACCACGCGCGAATGGCGGCTGGCTACGCCGAGGACGTTGATCCGCACGCCTACGACAGGCCACCTTCCGACTCATCAACGAGCGGAAGACTCTCGACTCTCTTCCCGGGTCTGACTACATCGTCCCTGCGTTGGACGAGTGGAAGCACTGGAACAAGATGAGCGACTGGGATGCGCGGAATCGCAAGCTGGAAGACCTCCTTTCCAAGCTTCGTCGCAAGGAGATCACTGACCCGGAGATGCACTTCCTTGTGATCGTCTGCCGGCCGGCGTGGCTCGCGGTCACAAGCAACCTCCGTCGGTACGGAGGCGCGGATCTCGACCCGCGCGCGGATGGCATGCGCTTCCGTGAGGAGGCTTCGCGGGTCAACATGCTCGATCGTGGGGAGCTGGATGAAGTGGTCCAGCGTGCGCTCCTCGACGCGCTGTGGATGTGTCCCCGTCCCTTCCTGCGTCGCTTCTTCCCTTGGCTCAGAAATGTACTGGCATACCGTGCGCTCGACCACATCCGCATGGAGCTTGGCGAGAACGAGGTCAAGCTTCCCAACGAGGTCGAGATCGAGCAGGTGATCGACCAGGCGCTGATGAACAGCAAGGAACGCGGAGGCGCGTTCTTCGCTGCGCCGGGATCGCCGGGACACGACCAATGGATCCGTACGCTGGACATCTCGGCGATCTTCGAGTTGGCGGACGAGTACTCCTCATACGCGCGTACGCGGAGCGCATGCGAACGGGCGGTCCAGCGGTTGCCGCGCCGGCAGCAGCAGGTGATCCAGAGCCACTACTTCGAAAATCAGACTCAGGTTCAGATCGCGGCTGCCCACGGACTGGCTGACTCAAGCGTGCGCAACACCCACCTCGGGGCGCTCCGCGCTCTCCGTCGCGACGACGATCTGTTCGACGTCTTGGAAACGGTTGGGAAGGTGCGGGATCGGACGCGGCGTGCGGCGTTGGACGCGCGCCGAGCAGCGTGACTCCTCGACACATCGACACGAGAACCAGATAAGAGGGTGCTATCTGGCGTTCCAGCGGACGTGTTGGCATGGCTCATGGTCGTCCGCGCCAGCCTTTGGCTTTGGCTTCGGCTTGACGCACTCGGACTGCTGTCGAGGTGGAGCGTGACGGCCGTCGTGCTAGGCGACGGACGCTCCGTGCATCACCACGGCGAAGCGTTGCGTCAACGAATTAGGAGATCAGCTTGGCCGGGGAGGCGCCGTCATGGGCGCTTCGGACGCGCAGGGCGGAGGGTGGCGTCCTTGCTCGTGACCAAAGAACCAGCCGTGAGGTCGCGGGTAGCGATGACGTTGTAGCGGTCAGGGGCGACTGATGCGTCGCCCTCAACCACCCCGGCGACGTACTCCTCCATCTCGGCCAGTACGACGAGCAACACTTCGGGCTCGCCGTCACGCAAGCGAAGCTCGCGATCGAGATACCGCGCCGGAGGTCGAAGCTCCCACAGGCGGTTAAGCAATCTCACAAAGCGACGGTCCGTGTTTTCGAGGCGCCCCCAAAGGTTGTACAGCTCGTGGACGCTGCTGTGGCTACGCGCGGCGAGGGCTGCCTCGATCGTCGGCGAACACGAGAGCAACTCGGCTTTCGCAAGAAGCTCGCAGGCAGAAAAAGCGTTGTCCAGCGCCACGTTGCCACGGTCGGCAGCTAGAGCCTCTCGGGCCGCGATGCCGAACTGCCGGCCAACTTCGAGAAAGGCGTGGCGGTGCGGGTGGCGGTACGCCAGAGCAAACACGATGCTCCAACCTCCGCTGTGCGCGAAAGCAGTGAGGTGCGGGGTGTCGGCGTCCTCCGGAGGGGGCGTGTACTCCTCAATCCCGGCGATGTCTTCCGTGTAGAGAATCTGACCCTTTTCTACTGGTCGTGCCGCCTTGGCGCGGGCAGTGCCGCCTGCCTCCTCGTTGAGACGGACAAGCACCGGTCCTTCGGAGGGCCACAGCACCTGAAAGCGATAGGCACCCGCTCCTGGCGCCCATTCCTGAAGCTCGATACGCCGCGACATCTCGGGAACCACAAATCGTCTAACGACGTCCTCGAACAAGGTCGAGCCGATCCGCTCGAGATCTCCGTGCGGCGAGGCGACATGGGGCGGCGGTGGATCTGGGGCATTTTCATGTGCAGCGTCCATGTCGACCTATTACACAGGTCTGTCGGCTGCGGGGTTGCGGTCCTTGGCTCGGTACGACGACGCGGGCGACGCCATCGCACCTACAAGCGGTCCTGTATGGGCGGACATTTTGGGGGCCACTCGGACGACATTCGTCATCGGCCCCGATGGCGTCGTCGCGCACGTCATCCCGAAGGTCACGCCGAGAACGCACGACGATGAGGTCTTGGCGGTCCTGGAGCAGTTGGCGGCGGCGTAGCGACGCGCGCGGGCGTTAGTATCTGGGACAGCGCTGCTGCGCCATCGCGATGCGCGTCATCGAGGAAGTGTCGCGTCGCGGGGACTTAGCACGACGACCCTCAGTCGAGGGAACCCGCGGACCTGAGCGCCGGCCGCCAAGACGATGCTTGTGCGGCCGGCGGAAGCGAAGTCTCGGACTACGACTCGCCCAGGCTTCGACTAGATCACTCTGCGCGCATCGCCTCCAAGGCTTCGGGCGAGAGCGTCGCGAGTGGGACCTGGTGCGCCCCATCCGCGTCGGTCCAACGGACCGCGTCCGGCGCCTCGGCCCTCCCGCTCCACAGGAAAGTGTTGTCCTGTACTGCCGCCTCCACGCTCTCCCCACTCGGCATGTCAAGGGTGACCTGCGCGATGCCGTCCCGGACTACGCCAAATACCTGCACGGATTCGTAATGGCCCGTTTCGCGGCTGACCGCGCCCTCCATGCCAACGTCAACCCCAACCTCGCGGATGCGGCCCAGTTCGACGCAGCCGTCGCCACCCGGGGAGGCGTAGCACAGTCCGTCGCGCATAGGCCAAAGGTAGGCGACCGCGCCGTTGCCGAACTCGACCCGGCGCGAGAGGTTGCGGTCCTCCCCGGGGCGCCCGTCGGAGTTCACGAGGTCGGCGTTTGCGGTCGGCACCTGATCTGCCGGCACGCGGGGCCGCTCGAACACACTCAGCACATCGGCGATGCCCGGCGAAACCTGTTGCTGCTCCGTTGCGGCGTCGCCGCCACCGGCGATTGAGGTTGCTACGGCGATGAGGCAGGCAATCAAGACAAGCGGCAGTACGAGTTTCTTCATCGACGACTCCGGTCTTTATCGATTCTCTTAGGTCTACGTCGGCGGTCTACCAATGCGCGAAGCCGCGGATAGAGCCCCCGTCGCTCGCGATAATGCGCGCCGTGAAGCTCGTCCCGTCCTGGTCGTGGCAGTCCAGCTCATCGGACGAGTGACGCCACGGTGGATAGCAGAGGCGTCGGAAGTCGTAACCGGTATTCACGTAACAAAAGCTCGAGTCGCAGATCACCGTGCTCACCTGTCGGCTTCCACTCGAGCGGTTCTCCACGCTTTGATAGCCATAGCTATGAGCTTGCGGAGAGTTCCCCCCAACCGCGTCGCCATCCTGCCAACATCCGCCGCCCACCGGGAGTCCAGAGCAGTCGTAGGTCTGATTACCCGTAAAATTGGCAAAGTGTGCCTGCGCTCGATCAAGCGCGATCGCAAGGCTCCCCAGAACGACCAGCGAACCAATGAGCGCGGCGAATCTGAGTCCGACTGTCCAACGAGACGCCATCTACGGTCCTTTACTATGGATTCTCTTGAACGCGAAAGCCTATCAGCAGTCGTAGCCGAACTGGCGACGTTTGATTGCGCTCGGGCGGCTTGGACGGCTAGTCGAGCGCTGCATGGCCCGGAAGCTGCACCGCTGGGCTACATCGGGGCGCGGAGCGGGGAATGACGAGGTCGTGGGTCTCTGAGCCGTTGGCGACGCTTTGAGCGACATCGCTAGCCGGCGCTCGTTCTGCTGAGCCGCGGGGGTAGTGCCAGCTCAGACACGGCCAGTTCTTCGTACTTCGCGATCAGCTCGGAGAGCGGCATGTCGAGGCCGCGCTCGAGCTTGAGCAGGACGCGGAATGTGGGGTTGATCTGGCCGCGTTCGATGGCGCCGATGTAGCTGCGGTGGAGGTTGGCGCGGTGGCCGAGTTCTTCTTGGGAGAGTCCCCGGGGGGCGCGCATGATTCGCACGGCGCGGCCGAGGGCGGTGTGGTCGGCGCTCATGCGGTGCGAGCATGGTCCGCGGTCGTTCATGGCAGCCGTTCGAGCACTGACGTGCGAGTGAGCGCGGAGCAGGCCAGTAGCGGACTCGACATCGCCTTGACCGGGATGGCAGCCGAGGTCGAGCACGTGATCGCCGTACATGTCTCCAACCACGGCGAGCGAGCGGAGTATGTGACGTGGGTCGGCGTCCAGGCGTCGTCGGGCGACCTGCTCGCTGACGACCGTCCCCGTGCACCGAAGCTCGTAGACAATCCAGCGCCCGAGCCGCGCGAACTTCCGCCGCGAGGTCAGCTCACCGTGCAGTTCAGGCTCGCTGCGTCCGCGGTCGAAGGGGGCTTCGTCGGGCTCGCAGTGCTTGGAACCGGCGAGCGGATTTTCTCCGCGCCTGCGATGCCGGACGCCGGCACTGCCGACATCCAGGAAGAGGTCATGCGGGTGGTGCGACAGGCGACCAGAGGGGACGGCGGGTAGCCCGGAGGACTGGGATCTGTCGGCATCAGGCGTTGTGACAGTGCAACACAGTGCATCTGGTCTGCGCTGTTCCTACGGTCACAGTGGGGCTGCTCGCATGGGGGTGCCGGTGCGCAGGGGCCGGTTCTTGGGCTCGTGTCGCGCATGTCCGGCGCGAGCTGGTGGTGCTGGGGCGGCGCGTGCGCGGCGCGGCTAGGAGCTGGTCGGCGAGCCGTAGGTCGTGACGGCGATGATGACGCGCGCAGGCACCTAGCCGTACGGCTGCTCGATGGCGCGAGCCATTGCGGCAGCCTGGACCACGGCCGGCACAAGGTTGTCCACCAAGGTGAGAGCGAACTCCCGGAGGTCAGGCGAACCCTCCTCTTCGTGGAGGCTGAGCCCTGCGGCGGCGATGACAAAGTTGGTGAGGCCGGCGTCGACCAAAGTGTTGGTATCCCGATCATCCGACTCCTCGGCAAGGCTCGATCGGAGCGGTCCTACCGTTTGAATGGCGGCGTTCTGACGCTCGACTCCGAACACCATGAGCGCCATCCGGGCAGTCCGTACGCCCTGCGTGACCGCCTTAGCCGCCCAGCCGGCGCATTCCTGCGCCAGGCTCTCGTGTACCTCGGGATCGTCTGAGTCCTTCGACAGCCGGGTCGCGTTGCGCAGCGGCAACATCGAGAGCGTGAGCGTGACGGCCAGCTGCAGCAGCCCCGACGTCACGTCATCAAGCGATGGGTCGTCGGGAACTTCGACGGCTGCTAGCCCAGCTTCAACGATCTCGTGCGCGACTCGTCGCGACTGCGGATCCATAGCGGCAAGCTAACCAGGCCGCCAAGACGCTGCGCCACTCGCACGAGCGTGCGGCTCCCGCCGATGGAACTGGATCGGCAACGTCGGGGGTGTCGCAGCTCGCGCACGCGGGCCACCCGAATCCGGCCGGCCGCGAGCAGACCGCCGCCCTCATCGCTTGGCGTTCCCGCCTTGACGCCGCCGGCACGGACGCCGACCCCCGCGAAGTGCTCGCGTTCGGGTACGAGCTGGACAGCTTCGCCGCCCGCCTTCAAGACTGGGCACGACGGGGCAGGTGACAGCCAAGGACGGCTGAGTCATGGGGCAGCGCACGTATGCGTACATCCCTTCTCCGCAGACGAGCAGTTGCGACTGCTCGCCGTCGCGCTGCGCGTAAAGCTCGCGCGCGAGGGGTTGCCTACGGATGTCGCCCGCCTGCTGTCCGCGGAGAAGGATTGCGCTTCGCGGAAGCTCCGATTGCGTAACGCGAAGATCGCTCGGCAGGCGAGCAGAGACCTTCGCGCCCGCCGCTAGAATCCGGCGTATGGCATAGCGCAACTACCTAGATCCCACTGCACCCTGGGGCTCACCCGAAGGGAACGACATGTACGAGCCGCTGTCGGCTTGGCCTTGTTAGCGACTAAGGAGGTGAGCAATGCAAGGTTCCAGCCCTCTACTTGGGCCTTGATCCGACTCACCCGCCGTTCGTAAGGCGGAAGGACGGATCGAGGAGGAGCCAGTCCGGGGAAGGGCGGCCTCGGAAAGACGTGACTTAGACCGCCCCGAAATCAGCCCTGAGGAGCTGTGGGAGCGCATCGCCGCAATAGGCGGAGGCGCTCTGAGCCTCCGCAGGGCAATAGCCATTCGAACGCCACTCGTCCGTACCACCTTGGACCGGCAAGAAGACGTCGTTCCCGCTTGCCAAAGCGCCTGAAGCAAGGGCTTGGTGCCCTGGGAACGATCGCGGTGCTCGTGACCACTGCTGTCGGGCTGCAGACCGCGCTTATCAACAACGACACTGCTCGGTCGGCTCCGACGAGACAGCCATGTGTGGTCGTCGTCGCGATCGAACGTCGACAGCATCGTCCGACACAGGCAAGCGCGGTGAGGATTGCGCTCAGTGCCGGATGCGGTTCAACATCGATTGCAGATCCGCTCTCGGCGAAGCCTCGCGTCAGCGGTGGTCTGCCGTGGTGGACCAGATGACCTCCAGCCGCCGGTCGCGGCCGGGAGGAAGCAGCACTGCTTGGTCGATGACGGCTTCGAGCATCGCGCGCTTCTCGTCGTCGGGGGCGGTCAGCGTCTCGATTCGTTCCTCGACCGGGGCAAGGTCGTCGCCCGTCTCCGGCTCGACCCATTCGCGTGTCGCGTCGAGCCGCGCCGCGATGTGCTCGGCCAGCTCGGCGAGCGCACGTGGCTCGCTGATCGAGGTGCCCTGCGTGCAACCCGAGTTGTAGACCTTGCACGTGTAGAACCAGTAGTCGCGTCGGGTGCCATCAGCTGTAGTCCTTCGGTTCACGCGCGCCTTCAACGTCGCACCGCACGCTGAGCAGCGCAGAAGTCCGGCGAGTGCGTGTCTCCGCGTGTTCCGGTTGCCGCTGCCGAACGAGCGCGCGTCGAGCACGCTGCGGGCAAGCTCCCACCGCTCGCGCTCCACGATCGCCGGCTGTCCCTCGGCGGGCGTCCACCGATCTACCCCGTCGAAGCGCGTACGGATCATCCCGGTCTGGGACTCGTTGAACAGCATCTTCCGCACGGTCGTTGCCGTCCAACCCTTCTTGCTCCGTCGCGTCGGCACGCCGTCTCTCGTAAGGCGGTTTCGCGATCCACGCCGGCCCGTGCCCCTCGATGACCCACTCGATGATCTGCCGGTAGACGGTCGTCTCCTTCTCGTTGACCACGAGCGGGCCGCGGGGGACAGGGCGCATGTAGCCGTACGGTGGGGTAGCCGCCGTTCGGCAAGCCGCGCTCGGCGCGCTCTCGCCGCGCCGCCATCAGCTTCTCCTTCAGCTCGGCTTTCTCCAGCGAGGCCCACGTCGCCTCCATCGACGCCCACGCGCGCTCGCGCGGACTGCCGATCCGCCGCAGCTCCGGATAGCCGTCGAGCGCGGGGAACTGCACGATCGCCTCGACGCCGGCCGCGAGCAGCTTGTGTTGCAGGTACTCCCACTGGAGGTTGTTCCGGTGCAGGCGGTCGAGCTTGCGGCAGACGAGGTAGGTTGGGCGCACGTCGGGCAGCTCGCGGATGAGCTGCGCGAGCACCGGCCGGCTGCTCAGGCCGAGGCCGTCGTCGCTGTCGTCATCCGCGCTTGTGGACGCCGCGCCCTCGTCGTAGAGGGCGAGCTTCCCATCCGGGCGCGTGGCGATCTCCCAACCCTGTTCGGCGACCAGCTCGGGCAGCCGTCGGGTCTGGTTGGCGTGCCCGTATCCTCTCTCCTTCTGATCCTCGCTGGAGACGCGAACCGCGATGATGACGCGCACCTGCTCCATGCGATCGATATCGGCAGCAACCCGCACGATGTACACCCCTTGTGGAAGGCCATGTACGGCAGGAAGTACTGGGGCGCGCTGCGCGCGACGTTCGTGATCGGTCCCGACGGGGTCGTGCGCCACGTCATCCCGAGAGTCACGCCGAGAACGCACGACGACGAGGTCTTGGCGGTCCTGGAGCAGCTGGCGGCGGCGTAGGCGCTCGGGGGCCTGGCCGCGAGCAGCGCGTGGACGCAGCGAGCCGGTCCGTCGGGCGCCCGTGTGAAGGCCGTCTCGCACGGAGAGACTGAAGGCCGATGGCTCAGGAGGAGGATCGCGTCGAGCAGGAGCACGAGCCGGATCGGTCGCGGTGCCCGATCTGCGGCGAGCCCGAGGTCGGGCGAAGACGACCAGGCGACGACGTCGGCGCCGGGTTCAACGACCCGGAGCGGCCGGCGCTGGTCGCCTTCTGCGCGCACGGCCACGAGTGGTGGCCCGGCGGAACGGCGCACGTCGACTGAGGTCCCCGTTCATCTCAGGAGCCGCAGGGCGGGAGGCTTCGTCTCGGCTGCGCCGGCGGCGTCCTCTTCAAGCCACCGGTCCGGGTCGTCCGGTGCTGCGGGGGCGCCGCCTGCGATCGCTCTCAGGTCGGGTCCTCGCCCTGCGGGCGGCGGCCTGTGGGTTCCGCATCGCCAGCACCGATGCCCTTTGCGGGCGAGCGGTGCCTGGCAGGTGCGGCACAGCCGTGGTCGGTGGCGCCCCGACATGCTCAGCTTCGCTTCGTCGTGGCGCGGTCGGTGCGCCTGTCGCGTCGGATGACGGCGAGCACGGCCGCCAGCAGCGGGCGGCTCGCATCTCGCGAGCCGGCCCTCGCAGGCGGTCTCGAGCGAGTCGCTCTGGGCGGCTCGGCGAGGGAGGTGGTTTTCATGTCGACGACCTTTCGGAGCCGGATCCGCGATCGCGGCTGCTCTCCTGGGGAACGGCGTGTCCGTCGCGAGGACGAGGACTGTCCGTGAAGGTCGCCGTGCGGCGGTGGCCGACGGTGGCTCTGCGCGAAGTCGCTTCGCCGGGGCGGTGGAGTCTGCCCGATTCGATAAGCCTAGTACGGATCGGACGGAACGGACGGTCTGCGGCCGGAGAAGGTCACCGCACGCCGGCTGGCGCGGTGCGTCAGGCGCGCTGAGCGTGCGCACCAGAGGCGGTCGACGCCGCTCCATCCGAGGAAGACGAGCCCGCCCAGCGTGCCGGTGACGGTCAGGAGCACGCCGGCTGCCGCGGCTGCCGCGACGCCGTCGCTGCCGAGGATCAGCACCGCTGCGGCGGCGCCGACGCTCGGGCCCACGGGGAGCTGGCTGAGGGTCACGACGGCGATCAGCACGGCGATCGCGTCGAAGAAGGAGGCGTCGACGCCGACCGCGTGGAGCACGAGCCAGTTGCGGAAGATCTGTGCGAAGACGGCGACCAGCACGAACGCAACCACGCGGCTGCCGTGGTTCAGCCGGCGGAGCGCGGCGAGTCCCCTCCACAGCTCGCGGCCTCTCGAGAGCGCGAGATGCCGAAGGCCCGCGCTGGCGGCGCCGATCACCGCAAGCGCGATCAGCGGCAGCCACCACGGCAGTCCGAGCGGCCCGACGAGCGTGAACGAGGTCAGGGCGGCGAGGGTCGCCTCGATCGCGAGGATCGGGAACTCGGCGGCGATCAGCGTCGGGACCTGCGGGCTCACCCGGGGAGAAGATCGGCGCAGCGCGCCGATCCGCACGGCGACGGAGAGCTGCCCGTTGAGGAGGCCGCCGAGCACGCCCATGCTCGAGGCGCGGTAGAGCGCGCGGCGCGCGACCGTGCCGCCGGCCGCCTCGACGCTGAGGTGCCATGCCTCGCTGCGGACGAGCAGCGCGGCGATCTGCAGCAGCGTCGCAACGGCGAGCACCCAGGCCGCGGCGCTCGTGAGCGCGCCGGCGAACTCGTCGCGGCGGCCGGCGAGCACGAACGCGAGCAACGCCGCGGTCAGCGACGAGCCGACGACGGTGATCGGCGTGCGATGGCGGCGCCCAACGCGCCGG
>FLYN01001393.1_pt1 | contig 12098 bp, 10 predicted proteins | sample 1122621 | NCBI WGS metagenome assembly FLYN01 (sample SAMEA4346792, study PRJEB14843) | hot springs metagenome | biome: Terrestrial Biome; feature: Habitat; material: Sediment | place: India | collected 2012-06-12 | depth 1760 m
CGCCGCCCCGCTCATGCGCGCCATGGGCCTCGAGGTCTCCGCGCGCGGGGTGGCGACCTGCTACCGCGGCCTGGCCGACGTGTTGGTGATCGACCAGGTGGATGCGGCGCTGGCCGACGACATCCGCGCCCTGGGCATGGAGGTCACGATCACCGATACGATCATGCGCGGGCCGGCTGAGAAGCGCGCGTTGGCGCAGGCAGCGCTGGATGCGGCGCGGAGTGTGGGCACCACGCCCCCGTAGGAGATGCCCCACCGTGCGCACCCCGAACCAGGAACGACAAACCAAATGATCTACTCGATCGTTCCCATCAAACCGCTCGCGCACGCAAAACGGCGGCTGGCGCCGCTGTTGACGGCATCCGAGCGGCAGGCGCTCGTCGTCGCGATGCTCGACGATGTGCTGGCCACGTTGCGCGTCACGCCTGTGGTTGACCGGATCGGTGTGATCAGCCGCGATCCCACGGTTCTGGCGCTGGCAGCCGGGCGGGGCGCCGAGCCGCTGCACGACGAAGCCGACGACCTCAACGGCGCGCTCGCACAGGCCGCCCGGCACGCGATCGCTTCCGGCGCCACGGCCATGCTGGTCCTGCCCGCCGACGTGCCGCTGGTGACGCCCGCCGAGATCACCACGCTGCTCGCGGCACTCAACGGGCGCCCGGGCGCGGTGCTGGCGCCCGCTCGCGACGGTGGGACCAACGCGCTGCTACTGAGCCCGCCGGACGTGCTGCCGTTCCAGTTCGGGCCGGGCAGCCTGGCCCGGCACCTCGCAGCCGCGCAGGCGCGTGGGGTTGTGGCACACGTGGTCCGCCTGCCAGGGCTGGAACTGGACATCGACCGCCCCGAGGACTTGCTGGCGCTTGCCGCTGCGCCGGGCGAGCGCGGCGCCCAGCAACTGGCGCGCGCTGGAGCCGGGCCCCGCGCCGAGCGATCCGGTGCGGTCGGGTAGGGGCCCGGCGATGGTATCCTCTCGCCCATGGCCTGGGCCCGCGACTGAGTGCCCTGTGGACAAACTGGATGGGAGGTAGCGATGCGCATCAACGTCACCGTCTGCGAGCTCCGCGAGCACGCCGATGACTTCGCGCAGGATTGGGAACGCCTGGTCGCCCACGTGAGGGCCACGGCGAGCGACCTGGTCGTATTGCCCGAGATGCCCTTCTATCGCTGGTTCGCGACCACCCGGTCCTTCGACCCGGGCATCTGGCGTGCAGCGATAGAGGCGCACGAACGCTGGCTGCAACGGCTGGATGCGCTCGCACCGGCGCTCGTGCTCGGCACGCGCCCGGTGAACGCAGGGGCACGCCGGCTGAACGAGGGTTTTGTTTGGGACGCAGCAGGCGGCTATCGCGGCGTCCATGCCAAATACTATCTGCCCGATGAGGAAGGCTTCTGGGAAGCCTCGTGGTACGAGCGCGGCGCTGGTGACTTCGCTCCGATCGCCAGCGGCACGCTGCGCATCGGCTTCCTGATCTGCACCGAGCTGTGGTTCTTCGAACGGGCGCGCGCATACGGCAAAGCCGGCGCCCACCTGATCGTCACGCCGCGCGGCACTGGGCAGGCGACGCTGGAGAAGTGGCTGGTCGGCGGGCGTGCCGCGGCAGTGGTCTCCGGCGCGTTCTCGCTCTCCTCGAATCGCGTCGATCTGCGTAGCGATGGCTCGGGGTTCGGCGGGCAGGGCTGGGTGGTCGGGCCCGATGGGCAGGTGCTGGGGTTGACATCGCAGCAGCAGCCCTTCGTGACCGTGACGATCGACCTGGCGGAGGCCGAGCGCGCCAAGCGCACCTATCCACGCTATGTGCCTGACTAACGCTTCTCTGGATGCGATCGGGTTTGAAAGGAGCTGAATATATGGCGATCATTGGATACGCAGCTGCGCTGGAGCAATTCCATCCGAACGACCTGCTGCGCTACTGCGCGCTGGCCGAACAGCACGGCTTTCGCGCCGTGATGGCAGCCGATCACTTTCAGCCCTGGGTGCCGCACCAGGGCCAGAGCGCTTTCGTGTGGTCGTGGATGGCGGCGCTGGGCGTTACCACCAGGACGCTGACCTTCGGGCCGGGGGTGACCTGCCCCTGCTTCCGCTATCACCCGGCGGTCGTTGCCCAGGCTGCCGCGACCATGGGCGCGATGTTCCCCGGGCGCTTCTGGCTGGGGCTGGGCAGCGGTGAGGCGCTCAACGAGCACGTGGTCGGCGGGGCCTGGCCTGAGCCACACGTGCGCCTCAAGATGATGCAGGAGGCGATCGACATCATCAAGAAGCTGTTCAGCGGCACCGTCGCCCGGCACGACGACGGCACGTATTTCACGATGGAGCGGGTGCGCCTGTGGACGCTGCCCGAGCAGCCGGTGCCGATCTATGTCGCAACCGCTGGCCCGGTGACGGCCAGATGGACCGGGCAGCACTGCGATGGCTTCATCACCCCCGGCGCCAGCCACGAGAAGTTGCGCATGTTGCTCAGCAAGTTCGAGGAAGGCGCACGCGCGGCGGGCCGCGACCCCACGAAGATGCCCAAGCTGCTGCAGTTACATCTTTCGTGGGCCGAGACCTACGAGGAGGCTCTGCAGAACGCGCTGACCGAATGGCCCAACGGTGGCATGGCGTTCCCCAAGCAAGACATCCGCTCGCCCGAGGATTTCGCCGAGATCGCCAAAATGGTGCGACCAGAGCACTACCGGAACCGTATGCTGATCTCGCCCGACCTCGACGAGCACCGGGCTGCCATCCAGGCGTTCATCGATCTGGGTTTCGATGAAATCCACGTCCACAACGTCGGGCGCAACCAGGAGCAGTTCATCAAGGCCTTCGGCGAGCAGGTGATCCCGAAGCTGAAGTAATGCCCGCGGTCAGGACCGAGGTGGTCCCAGGCCTACAGCGCGCCCCACGCCACCACCGACGTTGCGCGGATCGCGATCATCGGCTGGTCCTGGATCGGCATCACCCGATACTGCGGGTAGCGCGCGCGCAGCAGCGCGATGGCACGCCCATGCTCACGGTCCCCAGGCGCGATCAACTCTGCCGTGCCATGGACGAGCACATAGGCCAGCGTGCTCCAATCCTCGCTGTAGCGGTCGATCAGCAGGGCCACCTGGGGGTTGGCAAGGATGTTGCGGACGCGCTTGAGCCGCTGGGGTTCCACGCGCTTCGGCTTGGCGTCCAGCGCAATATAGAACGAGGCACCCTCACAGGCATAGCAGACCGGCACGACGTGCGGGCGCCCGGCGCGGTCGGCAGTGGCAAGCCGCGCCACCCGTTGTGCCTGGATGAATGCCCACTGTTCAGTACTGAAGCTGACCATCGTCTTATGGCCCGGCTGCTATCGTTCAACGCCGGTCGCCTGCTGCTCGCCGGCCGCACGCCAGGGGTATCGGCGAAGCACGAAGCACGAGTTCGCTCTCATCATACTACACCAATCAGCGCTTGCATCCTCCAACTGCCTGACCTATACTACACCCACAATCGGCTCCACAATGCCCGATCTTCATATGCAGATAACGCTCACCGAAGCACAACACTTGGCGATCACCACCGATGGCGTCGATCTTGTCGTTGTGGCTGGCGCCGGCAGCGGCAAGACCCGCGTGCTGGTCGAGCGCTATCTGCGCCTGCTGGAGCGCTACGACCCCGCCCAGGTGTTGGCGATCACCTTCACCGACAAAGCCGCCCGTGAGATGCGTGCGCGCGTGCGCGACACGCTCGAACAGCGCGCGCGTGCAGCCCGCGGCGCGGAGCGTGCCTTTTGGGCCCAGCGCCGGGCCGAGATCGAGGCCGCCCGCATCGGCACCATCCACAGTTTCTGTGGTGCGTTGCTGCGGGCGCATCCCGCCGAGACCGGACTCGACCCGCGCTTCGAGGTGCTCGACGAGGTGCAGGCTGCCCTGTTGCTGCGCGCCAGCGTCGATGCGACCCTGGCCACCGCCGCCGGCCTGGCGGGGCAGGCACCTGATGGCGCGATTCCATCCGGGGGCGATCCGCGCTTTATTGTGGCCGCGCTGGAGGAGTTCGGGCCTGGCGAGCTGCGCGAGCTGTTGGTGGGCCTGCTTCAGGGCGGCGGGGCGGTTCGATCGGCGATCGCGCACCTGCCCGCCGACGCCGAAATGCTGCTGGAACGCTGGCGCGCCGCGCTGGAGGCGCACCGGCGCGCCGCGCTCACCGCCTTGCGGGAAGACGCCGGTTGGCGCGCAGCATGCGTTTCCCTCCGCAGCCTGGCGCCGCTTGCGCCCTTAGGCGATGGGCTCGGCGATCAGGTCCTGGCCATCGCCGGCTTGCTCGACGACCTGGCAGCGGCACACGCCGATTGCACCGCCCACGAGCGACTGGCGCAGATCGATCAGATCCGGCTCAACGTCGGCACAGCCAGGGCCTGGGGCGGTCCGGAGCATCTGCGCCAGGCCAGAGCGTGCCTGAAAACGCTGCGCGAGCGCTATCGACACCACGCCCCCCTGCTCGAAGCCCCATGGGACGAGCCGCTGGAGCGCCGTGCGGCCCATGCTGTGCTTGGCGTCGCCGCGCTGTATCGGCTCGCGTCCGACCACTACGCTGCGGCAAAGGAGGCCCAGGACGTGCTCGATTTCGACGATCTGGAGACCCGTGCACTGCGGCTGTTGCAGGAGCACCCCGCCGTTCGGGCGCGCTGGCAGCAAGAATTGGCGGCCATCCTGGTGGACGAGTTCCAGGACACCAACGCCGCACAGCGCGACCTGGTGTATGCCCTGGCCGGCTATGCCGAAGTAGCAAGACCCGCAGATCAGCCGCAAGTATCTCCTGGTCTTCTTGGTTTCCCGCCTGTGGGGCGGCTGTTTATCGTCGGCGACAGCAAGCAATCGATCTATCGCTTCCGCGGCGCCGATGTCAGCGTCTTCAGCGACGTGCGTGCCGCGGTGCAGGCGCGCGGCGGGTGCGAGATCGCGCTCGATATGTCGTTCCGCGCTCACGCGCGCCTGGTGGCCTTGACCAACCACGTGTTCGAGTGCATCATGCGGCGCACAGGCGCCGTGCAGCCTTACGAAGTGCTGTTCGAGTCCTTGCGCCAGCATCGCACACCATCACCACACCCTGCGACGCTCGAGATCCACGTTGTCCCGCGGCCGCAGAAGGACCAGCCGTTTCTGGCGGGATCCGAAGACGCCCGACGTTACCAGGCCCGCATCGTGGCGCAGCGGCTGCGCGAGCTGGTCGAAAGCCCCACACCCCTGGTCGCCGAAGAAGAGACGTGGCGCGCAGCGACCTACGGCGATATCGCGCTCTTGTTTCAGGCCTCCGCCTCGTTCGAATACTACGAGGAAGCCCTGCGCGCCGAGGGCATTCCCTTCCTGACCACGGCGGGGCGAGGATATTATGGCCGCAAGGAGGTGCGCGACCTCGTTCATCTGCTGCGGTTCCTCCAGGATCCCGGCGACGATTTTTCGCTTGTCGGCGTTCTGCGCTCGCCGCTCTTCGCGCTCGACGATGCCACGATCTTGCGCCTGCGCCTGGCCAGCTCCACCAGCCTGTGGGAGGGAATGCAAAATGAAGCGAGCCAGGCCACCCCCTCCTCAGCCACGTTGCATTTCGCATATAGCGTTCTGCGCGACCTGCTCGATCTACAAGGGCGGGTGCCGGTGGTCGAACTGCTGCGGGCCGCATTGCGCGAGACCGGCTATCTGGCGACGATCAGCGGGCTACGTGATGGCGATCGGCGGCGCGTCAACGTCGAGAAGCTGCTCGAAGCGGCGCGCCGCGCGGGCGGCGCGGGGCTGGCGACCTTCAGCGCCTACCTGGAGGACATGCTCGCGCTGGAGGCGCGCGAGGGCGAGGCACCTCTGGAAAGCCATGGCGCCGTCCGCCTGATGACGGTCCACCGCTCTAAAGGGCTGGAGTTCCCGATCGTCGTGCTCCCGGAACTGGATCGCGAGGCGCCCGCGCAGCAGGCGATCTGGCTGGCCCACGGCGACGGCGGCCTGGCGCTGAAGTTGCGCGAAGGTTCCAGGTGGGTTCAGCCGGCGGCGTATCGCATCGCGCTGGCCGAAGAGGCCCGCAAGGAACGCGCCGAGCGCGAGCGGCTGGCCTACGTGGCACTGACTCGCGCGCGAGACTATCTCATCCTGGCCGGCCAGGCGCGCGAGACAGGCGGCGAGGATTGGTTCTCCTGGATCGTAGCGGCGCTGGATTGGCCATGGGAGCACGGCGGACCGCCCGCCGGGCAGCACCTGGTCGCGGGCGGTGCGCTGGAAGCGCTGGTGTGGCGCCATGGGCCGCCGGAGCAACCGCTCGCCGAGGCTGCAGCGCCGATAACAGGCTGGGATGCTCTGGCATCGGTCTGAAAGGGGCCGGGCTGCTGGTAGATTCTGTTGCTTGCGCGCAAACCACCAGCGACATCTGGCAACCAACCGGCCACCGGATGTGGGTTGCGCCGGGAGCCGTGCACGGCCGCCGAAACTCAAATGGGCCACGGATCGCGCTTATGACTCGCCCCAGGGCACCCAATCGGTGCATTCCGGGCACTGGATCGCCACAAAGCGGGCGGCCTCGACCAATGCTGCTCCGCCGGGCAACGCTGCCTCATCGCCGGCATCGCGCTCCAGCACGCCGCCGTAGCGGTCGGCGAGCAACAGCGCGACATGCTCGCCCGGGTTCAGCAGCCGGCGCCGCAGCGCTCCCTCGGGGTCGGCCAGCAGCGCGAAGGGCAAGTCAAGCTCGCGCGCCAGCGCCGTCACCGCTGCTTCGCTGTCGGCAACCACGGGGACGATCGCCGTTTCCCACTCCTCCAGCGCCGCTGCTGCGTCGCTCAGGCTGGCCAGCAGCGCCCGACAGGCACGGCAGCTTGCCCCGTGCAGCACAAACAGCGCGATGTTGGCACGATTGTACCAGTCGCGGCGCTGATGGCGCCGCCCATCGCTGCCGGCCAGGTCGAAGGCAGGAAGCACATTACCGGTGAGCAGGCCCGTGATCATCATCCCCTCCTGTTGGAGACTTTCAGAGATATTTTCTGTGTGGGGGTCGGAGGAAGGCCTGTGGCGCTCCCCAAGCCTTCCCCCCTAGCTTCTTTTGGTATTGTACCACCATCGGTGCCAGCTCTCTGCCGTTGCACTCCAGACATCGTTTGAGCGCGATGCGTATCCTCTATCTCAATTCGTTTCATGGCGGCTCGCACGCCGCGGTCGCCGAGGGTTACGCGCGGCACAGCCACCACCAGGTGACGTTGCTCACGTTGCCGATCGCCGGGGGCTGGCGCTGGCGCATGCGCGGCGCAGCAGTGACCTTCGCGCGGATGCTCCGCACACACGCCCGCGGCCCCGCACAGGGCATGAGCCGTGGAGCTGTGGAACAGGATGCCACGCTCCCCCGATCTCGCTTCGACCTGATCCTCACTACCGACATGCTCGACCTGGCGACGTTCCTGGGGCTGACCCGTGAGCTGACGGCTGGCATTCCCACGGCGGTGTATTTCCACGAAAATCAGCTCACCTACCCGCTGCCAGCGGGCCGCACGCGCGACCTGGCGTTCCCCTGGATTAACTACACCAGCGCCCTGGCGGCCGATGCGATCTTCTTCAACTCGGATTTTCACCGGCGTACCTTTCTGGAAACGCTGCCCACGCTGCCGGGGCGCTATCACGACTACCAGGAGCTCGATCTGGTCGACACGATCGCTGCCAAAGCCCAGGTGCTCCCGCCCGGGATCGACCTGGCCAGGCTCGATCCGCCCCAGAACCAGGAGTCAGGCGCCGAGGACTATGCTGGCGCATCCGACCCTCGCCGCTCGGCTCACGGCCCTCCCGTCATTCTATGGAACAGCCGTTGGGAATACGACAAGAACCCCGGCGCTTTCTTTGCGGCGCTCGAAGCGCTCGCGGCGCGCGGGGTGGAGTTCCGGGTGATCGTCGCCGGAGAGCACATCGATCCCCAGGCGCCCGAGTTCGTGGCGGCACGCGCGCGGCTGGCGCCGCGGACACTGGCATGGGGCTACGCGCCCGACGATCGCTACCGCCGCTTGCTCTGGCAGGCCGATATCGTCGTGAGCACCGCGATCCAGGAGTTCTTCGGTATCGGTGTGGTCGAAGCGATGTACTGTGGGTGCGTACCGATCCTGCCGCGCCGGCTGAGCTACCCCGAGCTGTTGCCGTCGACATACCACACCATCTGCCTGTACGAGGATCAAGACGACCTGGTGGAGAAGCTCCACGCGGCGATCCGCGATCTGGCACAACTGCGCCAGCGCGATTTTCGCTCGGTCGCGGCCCAATACGACTGGCACCTCATGGCGCCGCGCTACGATGCGGCCCTGGAGCATGTGGCGCGCCGCGCCGGCGCGGGCCGCTAAGTGGCACATCCGCCACATGCTCGTACTCCATGCATGTGATCGGGACGGAGCGTGGTGAGGGCTGGAGGCCCTCATCCACCCCCTACTCAACCCGTCGGTGCACCATTAGCGGCGGTCTGAAACGCCGCGCTGTGGGGGCTTGGAGGCCGCAGGCCCCCAAAAAAGAAAGGGGGTTAGCGGGCAAAGCTCGCCAACCCTCCCGTTGCAGACAAGCTCTTAGTTTCTGTGCCAGCCGGCAATGTGCTCGAATGCGTGCGCGATGCCGCTTTCCAGCGTGCTGTAGGTCGCCACATCTCCCAAGTTGATGCCCAACCCGACGATCGCCTGCGCTATCTCCGGGCGGATGCCCACCAGCAACACCTCGGTGCCGAGCAACCGCGCTGCGCGCACCACCTGGATCAACCCCTGCGCTACCTGCGTATCCACTACCGGCACGCCGGTGACATCCAGGATCAGATGGCGCGCTGACGCACGTGCCACTGCCTGCAGCCCTTGTTCCTGGACCAGCCGCAGGCGTTCAGTGTCGAGCGAGCCCACCAGCGGCATCACCAATGTCGTCTCGGTGAGCGGCAAAATCGGCACGCTCATATCGCGGATCACCGCGCGCTGGGCTTCGATCGTGGCCAACTGCTCGGCGATCGCGGCGCGCGCGGCTTCAGCCTCGGCGCGCGCGGCCTCTGCAACTTCGAGTCGCACCAGGTTCGCCGTTTGTCGCTGGATCCGGGCAGCCATCTCGTTGAAGGCCTCGGCCAGCTCGCCCACCTCGTCGTGCCATCTGACCGTGACGCGCGTGCTCATGTCGCCGGCGGCAAAGCTCCGCACGCCCGCCAACAGAGCGCGCAGCGGCGCGCCAACGGCCTGGGAGGCCATGTTCTGGATGAGGATAACCAGCGCGCTGATCAGTATACCTAGCCCGAGCACAATGGTGATCAATAGCCTGATGTGGATTGCCGTTTGATCGCAAAATCGTCGTGTTTGCGATCCTTCAGCGAGGTGTAGCGAGCGGCGCACCACCCGGCCCGCTGGCGCCTGGACGCAATCTGCGCACAGCACCGGGAGGCATGGCGGACATGCATATGCTAGCCGCCCATGCGGTTGCACCGCACCCTGGTGGAAGAAAAGGGAGCGCCAGCAGTTCTTTGTTCTCGGTTCTTTGTTCGCGGTCCCTTCGCTTCCCCTTCGCTCTGCTCAGGGCAAGCCCCGCTCCTCTTTTCGCGTCAGGCTGCCTACTTGAGAACGTTGCCCGTGAGGAGCCCACCCGCCAGCAGCGCGAACATGAGGGCAGCGCAGCCGTTGAACAACGCCATCCCGCGCGCGCCGACCAGCCGCCGCGAGCGGACGACGGCGAAGGCGATCACGGCCTCGAGGCCGGAGGCCGCGACGAACCACGTGACGGTGAATAGCATCAGGCCGACCCAGCCCGCCCGCGCATAGGCATGCAGCATCGTCGGCGTGCCCGTCGCCAGCCAGAAGGTCCAGGTGAGTGGGTTCAGTAGATTGCCCAGCATCCCCTTCCAGAACGACCAGCGCTCCGAGGCGTGCTGTGGGCTGGCGCCGTGCCAGAGGCGCCAGGCGTCGCGGCCGGCGCCGACCCCCAGGTATACGAAGAAAAGCCCTCCCGCGGCCCCGACCAGCGACGAGGCCGCGCTGACACGGGCGATCAGCCAGCTCAAGGCCAGCGCCGGGATGAGCAGTAGGAGATCGGCGGTGGCCGACCCCAGGATGACCCGGAAGCTCGAGCCGAAGCCGCGCGTCGCCGCCTCGTGAACGATCGTCACAAAGATCGGGCCGACTGCCAGCGCGGCGCCGACACCGAAGAGCAAACCGAGCAGGAACGCGTCGCGCATACCAAACCTCTGGTGCTAAGTGCTGTCTGAATCCGGAGCATACCAGAGGGCCGCATGCGTGCCTATGGTAAAGATAACCAAACTGTCAGGGGGCCCGTTTGGATTGTTTGTCCAATGCGCCTGTCGCATGCACCCCGCCGCGTGCATGTGAGGGCCGCAGGCGCAGCCGAACCAACACACCGGAGCAGTGGCGGCAGCGCCCCAGATGGGGTAGTATAGGGAGGCTCGTGGAGACGGGCGGTATGGCCAGGCGCCAGGTCGCAGGTCTTTCGTCCCCATGCAGGTGGCCAGGCTGGGCTGCCGCTGGCTCATGCCTCCAGCCTGGCGTTGCACCAGCGCCGGGGCAGGCCCAGGGAGGCCGGCCACGTGCGCGACCCGATGCAGCCCGCGCCAGCGGGCTTGATCCCGATAGCCGCGGGCGTGCGCCCGCCGGTGCCCAAACGTCCGCCACGGGCGTGCGCCCACGGGCTGGTAGTGAGGAGGTTGGCATGTCCGAAAGGATCGAGTTCACCGTAAACGGGAGAAGGTTGAAGGTCAGCGCAGATGCCGGTCAGCCGCTGCTCAGCGTTTTGCGCGAGCAGCTCGACCTGACCGGCAGCAAGATCGGCTGCGGTGAGGGCGAATGCGGCGCATGCACCGTGCTGGTCGATCACCAGCCGATCCGCTCGTGTATCATCCCGCTCGGGGCGGTCGCAGGCAAACAGGTGCTTACGATCGAAGGGCTGGAGCAGAACGGCCGGCTGCATCCGCTCCAACAGGCGTTCATCGACGTTGGTGCTCTACAGTGCGGGTATTGTACGCCGGGGATGATTATGTCCAGTCTTGGGCTGTTGCTACAGAATCCCGACCCGAGCGTCGACGAGATCATCAGTTTCATGCAGGGCAACATCTGCCGATGCGGAGCCTACCCGCGCATCATCCGCGCCATCCAGCAGGCAGCAACAGAGTTGCGCGCCACGGCAGGAGGTGAACCATGACCCACGATCAGGCGCAGACGACCGGTTCGGCTGCCGGCGCAGAGGCGGGCCGGCCTTCGATGGCCGATATGCCGGAGGCGACAGCGATCGGCGACTGGCTGCAGTTCGAACTGGATGGGACCGTCGTCGTCTACACCGGCAAAGCCGAGGTCGGCCAGGGCATCCGCACTTCGCTCGCCCAGGTCGTCGCCGAAGAGTTGGATCTGCCCATCGCCGCCATCCGAATGGTGATGGCCGATACCGCGCAGACACCGTTCGACCCGGGGACGTTCGGCAGCCGGACGACACCGGATATGGCCCGGCGCCTTCAAAAGGTCGCTGCCTCGGCACGCGAGGTGCTCATCGATATGGCCGCCGCGCGCTGGCAGGTACCGCGCGATGAACTGACGGTGGCCGGCGGCAGGATCGCGCATCCGCCAAGCGGTCGTGCGATCGGCTTTGGTGAGCTCACCCAGGGCCAGCGGCTGACGCAGCTCTATGACGAACATGCACCGGTCACTCCTGCACGCGAGTGGACGATCGCCGGGACACCGGTGGCGAAGGTAGCAGCCCGCGCGATCGTGACCGGCGCGCACCGCTACACGCCAGATCTCACCCGCCCGGGGATGCTCTATGGAGCGGTCCTGCGCCCGCCAGCTTTCGGCGCCACGCTCACTGCGCTCGATACCACCGCGGCGGCGGCAATGCCCGGCGTCACTATCGTCCACGAAGGTGATTTCGTCGGCATCGTCGCGCCCAATCGGCTGAGCGCCCGGCAGGCGGTAGAGGCGATCCGGGCGGAGTGGGCGATCCCGCCCCAGATCTCCGAACGCGATCTGTTCGCATATTTGCGGAACCATCCGGCGCCACCGGAGGAGCTCCCGCCGTTCCGTGGACCCGTGAGCTACGAACTCGGCGACATCGAGGTGGGGCGCGCCATGGCCGATCTGCGGCTCGAGCGCACCTATACGGTCGCGTATATCGCTCACGCGCCG
>FLYN01004452.1_pt1 | contig 12081 bp, 15 predicted proteins | sample 1122621 | NCBI WGS metagenome assembly FLYN01 (sample SAMEA4346792, study PRJEB14843) | hot springs metagenome | biome: Terrestrial Biome; feature: Habitat; material: Sediment | place: India | collected 2012-06-12 | depth 1760 m
GGGGGAGCCGGTGTCGATATCGACCACGATTTGCCACCAGTTGGACGAGCACCACCGAAGCGCACGAACGGGCTATCAATTCTCGTCGCCTGAGCATGGGCTCGATCTTCCAACAGGCGCCGGCGTTTGGCGGGCGGCGGTTCGTCAGTCGTCGAGGACCGCAAGGTGCAACTGGCGCTGGCGTGCAGGATCGGTAATCACGGTGATCGCGGTGATCTTCCCTCCCCTGATCAGGAGATCAACGACAGCGAGCAGCCGCCCACGCGGGGCCACGACGATTCCCACAGAGCCGTCCACAAGCACAGCTCGACAAGCCTGGAAAACCTGAGCATGTTCCACAAGCTCAGTGGCCACAATCGCCGCACCATATATCTCTGCTGGCACGCCCGTAGGCACGGCTCTCGAATCGATTCGGACCACCACATCTGGATCGAGCACAGCGAGCAGCGCGTCGAACGACCCTTCTCGCGCGGCACTGAGAAAGGCTTCAACCACTTCTCGGCTTGCGGCCAGGTCCGCATCCTGCATAGATGCTCTTCCCCTTACCCGCCGGCGTGCGCGGCTGGCAAGCTGCCTGGCTGCGGTTTCTGAGCGATCCACGATAGTCGCGATCTCGTCGAAGGGCACGGCGAAGATGTCGTGCAGGACGAAGGCAAGGCGCTCAGCGGGAGCAAGCGTATCAAGCACTACCAGCAGCGCCAGACCCACTGAATCGGCCAACTCCATCTCTTGCTCCGGGTCAATCCCTCTTTCACTACCCATCACTGCTTGAGGCACCAACGCTTCCAGGGACACCTCGCGCCGCGATTTGCGCGCATGCAGCATGTTGAGGCACACTCGCGCTACCACGGTTGTCAGCCATCCACCCAGGTTCGAGATGGCGCTCGTGTCGCAACGGCTGAGACGGAGCCAGACCTCCTGCACGGCATCTTCTGCCTCGGCGAGCGAGCCGAGCATACGGTAGGCGATTGCCTGCAAACGGGAACGTTCCAGCTCAAATTGTTGCGCCAAAAAGACGGTTGTATCCATCGGTCACATTTCCTCATTTTGTTTTGTCATAGTAATGACAAAGGAAACCCCACGAATGTGACAAGGAGACGCACTCCTGCCTTCACCACCGTATGGGCAATCCTGTCAAGATGAACCGCGATCCGCTAAGCAATGAGTGAGGTCTTTCCCGCTCTGATGGAAAAGCTTCGATACCCAAAGGAGATGGAACATGCAAGCACGCCTGAAGCACCTGGCACTGGTTATTCCCGACGTGATAGCTCCCTACTTACCCTGGAGTGTCCATCCTCGGATACTGCGGGAGTAATAAGTAGAATTCTGCAAACCCTTCCCTACCGAGATTCCGTCTTTTCAGACCGCTTGCCCGTCCAGACAACTGTCGCAATTTTCCCGCAGTATCCGGGGATGGACAAATAGTAAGCAAAGGAGGTTTCTATGTCAATGTTTATTCGAATCCTTAAGTGGACCGGACCGCTTGCCGGAGTAGGAGCAATGACACTGGGATTGCTGCACTGGTTTTTCCATATTAGCTTTCTTGAGCTTCATATGCTCTTTGGTGTATTGGTCACGCTTGCTCTGCTGATCACAGGTAGTGTTGGCGTAAGCACCAAGGGGCTCAGAGTTCTGGGAGCCATTGCAATCGTCTTTGCCCTGATTGTTCCAGTGTTTGGTATCACCCAGACGCGGATCCTGGTGGGAGATTTCCACTGGCTGATCCGGGTGGCACATCTGCTTATTGGGGCTGCCGCTGTGAGCCTCACCGAGAGAATATCTGAGCGCTATTTGCAGATCAAACAGAAGCCACTCGCATGCAAGGAAGCGGTCCAAGCCTCTTAAAGAGATCCCCCTGTAGTGACCAACAAAAGTCAGGTCAATAAGCACAAGGAGGAAATAAACCATGAGAACAGGAGGTTTATCCAGAGAGCGGCTGGGCCGCCTGCGCAAGAGCATGACGGGCTATGTTGAGCGTGGTGAGGTGCCTGGCATCGTTACGCTCGTGAGCCGACACGGCGAAGTCCACGTCGATGCTGTGGGAACAAAATCGCTCGATAGTCCTGACCCGATGCGGCACGACACGATCTTCCGGATCGCCTCAATGAGCAAGCCCATCACGGCGGCGGCAACGATGATCCTGGCAGAGGAAGGAAAACTGCGCCTCTCCGATGCGGTTGAGAAGTGGTTGCCCGAACTGGCCGACCGCAAGGTGCTCAAGCGCATCGACGCGCCGCTCGACGAGACAGTGCCCGCACACCGTCCGGTCACGGTGCGCGACCTGCTCACCTGTACCATGGGCTTCGGACTGCTGTTTACGCCGACGGGTGAGTACCCGATTCTCAAGGCCGCCAACGAGCTTCAGATCGGGATGGCGCTGGCAGCGACCCGAGGTCAGGTAAAGCTCAATCCTGATGAGTGGATCCGCCGTCTGGGCATGCTGCCACTCATGTACCAGCCCGGCGAGCGGTGGCTCTACGGTACAGCGTCCGACGTGTTGAGCGTGCTGATCGCGCGCGTCTCCGGCCAGCCGTTGGAGACGTTCCTGCGCGAACGGATCTTCGAGCCACTTGGGATGAAGGACACCAGCTTCAGCGTGCCGGCTGACAAACGAGACCGGCTGGCAAGCTGCTACATCTCCAATCCCACAACCGGGACCCTCGAATTTTTTGACGGCGTTCAGGAGAGCCAATGGGGCCACCCTCCCGCCTTCCCGTCCGGGGCCACCGGGCTGGTCTCGACCCTCGATGACTACCTGGCCTTCGGTCAGATGATGCTCTCGGGTGGCAGGTATGGCCGCGAACGCATTCTGTCGCGGCTCTCGGTCACGGTGATGACCACCGACCAGTTGACGCCCGAACAGAAAGCGGTGTCCAGCCTGCCTCTGCTTCCCGGCTTCTTCGAGACGAATGGTTGGGAATTTGGTCTCTCTGTCGTGACCAGACGTGACGATATTGCCTCGGTTCCAGGCCGCTTCGGCTGGGTTGGCAGCCTGGGCACCTCCTGGTTTTGTGACCCTAAAGAGGACCTGGTTGGCATTGTCCTCACCCAGCGCGCCCTCCCGCTCGACGTCTACCGCGATTTTTGGACCCTGGCCTACCAGGCCATCGACGATTGAAGCAAGAGGGTTTTGCAGGTCCCCAAAGAAGGGTTGCAGCCGTAGCACTCGGGTGCGGTGTTGCGGTAACGCTACGTGGTCAACACTTCGCAGGCGCTGTGCAATTGCAGGTAGTGTCCTTATTGGATGTGCAGCCTCCGGACCGTGGTAGCGCAGATTGCCGTAATAAATGCAGCAACCTCAACGTTTCTGGGTGCAACAGATACTGCCGCCGTGGCAGACGCTCCTCTGTATGACTCACAGCATACGGTAGCAGTACAGCTTGCCGCCGCTGCTGCGGCAAGCTGTACTGGGCCAAGGCTCACACATAATGACCTCATAAAAGCGGGTGCCTGACTAGCAGCACTGATCCGGCATGCAGAGACTGATTGCGGACAGATTGCCGCCGCGATTGCTGATGCCCGCGCTCGCCCGTATGTCAATAATGTGGCAGCATGGGTGGTTTCGCTCCTTGACGCCGCCGCCGCTCACGAACGCCGGCGCAATAGGCGTATACCTCGTGGCGCGCTCATGCAGCAGATATTCCGGGGCAATCGCATTCATGTCGCCAGCGCACGGCCCAATATGCGCTTGCAACGGACGGCGCTCGCACCTACTTGATTGGGACGATGTTACAACGTTGTCCTGGCCCACGAGCTTTCTCGATCAAGCAGGGCGCCGCCGCTGAATCGTGGTCGTTGGGCCGCAAAACCACCTCTCACCTTTCCAAGCTGCTCCTTGATCTTTGCCGTTTCGCGTGCTATACTACTTGTACAATTGTACGAGTATAGGAGCGCATATGCTCTTGGTCGTTGATACTTCGGTCATTCTTGCGGTTGTTCTCAATGAGCCAACCAAGCCTGAGCTTGTACGTCTCACAGCCGGCGCGGAACTTGTCGCACCTCTGTCGCTCCATTGGGAAATCGGCAATGCCCTCTCGGCTATGCTTACGCGTAAGCGTGTTACCCTGCCTGAAGCACTCCAGATGCTACTGGAGTATCAAAAGATACCCATCCGATTTCTCGATGTTCCGCTTGATGATACGGTTCGTGTTGTCGAGCAACACCAGATTTACGCCTATGATGCCTATTTCATTGTCTGTGCTTGCCAGCAGTCCTGTCCGCTCATCACCCTCGATGGTAGACTACAAACTGCTGCTCGCGCCGCCCAGATCAGCCTTGTGGAGGTAACGCCATGAAAAGCTATACCTTTTCTGAAGCCCGTCAAAACTTTGCTGCCATTCTTGAGCAGGCCCGTCGAGATGGAGCAGTACGCATTCAACGTCGTGATGGACAGAGTTTTGTCTTGACGCCGGAAGCTCAAAAAACATCACCGCTTGATATTCCTGGTGTCCAGCTGAGTCGCCCGTTGACACGAAAAGAGATACTCGAAAGTATTCAAGAAAGCCGCCGGAAGTACGAGTAAACGCGTCACAATCAGTTGCGGCCCAACCAGCCATTCCAGCCGACGCCGCTACACGTCGACAAGCTCGGAGCCATTTTGAGCGGTAGCATCACCTAAAGCGATATCTCGTTCCAGAAGGGCGGCGCGGCTGAATGGCAAACCGTTGAGCGCATCTGGAGAAACGTATGTACCGTATACTTTCCGATGAAGAGATCAGTCGTATTTTGGGAGTAGAAGCTGTTATTAACGTCATAGAGCAGACGCTTCGGGCCAAGGCGGAAGGTGCTTTGATTGCTCCACCACGTTATTCCATTGGCGTTGATAGGGGCGCACTGGTTTTCACTGCGGGTGCTGAAACGAGATACACTCGTTCCATAGGTTTTCGTGTATACGACACTTTCTCTGATCAGTCTGTGGACCACCATCAACTTGTTGCCGTTTTTGACAGCCAAACGGGCAGCTTCAGAGGACTTATCGTCGGCAAGCTGGTTGGCGCATTGCGTACAGCCGCGATCAATGCTGTGGCCATCAAGTATATGGCTCGCTCCGACGCGCAGAATTTGGGGATTCTAGGCAGCGGCTTCCAAGCCCGATTTCACATGCAGGCCGCGATGGTAGTGCGGCCATTTCAACACGCTAGAGTATATAGCCCCACCGCCAGCCATCGTGAAGCCTTTGCATCCGAAATGAGCGTAACAACTGGTATCCCCGTTGAAGCGACCGACTCGGCGGAAGATGTCGTCAGGTTTGCCGATGTGCTCATCTGTGCCACTACGAGCACTTCACCCGTGTTGGATGCAAGTTGGGTTGAGTCAGGTGCACATATCAATACCATTGGCCCCAAGTTCAAAGGAATGAGTGAGATACCCTATGATCTGGCGCAAAAGAGCCAGGTAATAGCAACAGATTCATTGCAGCAGGTTGACTCGTATTCTAAGCAGTTCTTCTTGCTGGGGACACCGGAGCGTAACCGAATGGCGGAATTGAGCGAGATAGTCGTGGGAAAACAGAAAGGCAGGCTATCCCCCAACGATGTTACCTTGTTCTGTTCGGTGGGATTAGCAGGAACAGAAGTGGTCATAGCCGATGCAGCCTTGAAAGTAGAGCATCAACCTTGAGCTGGCTGCGCTCAACACGCGCTTGCACCCGACGCCGCTCCGCTGCGCTTCGCGGCGCAGGTGAAGCGCAGGGCGTTAGCAGGACAACGACCGCAGCAGCAACTTCATGTCTTCTTATGGGGCGGAGTCATCGGGAATGAATGGAAGCCTCTTGGCTCAACTCTTCTTCTTGAGCCTGCTCGACATGCTCAACCCTTCAGCCATCGGCGTGACGATCTATCTTTTGCTAACCAGCAGCCGTTACCATGCCCACATCCTCAGCTATACGGCGGGCATGTTTTGCGCTTACTCCAGCGTGGGCGTGGTGTTGATGTTGGGGTTAGGAAGCGTTCAAGAAGCGCTGCAAAGCCCTGTCGCCTATGCCGCACAAGGCGTGATTGGCGCGGCGTTGTATATCTACTCTTGGTTGATGCCAAAGAAAGGTCACACGACCTCCGGCATACGGCTGCCCCAATCCTTTGCCATGCCCACCTTGTTCGTGCTCGGAATAACGGTCACCTTCATCGAATTGGTTACGGCTGTGCCGTATCTGAGCGCCATCACGCTGATGACGCGCGCCGGCTTGACCATCACTCAGTGGCTGCCGTTACTCGTTCTATACGATCTCCTCTTTATCACTCCTCCGATCGCGCTCATGGCTGTTTATGGCATAGCCGATAGGGCCCTTGCCCCGGCTTACGAGCAATTGAGCCGGTGGATTACGCAGCAGGCCCGCGAAAGCTTGAGCTGGCTCATTGCTGCATTCGGCTTTCTCTTGATGCTCGACGCTAGCCTGTATTTCATGTCCAGATGGTGGAGTTTTCCGTATCGTTAGGGGAACACGTTGTCTTGTTTCCCATATCGTCATCAATGAGACGGCAGGAGGTCGTGCTAATTCACCACCCCGTGCGCTGGCGAGAGATCCCGATGGCACCACACTCGAACTTTCGGCGTAGGTCCAATGTCTCGTGCGTGCGGCCTAACCCTTCCATCGAGAGGACGGCTTATAGCTGGAGAAGCCAGCTGCAAGCCACCTCTCATGTCAAGCGTTAGGCGCTATGAGGATTTCGCAGCCATGGGACTATTGACCTTCTGCATCAACGTCACCCTCGACGGTTGCGTCGATCACCAGGAGGGAGTCGCCGACGACGAGACATATGCTTTCTTCACGCGCCTCACGGACGAAAGCGGGGCGATGTTGTGGGGTCGCGTTACCTACGAGATGATGGAGAGCTACTGGCCGGCGGTTGCCCGAGGCGACGTGGAGGCACCGCCAGCGATCTGCGAGTGGGCGCTCAAGCTGGAGACCAAGCCGAAGTACGTGGTGTCCTCGACGCGAGCGGACTTCCCGTGGACCAACAGCCATCACATCGCCGGCGACCTTCGCACAGGGGTACAGAAACTGAAGGACGCGACTCCAGCCGGCATGCTCCTTTGTAGCGCCAAGCTCGCGACCGAGCTAGATCGGCTAGATCTGATCGATGAGTATATGTTCCTCGTCCATCCTAGGATCGCCGGCCACGGCCCAACTCTGTACCAAAGCGGGCTGCCCAGCACGCGACTGCTCGATTTGGTCTCTGCAAAACCGCTCCGCAGCGGCGCAGTCGCCATGCACTATCGGCGCGCGCGGCTAACAATTCATTCAAGCCGACGCCGCTTCGCAGCGCGGCTTAATTCAGGCGTTGGACGGCGACCATGCACTCAGGCGCACCTTTGTTCTCATCTTCAAAATTGCTTGACGGATGTCGTATAATACGAGCATCCTTGATTAAACAGGTACCGCTTGTCGGGAGTTACTCATGAGCGATGATGAAGGCATCGAGGCTGCACTCGCGTTTGCTGGCCTGGCAGCCGCCGCAGGGATGCTTTGGAAGGTTATTGAGACTTTCCAGGGTAACAGTAATAAGAGCGAAGTGGAGAGACTCTATAGGGAGGGGCTAAATTATCAAGGCAAAGGGATGTATCAAGAGGCATTCCAGGCTTACCAGAAATGTTTAGAAAGAGATCCACAGAATGCTGGTGTATGTAATCAAATTGCATGGATATTGGCAATTCATAATCAAGGATTAGAGATAGCAGAGCGATATGCAGAAAAGGCCATTCGGCTTACAAGTGATACGGAAAGCAAAGCAAATTATTATGATACTTTAGCAGAAGTCTATGCCCGTCAAGGAAAGCTTGACGAGGCTATTGTTGAATTCCGCAGAACCCTAAGCATATATGGTGGCATAGAACGAGATCATCCAAACTATAGCCCTAGCTTCCGCTTGGCTCTGTGTTACTTCATGAAAGGTGACATCAACTCTGCCGTATTCTATCTCAATAATGCCTTAAAGGTCAACCCTGAAAATCCTCACGTTTATGGCCTCATGGGAGAAATTTGCTTAACGCAAGAACGGTATTCGTCTGCCATAAGCTTCTACAATAAAGCCATAAGTGTTTCACCCACTTGGAACTTTATGTATCCAATCACGGTGAATTTCGATACAGCAGAGCAGAGAGTATTCTTTGTAAGTAACTGGTGGGTAAATATAGGAGCAGCCTATTACCATCTGGAGGAGTATGACAATTCTTGGAATGCGCATGTCGAAGCGTATAAAACTAATAATACAAATCCTTTTCCCTTGATAAACCTGGCTTCGCTCTGTGCTCTGCGGGGCCAGAAGGCTGAGATGCGGCGTTTTCTGGAAGCTGGTATAACATACATAGACCCACAACTGCATTCGGGTTTAATATCTTTCATGGTTACGCATCCTAATTTTAATCCGTACAGAGATCTTGTACTCGATATGTTGAGAAGTAATAATAAAATTACTCAAAGTGATTATGTTCAATATAAGAAGGCGCTAGCTGAAGGTTTTGGCCGTGGACATAGTACTGATGGTGGCATTACCGTTAGTATTGATGGTTCTACTGTCGGAAACCTTCAAATTGGTTCTGGTAATAGCGCATCGGGTATCTCTACCAACAGGCAAAAGCAAACCAAAAATAGAAAGGGCAAATCGTCATGAGCGACTCTCAGAAGAAACATGAGAGCTTCAACATATCCGGCTCCACGATCGGTAATTTTCAGCAGGGTGATAACAATGCTGCCAGCGATATCTACGTTAGTGATATCTCATCAAGCACAGGAGATACTGACGAGATAGCAAAGGTGTTCACTGCTATCCTCCGCAAAGTAGATCTGCTTCCCGAGGGTCCTGATAAAGCAACTGCACAGAACGCAGTTAAGGCTTTGGAAGGGGAGGCACGCAAAGGACAAGAAGCGCAGGAAGGAGTGATACGTAAGTGGCTTAACTTTTTAGTTGAAACTGCTCCAGATGCTTGGCAAGTAGCTGTGGACACATTTACGAACCCAGTTAAAGGTCTCAGCACTGTATTTCAGAAAGTAGCAGAACGTGCTAAGTCTGAAAGATAGATGAAGCATTAATGTGCCGTAAGCGTTCAGGAGGTGATCAAGGTCAGCGTCCCAATGCGCCCAAGGGTTCACTCGTCCTTCCCATACGTGGACGTAGTAGAACCACATTCTGCTCCAGAATGCGGCGGAATGTCCTCACCCCTGAACGCTTACCATACTACGTCGCCGTCTAACACCGGGTTGTAGCCGACCTCCTTGCGGCGCACAAGATTGGGCTTTTTGGCGTTTTGGAATCCGTGCCAGCCTCGATGTCTGTGGCGTTAGCGAGGGCCGTAAGGCGGCGGCTAGACCCTGACCGTTAGGCGACAGTAGTGAGTCAAACATTTATCCATGCACCAACACGACAAACGAAAAGCGATACTCCAAAAGATTCGTGGCATAGTCGGAGATTCCGACGCAGCAGGTCTGGTGACGCGGACGCGGATTTTCTGCATTGAGGACGGCGACGAGCTGGAAGCGGGCTTTCGAGATTACGTTTACCGCCACGGTGACCATACTTCGACTCGCGCTTTTATTTTCGAGCCGGCGACGCGATTCGATTTCACCGACGACGGAGAACTTCGGCATTATTCGGTAGGCACGATTCTCTGGCGTAGGGAGAGTGACGGACCACGATATTGCCTGCTGAGGGGACGCACACATCCAGTCGGTTACTATTCCTTTCCCGCTGGTCATCTCGAAAGGGGTGAGCAGCCACAGGCTGCGGCGCTTCGTGAAGCGTATGAGGAGACGGAGTTGGGTATTGTCGCGGTCGCGTCGGAGTACTACGAGGAGGAGGTTCGTGAAGAGTGTCGGCGTGGCTCTGATCTCCACCACTGGTTCTGCTACGTTTGCGAGTGCATCGGCGAGCCGCGGCTATGCCCCGAAGGTGACTTGGTGGGTTGGTTCAAGCCCGCGGACATTATAGTGGCCCCCGCTGTCAAGACACTGATTTGAGCAGAAATCCGTGCGTTGCGCTCCTTTCCCTTGCACGAAATGCTTGACACCATGAAACCGACACTTGGGGCTGGCACGGCCCCCCGATCATTGCCCGACGTGAGCTGTCCACAGCCCAGTGGTACAGCGTTCCTCAATCGCCACGCGCGACCCCTCTGGTACGGGTTGCTGTGGGCAGGTCACGTCGGGCCGCCGCAGGCGCAGGCGCCGCTCCCCTTATCCGCCCACCGGCCGCCTATAGACTTGCGCTGGGTCTGATAGTTCAGGGCCTGATGCGGTCGTTCCGCATTATAGAAGGTCAGGTAGTGGCTCAGACCCTGCCGCGCCTCACGCGGGCTGCCATCGTCGTGCAGGTACACCTCCTCATAGTTGATCGTCCGCCACAACCGCTCGGTAAAGATGTTGTCGTGCGCGCGGCCCTTGCCATCCATACTGATCCGCACCCCGGCGGCGGCGAGCAGTCCCGTATACTGCGGACTGGTGAACTGACTGCCCTGATCGCTATTCCAAATCTGTGGGGTGGCCTGATGGAGCGCCTGCTGGAGGGCATCCAGGACAAACGGCAGTTCCAACGTGTCGTCCAGCGCCCAACTCACCACATAGCGCGAAAACCAGGCCAGGATAGCGACCAAATACATCCAGCCTGCCCGCAAGCGGATATAGGTGATGTCAATGCCCCAAATGTGATTGGGATACGCAGCCGTGACGCCCCGCAAGAGATAGGGATAGACCTGGTGCGCGGCATGCCGCCGGCTCAGATTCGGGCCAGGGGCGATCGCCGCCAGTCCCATCTCTTGCAGGTACCGTTGCACCGTTTTGCGCGTCAGCGGCCCAAACTCCTGGCGCAGCAAGACCGTCAACTTGCGCGATCCGTAGAAGGGATGATCGGTATCCAGCGCATCGATCCGATGCTTGATCGCCACTTCTCGCGCCGAGGGCGGCACTGGCGTATAGTACAGGCTGGCCCGGCTGATCCCCAAGAGGTTGGCCTGGACGCTAAGCGGCAACTCGGTAGCCTCCCGCTCGATCAAAGCCCGCCGTTCCGCACGGGTCAGGAGGGCAGCCTTTTTTTGAGCCAGTTCACCTGGCTCGTCAGCCGACCAATCTCGGCATACAGCTCCTCCAGTTGTTGGGCATGGGCGGCCTCTTTGGCGGCGAGCGTATCGCGCTTCTCAAACAGGCTGGGCAGCCCATGGAGGGCGAGCGTGCGCCATTCACGCAGCACGTTGGGGTGGACCCCATATTCGGCTGCTATCTGCGAGATGCCTTTCTCATCCTTCAGGAGATCCAGGACCACCTGGGCTTTGAACGCGGCACTGTAAGAGTTTTTCATGGCTGGTGATGCACGGACCCTATAGCGATTCACTGTCTAACTTCCTGGGGCCATTATACATCACCACGATGATTCATCAGGGGCAGTTGATTAAACCCTGCGCGATTTTCTTGCAGAGGCACTTGATGCAAGGGAGTTCACACGTTGTCGCCTAACAATGCGCTGCAGCGAACCCGGCCATCGCGTCACTGTTGCAATCGTGGCGTCCCGTGGGCCGGGTCGCTGAGCTTGGGTCGTTGGGCGGCAACTGAGCCCCACCAAAATAACATTTTGGGTGATGGGTTGCCAGTGAGCTACACGGCATATCAAGTCTGGGTGACAATCTGTCAGCAAACTACAAAATCGAGGGTTGCTTATGAAAAATGGTATATGCCCAAAGTGTAATTCGGCCAGCGTCTTTTCCAAGACGAACGGCATAGGGTTTGGCGATAGCGACGGGGTGTTCGTCTATGTCAACAAGATGACGCGCCGATCACCAACCGTGGCATTTGTCTGTAGCGCTTGTGGCTACTTTGAAAACTACTTGGCTGACCCCAGCAAGTTAGCCGAAGTAGCCAAGACATGGCAGCACGTGCCGACTGTCGTCGAATAGTTTGCCCCCCCCACGCGGAGAAAGCAAACGGCATTCCGTGTCACGAGATTGGTCTTCGAGCATGGGTTATTTTTAGACCAGTGAGGTGTTATACGTGGGTATAGCTTTGGCTGCCGCCCAACACCGTTTGCAGCGGACAGCGGCTTCGCCGCTTGCGGGTATGCGCCGCGAGCCAGCGGAGTTGAGTGGCGGGCGAAGGAGTCT
>FLYN01006628.1_pt1 | contig 12038 bp, 10 predicted proteins | sample 1122621 | NCBI WGS metagenome assembly FLYN01 (sample SAMEA4346792, study PRJEB14843) | hot springs metagenome | biome: Terrestrial Biome; feature: Habitat; material: Sediment | place: India | collected 2012-06-12 | depth 1760 m
GGGCGCGGCGGTTGCGGCTGCTGCCGGCGCCGGGGGCGATGTCGGCGCAACAACCGGCGCCGGCGGTGCGCCGCCGCACGCCGCTAACCCGGTCCCCGCTGTGAGCAGCGCAGACAGACGCAGGAACTCGCGGCGCGTGATCGGTCGTTGATCCCGGGTACCTCGTTTGCCCATTGCTCACCTCCCTACATGTGCGAGCATTTGTCACCATGGCCGCCAGGGGACGGCCTCATTCGGATGCGCGATCGACCGCTGCTGGCCCTTCCGTGGCGCTGCCGGACGTCTCGGGCACCACCCGCACATCCGCCCCGTTTCCGCCCGGCTGCGCCACGGCCGTCGCCGGGCCGAGGACTCCCATCAACTGTAGCTCGTCGGCGAAATGGCACGCCGCCCAATGCTCATGGCCGACTTCGCGTAGCGCGGGGCGCTCGACCGCACAGATCTCCTTCGCATAGCGACAACGGGGGTGGAAATAGCAACCGCTCGGCGGGTTGGCCGGGTCGGCAACTTCGCCGGGCAGCACGATCGGCTCGGTGCGGATCCGCGGGTCGGGTTTGGGGACCGCCGAGAGCAGCGCTTCCGTGTAGGGATGCTTGGGATTGGCAAACAATTCCTCGGTCGCGGCAAGTTCGACCAGCTTGCCCACATACATCACCGCGACGCGATCGCTAATGTGCTCGACCACGCTCAGGTCGTGGGCGACGAACAGGTAGGTGAGGCCGAACTGCTCCTGCAGGTCCTGCAGCAGGTTGAGGATCTGGGCCTGGACCGAAACATCCAGAGCCGACACCGGCTCGTCACAGACAACGAGCTGCGGATGCAGCGCCAGCGCGCGCGCGATCCCGATCCGCTGCCGCTGGCCGCCGCTAAAGGCGTGCGGGTAGCGGCTCATGTACTGCGGGCGCAACCCGACGACCTTCAACAGCTCGGCCACATGGTCGGCCAGCTCCTTGCCGCGGGCGATCCCGTGCAGCATCAGCGGCTCGCCCACGATCTGGAGCAGCGTCATGCGCGGGTTCAGCGACGAGTAGGGGTCCTGGAAGATCATCTGGATGTTCCGGCGTAGCTTCTTGAGCTGCCGCTTGTCCAGCTCAGCGATATTGACCCGCCCCATCTCCCGGTCGGTGAACCAGATCTCGCCCGCAGTCGGCTCGTGCGCGCGCAAGATCATACGCCCGGTCGTCGTTTTCCCCGATCCGCTCTCGCCGACCAGCCCCAGGGTCTCGCCTTCGCGGATGAAGAAGCTCACGCCATCGACGGCCTTGACGTGCCCGACGGTACGCGACAGCAGGCCGCGCTGGATCGGAAAATGCTTCTTCAGATCCTTCACCTCAAGCAGGATCCGATCGCTGCGTCTGCGCTCAGGCATCGATTTCCCTCGCTCCTGTTGCTAGCCCAAGCTCAAAAGCCTGTTTGAAATAGGAAGAGGCGTAGTACCACTACTGCCAGGATGGGGCGCACACGTACGATCAACGGATAGCGATCGAAGAACGATCGACTTCCAGATACCTCAAGTCCGCGTGGGTGAGTTGGGGTGAGCCTGTGGCCTACCCCGGCTAGCTTCTGTTGCGCTCAGACGACGGAAGGTGAGCCGGCCGCATCGCTGTGTCCGGTACGCCGGAACAGACCAGGAGCCCTGGGGGATGGGTACCAGGTCCGATGCTGTGGATCCCGGTATGCAGGCAGCACATAGCTCCTGGCGCTTACCCCACAGAAAGTATGCGCACTATACCATATCCCCGGGTTTGCTGTCAAGCTGTATGACACATTGACATGCATGAGGGTACGCCTTATAATGGAGCCCCGCGTGCAGCGGCCAACCAACGTGCAGGGCCGTCACAGCGACGTGCCGAGCAGGGATGCTGCCCTGGGCTTGTCTCCCTGCCATCTGGAGGGTGCCCGGCGATCTGCGAGCAGCGCTCGCGGTCGCTTTAAGGACACTGCCGTGCTCATCGAGGGCCCAGCGGGTGTCGGCTGGCGACCAGGAGCGATCGAGCGGATCCCAGCGTCATACCCATAGGCATTGGAGGCTATCTATGCTACCGAAACTATCGCGCGAAACCCTGGCCGAACAAGCTGCCCGGAACCTGCTCGCTTTCATCGAAGCCCAGGGCTTGAAGCCTGGAAAACTACTCCCGCCGGAGGCCAAGCTCGCCACCGACCTGGGCGTGAGCCGGCCGATCATTCGCGAGGCGCTGAAATCTCTGGAGGGCAAGGGGATCATCGAGGTTGTGAGCGGCAAGGGTGCCGTGGTCAAGCCGCTCGACAGCCAGCCGCTGCGGCTGTTCTTTCAGCGCGCCATGCAGATCGAGCACGAGGCGATCATCGATCTCATGGAGCTGCGCAAAATCATCGAGATCCAGAGCGCGGTGCTGGCCGCCCAACGCCGTATGCCAGAGGAGTTGGACCGATTAACGAGCGTCGTCGCCGAGATGCGGCGGAACCTGCATAACCCCGACGCTTATGTCGACCTTGATGTCGCTTTCCACGAGCTGATCGCCGAGATGACCCATAACTCGATGATTCGCTATCTGGTGGCAGCGATCCGCGAGGCGATCCGCGATACATTGCACGAGGGGATGCTCCGCCGCCTAACCGATGAGCAGCTCGAGCGCGTCCAGGTCGGGCATGAGGCACTGCTCACGGCCCTGCAACAGGGCGATGCCAGGAGTGCGGAGTGCACGATGACTGCCCACTTCGATGAGGCGATCGTCTCCCTCGTCTACGGTACGCTCAGCAATGTGACAGCTCCCGACCCACCGGGCACCCAGTAGTGGTCGACCGCAGGTTCCCTGTTGAACAGCGGCTTCTACCTATCGGTGGCTCCTGGCCCGGTAGGCTCCTGGGCTGGCTCCCGCTCCGGCATGGGCGCGTCGAGGAACGGCGGGATGATCGCCAGCAATAGATCGGCGCGCTGCACCAGCGTCACGTGCGTCGTACCGGGGAGGATGGCGAGCTGAGACTGCGGGAGCCCGGCCAGATCGCCGGCCACGCCGCCGCCGAGCAAGCGAAACAGCTCCACCGCGTGTTCAGGGCGGATGATATCGGAATCCCCAATGATGAGCAGAGTCGGCGCCGTGATCCCCGCGATTGTCTCGGCAGGGATATCCTGGATGGTCCGATCCATGTGGGTCTTTTTCGCGAACAGCGTGGCGAAATCTTCCGGCCTGGGCGCTATTCGCATATATTCCTCGTGCCACGGGGACCCAAACATCATTTCGGGTTTCATCTCCGCCAATCCTTCCATCAACCCTGGATGGATGCCGCTCAATTTATATGCGACCGAGGCAAGCACGAGTTTGCGCACCGCATCCGGGTGCCGGATGGCGAGCTGCAGCGCGACGCTGGCGCCCATGCTGTAGCCGAAGATGTCGGCCTGTGCGATCCCGAGCTGCTGGAGCGCGGCGGCAGTGTCGTCTGCCATCTCCTCGAGGCGCAGCGGGCGGTCGATGTCGGCGGTACGCCCGTGGCCTTGCAGCTCGAAGGCGATCACCTGGCGGGTCTTGGCAAGCTCTGGCAGCAGCGCGCCGAACGAGGTGCCGATGGCCGAAAAGGCACCGTGCAACAGCACCAGCGGCAGGCCCGCGCCGTGAATCTCGTAGTACATATTGAGCCCATTCACGGCGGCATAGCCAGTTCGTAGAGGAGTGGTTGTCATCGTGATTCCTTTCTTGGCTTGTGCCCGGTATGCTCGTCGTCAGATCGATGCTTCGAGCAACTCAGCCTCTTGCGGCTCTGCCTGATAGTGCTGCGACAACAGGCTTGAGAGCGGCATCGCTGTCTTCTTCTTGTAACGGTCAACCAGCGAGCCCAGGAAAACCCCGGAAAGGGCGACGGTGCCGGTGTATACGCCGGCCATCACCGAAGTGGACGACCACGGACTTTGTTTCGAGATACACCCAGAAGGTGACTGCAAACCAGACGAGCGTATTGGTAAGAAACGCCGCAAGTGCGCTTGCAAGGATGGCGTAGAATGTTTTCATAGCTCGTTTGCCAGCCTCCTCGCGGTGCGTGTCCTTGTGCCTTCGGCACCTCCCCGGCCTTCCCACAACGTCGTTGAGCTCTCGGCACGGTTCAGCGGAGTGAAGCCCCCACCGAATCAGAACGTTTGTGCGCATAGCTTAGCACGCCTTTGGAAACCAGGGATCGGTCAAATGATGGAGTGACGGGCTATCCTTCGAGCCAGGATCAGGAGCGTGGCTGGCGGAGGGGCGGGTTGGCCGCGCCACGCCGTCCGTCCAGCTACAGCGCTTGCGGCGTGGGCGCGTCGAGGAACGGTGTGACCGCGGCGGCCAACGCGGGAGAGAAGTAGATGTTGTAATGTGTCGTTCCGGGCAGGATCGCCAGCCGGGCGTTAGACATTCCCGTGCCGTCCCAGCCGGCATCGTGCTGCCCGCCACCGAGCAGCTCGAAGAATTGCGCGGCATGCGCGGGCGGGATGCTATCGGCATCACCGTACACGAGCATCGTCGGCATCTTCAGCGCTGCCACCTCGCCCGACCAATCGTAATCCTGGCGCAGCAGATCGCCCATCTTGTCGAGCAGCACCGGAAAATGCTCCGGTTTTGGCGCGACATTGATGTAGCTCTGGTACATCGGCGAGTCTTTCATGAACTCGGCGGCCGTTGCGTTCAGCTGCCCCATGCCGGCGACGACCTCGGGGTACCAGCCATCGCGCCGGAAGGGAGTCGAAATGAGCACCAGCTTCCTGACAAGCTCAGGGTGCTGGATAGCCGTCCGCAAGGCCACACCACCACCCAGCGAGTAGCCCATGAGGTCGGCCTTTTCGAAGCCCAGGTGCCTGATCAGCATGGCGATATCGTCCGCCATCGACTCCCAGCGCAGCGGGCGGTCGATATCGGCGGTGCGCCCGTGGGCCTGGAGATCTGCGGCGACAACCTGTCGGTTCGCGGCGAGCAGGGGCAAGATCGCATGGAACATGCTGGTCAGGCCGAGGCCACCGTGCAACAGGATCAGCGGGTGCCCGGTGCCGTGGATCTCGTAGTACATGGTGAGGTCATTGAGCGGCGCGTAGCTGCCCACGGTGGATTGCTGAAGCGACTCGTTCATCGAAGATCCTCTCTGCTTGAATGGTCAGCACTGTCCCTAAGCCATGCAGCAGCAGACCCTGCGCGACGCCGACGAGACCGGCGACGTTGCGCGGCAGCCCATCGAACAGCGGCACATAGCGCACGCCGATGTCAGGGCCGCCGGCTGTGCATAGAAATCGAGCATGTGTTGTTGCGGCGTCACGATGCTTGCTCAGGCGTTGCGTATGCGAATTGGCGAACGCTTCACCAGTCGGCTGATTCGGCAAGCACCGGCTTGCTATCGACGGGTGCCCAACCCTGGAGCACCGTCCGCCAGGTGGTACTGGCTCGCTCTAGCTAGCCGCCGGCCATGGCCCCAACGATCAGGAAGGGCTCTTCTCCCCGTGCGACCGCGTCGGGCAGCGGGGCGTCGGGCGACTCGTGCGAGAGATCTCGCTCGCAGGCGAAGAACCGGATGAACGGCCGGCGCTGCTGTGTCACCCGGTCGCGGATCGTCCCCCGCAGCATGGGGTAGCGAGCCTCGAGCGCGTCGAGGACCGCGCGCTGGGTGATCGGGCCTTCGATCTCAAGCGCCACCTCGCCGCTACAGCGCACCAGCATGCGCAGATGGGCCGGAAGCCAGACACGTATTTTCATGGCAGCGTTTGCACCTCGACCGAAAGGACCGCCGGCAGATCACGGACAATTGCAGCCCAGGTGTCGCCGCCGTCGGCCGAGGCGTAGACCTGCCCGCCGGTGGTGCCGAAGTACACGCCGCATGGGTCGAGCGCATCAACGGCCATCGCGTCGCGCAGCACGTTCACGTAGCAATCGCGCTGCGGAAGGCCGTTCGTAAGCGCTTCCCACTCGTTCCCACCTGTCCGGCTGCGGTATACGCGCAGCTTCCCTTCCGGCGGGAAGTGTTCGGAGTCGCTCTTGATCGGGACGACGTAGACGGTATCCGGCTCATGCGCATGAACGGCGATCGGGAAGCCAAAGTCGCTCGGCAGGTTGCCACTGACCTCGTGCCACGACTCGCCGGCGTCGTCGCTGCGCATCACGTCCCAGTGCTTTTGCATGAACAGCACGCCCGGGCGCGATGGGTGCATGGCGATGCGGTGGACACAGTGGCCGACCTCGGCATCCGGGTCGGGCAGCTCGTAGGGCGATTGCAGGCCACGGTTGATCGGCCGCCAGGTCGTGCCGCCGTCGTCGCTGCGGAACGCCCCTGCGGCCGAGATGGCGACGAAGATCCGCTCGGGATCGCTCGGGTCCAGGAGGATCGTGTGCAGGCACATGCCACCAGCGCCCGGCTGCCAGAGATGGCCTTTCACGCTGCGCAGCCCCGCCAGCTCCTGCCACGTACGCCCACCGTCAGCGCTGCGGAACAGGGCAGCGTCTTCCACCCCGGCGTAGACGATGTCCGGATCGGTCGGCGACGGCTCGAGATGCCAGACGCGCTTGAATTCCCATGGGTGCTGTGTGCCATCGTACCATTGATGCGTGCCGGGGACGCCTTCATAGATGAACTCGTTGCCTGCCGGCTCCCACGTCGCGCCGCCATCGTCAGAGCGCTGGATCAGTTGCCCGAACCAGCCCGTCGATTGCGACGCATACAGCCGGTTCGGATCGACCGGCGAGCCCGTGAGGTGGTAGATCTCCCAACCCCCGAAATGGGGACCGCTGACATCCCATCGGTCGCGTTTGCCGTCGGCGGTCAGGATAAACGCACCTTTGCGCGTGCCCACCAGGACGCGTACGCTGCTCACGATCAGCTCCTTTCTGAGCTCTGTGATTGCTTCCGCTTCGTCACATTCCGCCCGGGCCACAGATTCGCATCCTCCGTTCGTGTGGCCCGCGCCCTCTCGTGTGGTCTACCAGTTGGGCAGGCTGGGGCCGCCTGCCGGAGTGCGCCCCCCGCCCGTCAGGTGATATCGGTGCCGCGCTGGCCGCTCCAACAGGATGCTCGCGGTCCGCGTGATGCGCCCCGCCCCCGCCCCGCTTCCCGCCGGGGAGCGGAGGCAGGGGTGAGCGGACCCACCGCGGAACGCCTGCCTATCATAGAATATTTGTTCTGATTTGTCAACCGGTGCGACCTGGCTTGTAGGGGTCGAGCCGCCGCCATCACGGATGTCATCGCAGGCATCGTTCATATCACTGCTTCACCCAAAACTCGCGCAGGACGTGCGCTGCCATCTTGGGCGCCCGCGTGCGGGTAAATACCCCCTTCATGTTCAGGCCGCCCACGCGCATGATGCTCTGTACCGCCGCGAAGTCGGCGAAGTTCCAGACCTGCATGCCGGCGATGAAATGCCTGGCAGCTGCCACTTCGAGATGCATGCGGATGACGTCGGCCTGGTACTCTTCGGTCCACATCACATTGGGGTGGCCGTGCATGCCGGCCATGGTATCGGCGCCGAACTCGGTCATGATGATCGGCCGGTGGAACTGTTCCCAGACCTCGTCGAGTTCCTGCTCCAGCGCGGCCCGTGCCTTGTCCAGCTCGCCGCCGAGCGCATACCAGCCCCAGTAGCGGTTCATGCAGATGACGTCGCACTGTTCCATCCATGAGCGGGGGCTGCCCATCACCGTCACCAGTGTCACCAAGCGGGTCGGATCCAGCTCGCGGGCACGGCGCAGCAGCGCTTCCAGGAACGTCTTGCCCATCGCTTCCGAAGGATCCTGCTCCTTCAGCCCGCCGATTGCACCAATGCCAAAATTCCTGGGCATCGGCTCGTTCGCCACACACCACAGCACCACGCTGGGGTGGTTCTTGTCGCGGGCGATCAGCTCCTCGATCTGCTGCAGGCAGATGCGCAGGCGTTCGGCTATGTTTTCGTCAGTATCGAATTGCAGGCTGACGGCCGGGATCTCGTCGATGATCAGGAAGCCTTCGCGGTCGGCGAGCTGCATCTCCTCGTCGCTGTACGGATAGTGCGAGGTGCGGTAGCTGTTCGCGCCCGTCCAGCGCATCAGAGCGTAGTCCTTGATCATCAAGGGCAGGTTCAAGCCCTTGCCACTGGCGGGAAAATCCTCGTGGCGGCCAAAGCCATTCAACTGCACCGGCTGGCCGTTGAGCAAGAGCTGGCTCCCATGCACTGCGATGGTACGGATGCCGACCTGCAACGTGTAGCGGTCGCTATCGGTGGCGATGGTCAGGTCATACAGATACGGATCTTTGTCCGACCAGAAGCGGGCATTGGGCACACGCAACGCGGCCTCGGCCACACCGTCCTGGAACGACAGATGAGCCTGCACCGGCTCGCCACCACCGGTCAGGGTGACAATCCCCTGCGCCGCGAGCGGCTCGCTCAGCCGGGTTGTGACCCTCACTATGCCATCGGCACCGTCGATCTCGGTCACGACGGTGATATCGTCGATATAGGTCTGCGGGAGGGAGTAGAGCACCACCGGGCGGTGGATGCCAGCGAACGGGAAGAAATCAAACGTGGTGCGTGGAAAGCTGGCGAACCGGTTCAGCCCGGTGGCCATGTTGCCGGAGGGCACGCGCGTAGGCTTCAGCTCGTTCTCGACGCTGATGGCGATGACGTTCTCGGCGTCCCACTCGACCAGGTTCGTGATCTCGAACGCGAAGGGCAGATGCCCACCTTCATGCACACCGACCCGCTCGCCATTGACGTAGACGGTCCCGTAATAGTTGGCCGAGCCGACACGGATGAAGATCCGCTGGCCCTGCCAGCTCGAGGGCACGTAGGTGCGCTTCAGATACCACGCCAGGCCCAGGTAGTTGAAGAGATCCTCGTACTCCTCGTTCCAGCTTCCTGGCACCGCGATTGGCCGCGACCCGGTCAGGCCGTTGAACCAGCCGTCGCGCTCACCCACTGCGTCGGGGTCGATCTTGAAATTCCAGATACCGGAGAGGTCGAGCTTGTTGCGAACGCTGTTTTGGATTGGGTAGAGCATGGCTACCTCCTGCAAAAGGGCGCACCAGGCCGCCCGCGCAAATCCCCGTGTGTGATGACAGTAACAAAAGACCGACCTGGACGATCGATGCGCACCATCGACCACCGTCACACCGGATCGCATTGATAATAGGCTGTACTGAGATGGCTCCCTTGTCGATTTTATTCGGATTCTGCAGGTCTGGTAAGCTGCTCGCTCAACACTCGCAACCGCCGTCGAGCCTCGCGATCGTAGGCCTGCGGGTTGGCGCGTGCCCGTTGCATCCCATCGAAATATTCCCCCGTCACACCATCGAGCGTGGGCGAAATAGCCAGATATTCCACCGCCTGCGCCCCCTCCTCCACAGTGCTCATTGGGCCCGCGAAGTAATCTGCCTCCAGCACCATCCGTGTATTCATCAGGGAGGCAGGATGGAGGCTATTGACCGTAATACCGCTTGCTTTCACATCCTCAGCGAGATCGAACGTGAACATCACGAGCGCCAGTTTGCTCTGTCGATACGCCCTCAGACCATCGTACCCCACCTCGAGCATCACATTGTTGAAGTCGATGGGATACTGGCCGACCGAGGCGACGTTGACGATGCGCGCAGGAGCGGATCTGCGGAGCAAAGACAGCAACCGATGCGTCAAGAGGAACGAGGCCAGGTAGTTGACAGCGAAACGCAACTCGTAGCCGTCTGCACTGCTTTCGCGCCGCGATTGACGCGTCCCCGGTCCGACAGCGGCATTATTAATGAGCACGTCGAGACGCTCGTGGTCAGCCTGGACCTCTTCAGCGAGCCGTCGAACGGCACGGAGGGAGGAGAAATCGGCGTTGTAGTACATGAGTTTCCGGTTGCCGGTGGCCGCGCGGATTTCCTGCAGGGTGGCTTCTCCCTTCTCTCGGCTGCGCCCGTGCATGAGAACTGTCGCCCCCTGGGCAGCCAGGTCATGCGCAACCCGTTTCCCGAGGCCATCGGTAGCGCCGGTAACCAGGATCACCAGATTATCAATTGCTCGCATCGGCCAGACCTCTTTGTTTCTTCATAAGCCCATCGTAGCAGGCGACCGGCATGGATTTCGTCCAATAGCCTGTAGTGCATCCGGAATGTTCCCATACGGCTGGCATCCTTTCGTCTCTCCCATCCGCGTCGCGGGGACAGGGGTGAGGGGGCACCCAGGCCAACGGCGGAACGTCTGTTCGTGCTATGTCCGCATCGTCTGCCAATGGTTTCGCTGTTTCAAGCGCGGCTTCGATCCCATCCGCGAACCGGGCCCGCATAGGCCCAGCGACCCAGACGCGATCTCAACCAGCGGTGCAGCGAATCATAGCACCTCCTTGGGGATCGCCGCATCCCCCGAAAGAGGTATCGGCGGGGGTGGGATACCATTCGGGCACCCGGTGTGTCACACCTGGCAGGCCCTCGTACGTCTACAATAGCGGCCCAACCGGGCTGGGTAGTTGTTCAGGCAGCTGCGCAGCGCACGCTGAGCACGGCTATGCGCAGCCGCATAAGAATAGGAGGCATCGCAATGCGCGTTTTTGTCGCAGGGGGCTCTGGAGCGATCGGGAAGCAGCTTGTGCCACTGCTGCTTGAGCACGGCCATGAGGTGATCGCCCTCAGCCGAAGTGCCCAGAAAGCCAGGGCGCTCGAGACGCTCGGAGCGAAGGTCACCATCGCCGATGCCCTCGACCGGGAGGCCGTAACCGAGGCCATCCGCCGGGCCGGTCCCGAGGTCATTATCCATCAACTCACAGGGCTCGCCAGCGCGCGTGGGAACTTCAAACAGTTCGACCAAGAGTTCGCCCTCACCAATCGCTTCCGCACCGAGGGCACCGACACCTTGCTGGCGGCGGCACGGCTGGTGGGCGCGCGGCGGTTCATCGCGCAGAGCTTCTGCGGCTGGCCCTTCGCCCGGGTCGGCGGACCGGTCAAGACCGAGGCGGATCCGCTCGACCCCAACCCGCCGGCCAGTTTCCGCCAGACGCTGGCGGCCATTCGCTATCTGGAGGACGCCGTGTGCCGCGCCACCGACCTGGAGGCGCTTGCGCTGCGCTATGGGTTCTTCTATGGCCCCGGCACCGGGATCGCCAGGGACGGCGTGCTCGTCGCGCTCGTCCGCCAGCGCCGCCTGCCGATCGTCGGCGACGGCGGCGGCATCTGGTCGTTCATCCACATCCAGGACGCCGCCAGGGCGACGGTGGCCGCTGTCGAGCGCGGCGCACCAGGGATCTACAACGTCGTCGATGACGAGCCGGCGCCGGTCGCGACCTGGCTGCCGTTCCTGGCCGAGGCCGTCGGCGCCAAGCCGCCGCGAAGGATACCGGCCTGGCTCGCGAGGCTCGCGATCGGCGAGGGGGGCGTGGCGATGATGACCCAGATCCGCGGTGGATCGAATGCCAAGGCGAAGCGCGAACTGGGGTGGCAGCCGATCTACCCGAGCTGGCGATGCGGGTTCGTCGATGGGCTGGGCTAGCGCAGGCGCGGCGCCGGAATGCAATGGTGCCTGCGCTCCTGGCACAGCGCTCGGCGGCGGCTGTTCGTCGATGGGGTTGCGGCCTCGCCCTGAGGTCCGTGGTCACAGCGACCGGTGGCACTGGGGCGTGCGGTGGCGTTCGGAGCACCGAGGCAACCTTGAGTAGCGCTCGCATCGCGGGCCAGATCACAGCGCTGCTCCATTCCACTGCCGGGCGCACCACCAACGCCCAGCGGGTCGCCAGCATGATCCGTCAGGCTGGCCCGTAGCGTTGGGTGGGCCTCTAGGACGTGCACGAAGCGGTGCTGAGGGCACCAGCGGCGGTGAGGCCGTCGCCACCGCTGGTACCGCTGCGGAACGGCTTGTTGCGCAGCTGCAGCGTCGTCTCGTCGTTGGCGAAGCTGCCATCGCGTGCCACGCCCCCTTGGAGAACGCAGGAGGCAGCACGGCTGAGCCCCGGTGGAGAGAGGCCGGCCGTGATCCGGTCGCTGCTGTGGGCGTGGGCGAGCGCACGTTGGAGCGGACCGGCGCTGGTCCAGGCGCGGCATGGGTTGCCGGTCACCCCGGTCGGCGTGGTGGAGTGCGTGGTCGTAGCGGCGGGGATGGAGTGGGGGGCGAGGAAGGG
>FLYN01004516.1_pt1 | contig 12028 bp, 11 predicted proteins | sample 1122621 | NCBI WGS metagenome assembly FLYN01 (sample SAMEA4346792, study PRJEB14843) | hot springs metagenome | biome: Terrestrial Biome; feature: Habitat; material: Sediment | place: India | collected 2012-06-12 | depth 1760 m
TCGGGCGAGGGCGACGGCTCCGGAGAGGGCGACGGCGACGGCTCGGGCGACGGCGACGGCTCGGGCGACGGCGACGGCGACGGGGAAGGCTCGGGCGAGGGGGAGGGCGACGGCTCAGGCGAGGGCGACGGCTCCGGGGAGGGCGACGGCGCAGGCGACGGCGAAGGCTCCGGGGAAGGTTGGGGCGACGGGACCGGTGACGGTTGGGGAGAGGGGACCGGGGCGGGAGAGGGCTCCGGCGAAGGTTCGGGCTCCGGCGATGGTTCCGGGGAGGGCACCGGCGAGGGTTCCACCGAGGGGACGACGTCGCCGCCCACCACCACGGACAGGAGGTCCGCGACCGCCGCGGCCTGGTCGGGCGGCAGCGCCGGGAGGAGCGGCAGGAGGTCTCGCTCGATCATCCGGTCGAGGGGGGCGGGGTCGGCCCCCGCGGCCACCGCCGCCGCTCGCTGGACCAGGAGCATGCCGACCACCTCCACCACGTGATCCACGTCTCCCTGCTGGATCTCCTCGGTGAGGGTGTCGAGGGTCCCGATCGCCGCCCGGAGGTAGGTGGAGCCCTCCGGGTCGGCCACCGTGGTCGGGGCGAACGAACGGCTCAGGAGGAACGCCGTGATGACGACGGACGCCGCCACGGCCCCCTGGATGCGCGCCAACCAGGCCCCCCGCTCCCTCCGGGGCGGGGCCGTGGACGACTCCCCCACGTCCTCCGCCGCCTCCGCGCGGGCCAGGGCCAGCGTGGGCGCCGGCACCTCGTCCCCGGCGGCTCGGGCGGGCTGGCCGAACAACCGCATCAGGACCGACTCCAGGCCCGGGAGCCCCACCGCTTCCTCCAGCAGGGCATCGGCTCCCTCGGGGACGGGACGGGGCTCCGGGCCGGCCGCCGTCAGGACGACGATCTTCAGGTCGGGCGCGTTGCGGCGGAGCGCGCGGAGAAGGCCTCGGCCGTGGGCGGACGCCAACCGGCCCTGGACGATCGCGGCGTCCGGCGCGTGGACCGCAACGAGCCGGAGCAGCTCCCCGGCGCTCGCCGCCTCCCCCACCAGCTCGAACCGCTCCGGGTCCAGGAAGAAGCGGATCAGGTTCCGGTGGAGCGCGCGACGATCGGCCAGGACGATCCTCGGCCGCCCCTGGGTCTCGATATCCACGGATCCCCGCCCTCCGCGAGCGAACCTACGCGACTGCAACACGAGGGGATACCCCCTCGGAGGTGAGAAGTCACGCCCCCGACGTCGTATCTTTGACCTCCCCCAGATGGACCATCCCGGCGGCCGGTCGTCCGGTCCGCCCCCTCCGGAGGGGGCCACGGGGCCGGCCGGGGGGAGCGGGTGCCGCCGAGACCGAACGGAGCCATGAACGAGGACGAAGCCCGGTCGCTGCTCGCCCGGCGCCTCCGGTTCCTGCTGATGCTCCCCTACGAGGAGCTCGTCGAGCGCTTCCTGGACCGGATCGAGACCTCCGAGGCCCTGGGGCCCTCCGGGACGCGCTACCGGGTCGAGCTGTCGGGTCGGTGGGAGGACCCGGCCGCCCGGAGGCTGCGGATCCGGGGCTCGATCGAGGACGGGGAGGGCGGGCGGGTGGTGGCCCGCTTCTGGGCCGCCCCCGGCGACCTGGAGCCATGATGACGCGGGCCGCCCGGTCGAGCCGCGCCCCCTAGCACACGAGCATCAGGTAGGGGTGGGGGTCCACCGCCGGGCCGCCGTTCGGGTGCCACTCGAAGTGGTTGTGGGGGGCGGTGCCCTGCGCGTTCCCGGTCGTCCCCACGTAGCCGATGACGTCGCCGGTCTCGACCTGGCCGAGCTTCCCGTAGCGCGAGAGGTGGGCGTTGTAGACGTAGCCGAACTCGCCCATCACCTTCACGGCCAGGCCGCCCAGCTCGTTCTCGGCCTTCACCGCCACGCCGGCGAAGGGGGCCACGATCGGGGTCCCGGCGGGGGCGAAGATGTCGTTCCCCTGGTGCCTCCGGACCTGCTTCTTCTCCCGCGTCTTCCCGTGCTTGGTCTCGACCTCGATCACGTCCACCCTGGGGGCCCCGAAGTCGTCGGCGACCGCGTGCGGCCCGTCCACCGGGCACACGGCGAGGGGACGGACGAGGGATAGGTGACGGAGGGCCTGGTCCCGGCGATCCCGGAGCTGCCCGAGGAGGACCCGCTGCTCGGCGAACGCCTCCCGGAGCTCCCGCCGCCGGTTGTCGAGCTCCAGGAGGAACCCCAGGCGCTGGAGCTCGAGGACCTGGAGCTCCGCCCGGCGCACGTTCATCCGCTCCTGCACCGCGACCAGCTCCGCGGCCAGGAGGGCGTCCTCCCGGTTCATCTCCTCGAGCAGGCCGATGGTCCGGGTGAGCTGGACGTACGACCGGGCCGAGAGGGCGAGCTGGAGGCCGGTGGCGGGTCCCAGCATGAACGCGTGCCGGGAACGGAGGTCGATCTCCCGCTGGATCTCGGCCAGCCGGACCTGCAGCCGGGCGATCTCGCCTCGGGCCCGCTCGATCCCGCGCTCCGTCCGGGCCAGCTCGGCTTGGATCTCCGCGATCCGTTCGGCCAGGCCCTGGATCCGCTCCTGGAGCGCCGCCACCTTGGCCTTCTTCTCGCGGAGCCGCTCCCGGGCCGCGGACAGCTCGCGCTTGGCCTCCCGGACCTCCTCCTCGGAGACCTGCTGCGGGGGCACCTGGGCCTGCGCCGCGATGGGGAGGAGGAGGGCCACGGCCAACGTCACGATGGCGAGGCGGCGCACGCCGTCCCGCCCGGGACGTGCTCGGGGCTTCGCGGGGGGGACCATCGGAGATGGGCACCGTATGGTGTACCGCCCGCCCCCTCGGTGTCGATACGCCGAAGGGCGTACGAGGGTCGGTCGAAGGCCGGGATCCGCGGGGGAGGGCGCACGGCCGGTTCAGGCCAACCCGGCCAGCTCCGCGCGGTCCTCGGGGCCGCTCGTGGCGTGGTCGTACAGGCTCGCGCCGAGGATCCCCTGCTCGCGGACCGCGCGGACGAACCCCCGGACCTCTCCGGCGTCCAGGTCCTGGGCGATCCCCCCGATCAGGTGGATCGGCAGGTCCGGGAGGCCGGTCAGCTCCCGGATCAGCCCGATGGCGCGGGTGGTGTACGCGTGCGCGGCACGCTGGCCCTCGACCTGATACCCGAAGTAGGTCATGGGCAGGTACACGTCGTAGATCCGGGCCAGGTCGGCCCAGGGGAACCCGGGCCACCGATGCGGGTTCGCCTCCAGGCTCACGGGGTTCAGGGTGATGGCCCCGAGCGGGTAGGACGGTCCCACGAGGCCTCGGATCCGGCGGGACAGCTGGAGCAGTCGCTGCGTCCGCTGCGCCGCGTCCCGGACCACGGTGGCCTCGATGTCAAGGGCGAAGGAGTCGAACCGCTCCCCGGAGGCCGTCTGGAAGCCGATCGCGGCCATCGAGCGCCGGAGGTCCCGGCGGAGGTTCCGGAAGCCGGGCAGGTACCAGGCGACGACCCGCATCCCGCGGGCGTGGGCCGCCTCCAGGAACCCCGCCGCCGCCCCCCGCCACACGATGGCCTGCTCCCGGCTGAAGTTCGAGGTCTCGAGGTACACCGTCCGGACCCCGAACGCCGCCATCTCCTCGACGGTCCCCGCCGGGTCTGCCATCTGGGCGGCGTCGTGGATGTCGACCCACGCCCCGAGGCCCCGGTACGCGGAGATGCTCCCCCCGCCCACCGGGGGCAGGGACGGGGACCCCTCGGGGAGGAGCGCGGCCATCAGCGCCGCGAGCACCACCCAGCCGTCGACGGAACGCGTCGCCCGCCTCGTCCCGCCCACGGAACCCCTCCGCAGGAGGCCTCTCCCTCGCCCGGGCCGCTCAGCCGGCCAGCGCGGCCCGCGCCGCCGGGACCGTCTCCTCCGGCTTCACCCGGTACCAGGCCCGCTCGATCCTGCCCTCCTCGTCGATCAGGAACGAGGAGCGGATGATGCCCACGACCTTCCTCCCGTAGAGCGTCCGCTCCCCCCACGCCCCGTACGCCTCCGCCACCGCGTGGTCGGGGTCCGAGAGGAGGGGGAACCCGAGCCCGTGCTTCCGGTCGAAGGCCGCCTGGTCCTCCGGCGGGTCCGGGCTGATGCCGACGACGTCCACCCCGAGCCTCGCCAGGTCCCGCCGGGCATCGCGGACCGCGCACGACTGCGTCGTGCACCCCGGCGTGTCGGCCCGGGGGTAGAAGTAGACCAGGAGCTTGCGGCCCCGGTGGTCCTCCAGGCGGACCGTCCGCCCCGTCTGGTCCAGGAGCGCGAAGGGGGGCGCAGGGTCCCCGGGTCGGAGCTTCCCCATGGTTCGACGATAGCCGGGGGCCGGCCGGACGTCAGGACGCGGCCGGGACGTGGTCCGGGCACTCCAGGCGGAGCGACCGGTCCCCGAACGGCGCGTCGACGAACGCGCAGTGGTGGGGGCGCTCGGGATCGTCGGGGTGCGCCATGGGGCGGAAGAAGCGGCAGCTGGGGCACATCCGGGCCACCGGGATCCGGCCCTGCTCCTGGAGGGAGCGGATCAGCTTGACGACGGCCCGCAGGAGGACCTCCTGCTCCTCGGGCGAGAGCGCCTCCAGCCCGGCGAGGAGGAAGTCCGGCCACCCGGCCATGCGGTCGGCCTCGGCCCCGCCGGCGGCGGTGAGGGCCAGCCGCACGCTCCGTCCATCCTCCGGCGAGCGCTCCTTCCGGACGAGGCCCTTGGCCACCAGCGCGCTCACCGCCTCGCTCACCGTGGGGAGTCCCACGCCCATCCGCCGAGCGAGGCCGACCGGCGCGGCGGGACCCCCCGGGCCGCGGAGGAGGACGAGGATCTGGGCCTGGGTGGGGGAGAGGCCCCGGGCGCCCGCCTCCCGCCGCTCCCCGTGCTTCAAGGCCAGGCCGATCTTGGCCAGGCCCGTCACCAGGCGGGCCGGGAGCGGGCCGCTCTCCTCCTCGAAGGCCGGCGCCGCTCCCGGCCCTCGGTCGGCGCTCACCAGTCCGGGCCGGCGTAGGGCCGGCTCCACAGCGCCACCTGGAGCACGACCGCCTTGAGCCAGGCCTGGTGCATCCGCTCCACGTCCGCCGCGTCGTGCCCCTTCCTGGCCAGGAAGTCGCGGATCGTGAGCGCGATGGGGGCGATCAGGGCCACCACGTAGCGGAGGGGGACCTGGGGGACGGAGGAGACCCCGTCGGTCCGGTTCTTCTTCGAGCGGTGGTGGCGGAGCGCGATCTCCTCCTGGTAGTCGAGCCAGGCCCGATCGTGGGGCCGCTCGCACGTGTCCAGGATCCACCTCCCGAAGCGCCGGCGGACGGCGGCGAGGTAGGAGGCGTCGGGCTGCCCGTCGGGGCCCGAGAAGGAGTGCACGAGGAAGGGGTGGGCGGCGACGAACCCGTACCAGACGTCGAGCACGTCCTCCACCTGGTCGGCCAGGATCTCGCCGGCCATCCGGAGGTAGCGGGCGTCGTCCTCGGTGAACAGGGCGGCGGCCTCCAGGTTCGCCAGCTCTTCCTCCGTGACGGGGGACCGGGCCGCCTCCGACGTGCCGTACGTGTACCCCGGGATCTCGGTGCGCGCCGCGCTCATGGACCCTCCTCTCCTGTGGCCCCGACGGTGCTTCGGAGTCCGAAGGATATAGGGGCAGGCCGGGGGGGTCAAGGGGACCGGGGCCCTCAGGCGATCAGGCGCTCGGCCAGGGCCGCGGGCTCGGTGACCGGGAGCTCGCAGACGAAGCGTCGGCAGACGTAGGCCGTGGCCCTCCCCTCCACGGGGGTCCTGCCCTCGAGGAGCGGCACGGCCCGGCGGGCTTCCTCGTCGTCGGGCGCGGCCACGGCGAGCACCCGGTGGGGGAGGAAGCGGCGGACGGTGACCTCCTCGACCAGGGCCCGGGTGTCCGGGGCGGATGGGTCGCCCACGATCGCCACCTCCTTGGCCGGGGCCACGTGCAGATCGAGCGCGCAGAGGGCGTGGCCGAAGGCGGTGGGTGCCCGCACCATCCCCTCCCGGACCAGGGCCAGGGCGGAGACGGCCGCCTCCTCGTACCGAGCCTCGCCGGTCAGCAGCGCCAGCCGGAGCAGGGCATCGGCGGCGGCGGAGTTCCCGGAGGGGACCGCGTTGTCGTACAGCTCCTTCGGCCGCAGGACGAGCGGATCCTGATCCGAGCCGGTCTGGAAGAAGCCACCCCGCTCCGGGTCGTGGAACAGCCGGAGCAGCTCGTCGGCCAGCCGTCGGGCCTCCACGAACCAACGGAGCTCGAAGGTCGTCTCGTACAGGGTCAGGCAGGCCTCGGCCAGGAGCGCGTGGTCGTCGGCGAACGCCGGGCCGCTCGTCCGCCCGTCCCGCCAGGCCCGGAGGAGCCGCCCGTCGGCTCCCCGGAGCTCCCGGAGGACGAACGCCGCGGCCCGCCGGGCGGCCTCCACGTACCGGGGCTCGCCGAAGGCCCGTCCCGCCTCCGCCAGGGCCGAGATGGCCAGGCCGTTCCAGCCGGCCAGCACCTTGTCGTCGCTCGCCGGCCGGACCCGCCGTTCGCGCTCCCGGGCCAGGCGGCGGAGCGTCTCCTCTACGGCGACCTCCAGCTCGAGCGGGTCCCGACCGAGCTCCGCGGCCACCGCCTCCGGAGGGAGGGGTCGCCACAGGACGTTCCTCCCCTCCCAGTTCCCCTCGGGCAGGGCGCCCAGCGCGGTGGCCACCGCCTCGCCGAGCCCCCGGTCCCCGCCGCCGGCCGCCGCCACGAGCTCCTCGAACGACCAGACGTAGTGCCGCCCCTCCTCCCCCTCGGAGTCCGCGTCGAGCGAGCTCCGGAAGCCGCCGGCGGGGTCGCGGAGCTCCCGGAGGAGGAACTCGAGCGTGGCCCGGGCCACCCGCCGGTAGCGCTCCTCCTCCGTCACCTGCCAGGCGCGGGCGTAGAGCCGGGCGAGCAGCGCGTTGTCGTAGAGCATCTTCTCGAAGTGCGGCACGTGCCAGGCGGCGTCCACCGCGTACCGGTGGAACCCCCCGCCCACCTGGTCGTGGATCCCGCCGTTGGCCATCCGGTCGAGCGTGGCCGTGAGGATGTCCTCAGCGTCGGGCATCCCCCGCAGGTGGCAGCGGAGGACGAACTCGAGCGTCATCGGCTGGGGGAACTTCGGCCCGCCACCGAACCCGCCCCACCGGTGGTCGAAGGCCCGTCGGAGGACCCCGAAGGCCTCCCCGAGCACCTCCTCCGTCGGGGCGCCGTCCCCGCTCACCGCCTCGACCCCCTGCGCGATCACCCGGACCACCCGGTCGCCCTGGGCCAACACCTCCTCCCGGCGCTCCCGCCACGCGTCGGAGACGGCGATGAGGATCTTCCGGAACGCGGGGATCCCGTGCCGGTCCTCCGGGGGGAAGTAGGTCCCGGCGTAGAAGGGCTTGCCGTCCGGCGTGAGGAAGGCGGTGAGGGGCCACCCCCCGCCCCCCGTCATCGCCTGCACCGCGTCCATGTAGATCGCGTCGAGGTCAGGCCGCTCCTCCCGGTCCACCTTGATGCAGACGAACCGCTCGTTCATCAGGCGCGCGGTCTCCTCGTCCTCGAACGACTCGCGCTCCATCACGTGGCACCAGTGGCAGGCCGCATAGCCGATGGAGAGGAGGATCGGCTTGTCCTCCCGGCGGGCGCGCTCCAGCGCCTCCTCCCCCCACGGGTACCAGTCCACCGGGTTGTGGGCGTGCTGGAGGAGGTAGGGGCTGGTCTCGTGGATCAGCCGGTTGGCCCGCCGCTCCGTGCCCACGTCCCCCATCTTCCCACCGTCCCCCCCCGGAGGGCGGGGCTCGCCCCCGCCCCGCCCGGCGGGATCGGCTCGCGCCGGGCCCTCGGCTGGGGCACGATGGCCGGGGATGACGAGCGTCCTGCGGCGCCCCGAGGGCACGGCGCCGCTCCCGGCCCCGCCCTGGCGAGCGTGGGAGGCGGCCCTGGTGTTCGGGGTCGGCTACGTGCTCGGCGACCTCCTGCGATCCCCGCTCGGCGGGGGTCCTGTGGGACGGGAGGCTGGGGTGGTGGTGGTCGAGGCGACCTGGACGGCCCTGCTCCTCTTGTGGCTCGGCGCCTTCCACCCGGGATGGGCGACCTGCCTGGGGCGCCCGGCTCGTGCCTGGGTGGAGGCACGGGAGGGCGCGGTGTTCGGGTCGATCGCGTACGGCGTCATCGGCCTAGCGGTGGCGCTTCCGCTGGTCCGGACGATGGGGGTCGACGAGGAGGCGGCTGCCGGCGCGTGGGCATCGGCCCCCACGTCATCGCCCCTCGAGGCCCTCGTCACCGCGACCTCCGCGCTCGTGGTGGCTCCGGTCGCCGAGGAGTTCTTCTTCCGGGGGCTGCTGTTCACCGCGGTGCGGGCCCGGGTCGGCACCGCCGCGGGGGCGCTGACCTCGGCCGCCCTGTTCGGGGTGGTGCACTTCGCCCCGGCCAGCCCGGCGGCGTCCCTCGTGCCGGCGGTCACGGCATGCTGCCTGGGCGTGGGCCTGGCCGTCCTCTACGAGCGTCGGGCGAACCTGCTGGCGCCGCTCGCCGCCCACGTGGCCTTCAACGCCGTCGGGCTCGTCGTGCTCGCCACGCGGGGCTGAGCCCGGTCCTCGAGGCCGTTCGGGGGACCGCCAGCCGGGCGATTCAGGTCGTGGGGTCGCCGTCCGATGCATCTCCCGATGGACGAGCGGATCCGGATCCTGATCGTGGACCACCACACGATGTTCGCCGAGGGGCTCCGGCACGCCCTCGCGTCGGAGACCGGGATCGAGGTCGTCGGTCCGTTCGACTCCGTCACCGCGGCCCGCCTGCCGCGGCGGGTGGCCGACGTGGTGCTGCTGGGGGCCGACCACCCTGACGGCGAGGCCGCCCGGGCCGTGGCCCGTATCAGGGCCGCGCTGCCCGGGGCCAAGGTCATCCTGCTCACCGACGGGGGGTCGCCCCGCGGGGTGGCGGAGGCCCTCGCCGCGGGGGCGTGCGGCTTCGTCCGCCGGAACCAGCCGGTGGAGGACCTGGCCGGGTTGGTCCGCCGGGCGGTCCGGGGGGAGGTCGTGATGGCCGCGGCCGATCTGCCGCGTCTGCTGGAGGCGATCCAGGGGCCGCTCCACGTGGTCCCGGCGGAGGTGGCGCTGGCCCGGCTGACGCCCCGGGAGGCCGAGATCCTCCGGGCCCTGGCCGGCGGAGCCTCGGCCCAGGAGGTCGCCGATCTCCTGGGCATCAGCCGCCTCACGGTGGAGAGCCACGTGAAGAGCATCCTGGCGAAGCTCGGCGTCCACTCCAAGATCGAGGCCGTGACCCTGGCCTGGCGCCACGGCCTGGCCCCGATCTCGCAGACCGCCTGAGCCGGTCCGCCCACCGGCCCGGCCGCGTTCCCTGCCTCCCCTCCGCGCCCGGCCGGCGGTAGCCTGTGCCCGTCATGGGCCGGGGGGGAAGGGCCGGGAGCCCGCGCTTCCGCGTCCTCGTGGTGGACGACCACCCCATCCTCCGGAACGTGGTCCGGATGGCCTGCGAGGCGTCCCCCGTCCTCCAGGTGGTGGGGGAAGCCTCCGACGGCAGGCGGGCCCTGGAGGCCCACGCCGAGCTCGTCCCGGACGTCGTCGTCCTCGACCTCGTGCTCCCGGGCGTGGACGGGATCGAGGTGGCGAGGCGGATCAAGGCGGAGCGCCGCGAGACCCGGGTCCTCGTCCTCACCGGACGCACGGACGGAGCGGCCGTGCTGACCTCCATGCGGGCGGGCGTGGACGGGTTCTTGGTGAAGACCACGGGGGTGCGCGACATCGCGTCCGCCATCGAGCGGGTGGCCCGGGGGGAGCGCGTCTTCCCCTCCGAACAGGCCCAGCGGGCCGTGCAGGAACTGGGACGGCTGGCCCGCTCGGCGCGGCAGCGGTTCCAGGCGGCATCGATCGTGACGGAGCGGGAACGTGAGGTGCTCCGGCTGCTGGCCCGGGGCCTCACGATGCAGCAGGCCGCCACCCGGCTCGGGATCTCCCCCCGCACGGTGGAGTCCCACGTCTCGAAGATCTACCGGAAGCTGGACGTGGACTCGCGGGTGCAGGCCATCTCGAAGGCCGCCACGCTCGGGCTGATCGAGCTCGACTGACGCGCCGCTCGACCTAGGGGGTGTCGCAGGGCGAGCCCGGAGGCTCGCCGAGCGGGTCGCACAGCCGGATGCCCCGGGTCCCGAAGTCCGGCAGCGAGGGATCGGGGTCGCCCTGGACGAACCGCGCCCCCGCGTAGAGGACCTGCACGCACACGCCGTTCGGGTCGCGGTCGTGCTGCCCGCACAGCCCGGGGGTGCCCCCCCACGTCCAGTCGAACTCGATCCGGACGTTGGGCCGGTCCGTGCGGAGCCAGCGGATCGTGTGTCCCTCGAGGAGGTAGTCGCGGCCCTGGACCAGCACGCCCCCGCCTCCGCCCTGGATCCTGAGCTCGAGCCCGTTGACCGAGTCCGGACCCCCGTCGGCCGCCACGGCGGCGGGATACCGGCACTCTCCCCAGGTGTCGAGGTTCAGGGTGCTGTCCAGGCCGCCGAAGCGGTGCTGGCCCTGGCACCGACCGCTCTGGGCCGGCACCCCCACGGCTCGCGGGTCGTCCCCCCGGATCACCTCCGTGATGTAGGCGGTGAAGAAGCCCACGACGCAGGCCTTCTCCCGCCCGTTCGTCCGGACCATGCACCGGGGGTCGTTGATGGGGAAGGTCTCCGAGTCCGCGTCCTCCTTGTACCCGGGGCGGTTGGTCTGGCTCCAGGGACCGGCGGACTGGTCGTAGGGCTGGCCGTCGGCCCGGTCGAGGAGCGCGTCGTACCACACGTTGCTGCGGTGCCCCCCCGTGAAGCAGACGTAGGTCACGTCGTTGGTCCCCAGCGCCACCTGGCGGGTCTCTCGGATCCAGCCCTCCAGCGCGCTCGAGCCGGCGGCCGGGCATGGCTCGTTGGCGCCGTCCGGGTACTCCTTCACCCCGTCCTCGGAGATGTTCAGGAAGCCGTAGTTGCTCGCGTTGCCGACGTCGTGGTCGTTCTCCGGGTCGTACCAGTAGGCGCAGGTCTCCCCCTCCTCCTGCGCGCAGGGGAACTGGCCGGTCGGCGTGAGGGGGAACTCGATGGGGATCACGCTCGCCGACCTGCTCGGCGCCCACAGGGCGTGCGCCGTGGCCGAGACGGTGGTGCTCTCGGGGAACCCCATGACCACGGCGAAGGGGAGGTCCTGCTCCGCGGAGGCGCTCACGGTGACGACCCCCGCGGACTGCGTCCCGCACCCCTCCGCGTCGTAGCTCGTGAGCGTGGCGTCCGGGACGTTCGTCTGCAGGAACTGGACGGCGCGCGTCTGGGCGTTCGCCGCGTCGGGGGCCGCGGCGCAGGACTGGGCGGCGGCCAGGGCGCCGGAGTCCGCCCCCCGGATGAGCGCCCGTCGCCTGGAGAGCAGGCCGCCCACGTCGACGGTGAGGGCCACCATGCCGAACAGGGCCACGAGGAGGACCACGACGATCACGACGACCGCTCCCCGCTCCTCCCGGACAGCGGGCCGCCGCGTCGGGCGGATCACCTCGGGCCTCCCATGCGGCGGGGAGCGCTGCTGCTCCCCCGACCGCGGTACACGTGGATCGGGTGGGTGTGCCCCGAACGCCCAGGCATGCCGGGAGCATAGGGGACCCCCGGACGGCCCGGCATCCAGCGAACGGATGATTTCGCGTGCCCATGGATTAGGACGGACGGCACCCTCGACGGGGGGACTCCCCAGCGTGAGCGGCCGTCCCGGCTCCGGGCGGGGGGGCGCGCTTGGGGTGGATCGGAGGGGGGCCGATACTACCGGCGTGGGCCCCGGCGACCTCCACGGCGTCCTCCGCGAGCGCCTCCTGGCGGCGCGGTGGTCGGACGGTGGGTTCGGCCCCCGGGCCGGCCAGCCCTCCGAGCCGGAGCCCACCGCGCTCGCCGCCCTCGCTTTGGACGACGACCGCGCGCGGACCTGGCTCGAGCGGCGCCAGTGGGAGGACGGGGGGTTCGGCCTGCGGATCCCGGGGGACCTGAGCGACGCGGCCACCCCCGTGGCCGCCCTCGCCCTCCCCGCCGGCCCGGCCCGCGAGCG
>FLYN01009596.1_pt1 | contig 12022 bp, 9 predicted proteins | sample 1122621 | NCBI WGS metagenome assembly FLYN01 (sample SAMEA4346792, study PRJEB14843) | hot springs metagenome | biome: Terrestrial Biome; feature: Habitat; material: Sediment | place: India | collected 2012-06-12 | depth 1760 m
CGTTCCCCCCCTACAGCAAAATATTCTTACAAGCAGTTGCCCAACTTACTCGCCGATAATCTGGCTCGCCGTCTCGCCCAACTCCTCTTCAGTTTCGCTGCCGCGTACAAAGGTGAAGCGGGGTTCGCCGCCCCCCGATGAGCCGTACACATCGCCGTAGAAGCCTTCAATGCGCTGGACGGCTTTGCGACTCCACTCCAGCAACTTCTCGCGGTACTCAGGCCGGTCATCGGTCAACTGGCGAATCCAATGCGTTGCAAGCTTGACGTGGGTCAGTTCGTCGGCCTGCAGGTAATCGGCCAACTCGGCGATGCGAGTGTAGCCGCGCTTTTCGGCCTGCTCGCGCCACTGGCGCAGCGTGCTCATCAGATTAGCCTCCGCCCAACTGTTAGTGACGGAAATGCGCCGCAGCGGGTCATCCTCATTTTGCATCCACCACCAGATGAGCGGCCAGGGGCCGTAGCCTAAGGTAGCCCCCAATTCTTCTTCACATGCTTTCGCTACGATTTCGATGTGTCGCGCCTCGTCCCACATCTGGTGAGCCAGTTCCACGCGCATAGCCCAGGGCAGCTCCGGGCACTCCGCCAGCATCTTGCCCATACGGTCGGTCGTCTCGACTTCGCCGTACAACAACTGGTGGAACTTGTGGCGGAAGCCTTCGACAGACCACTCATCTTCAGCCGTGTAGGCTTGCTTGAAATCCTCTGGCCTGTCCGAGAACCAGAAGGGCGCTTCGACGACGGAGTGTTCCAGCGGCGGGCAGCGCTTGACGAAGCGATAGGCGCGCTGGCTTAACCGGAGACGCTTGGCAGGTTTATCGGCGGCGCGGGCGCTGTGAAACACCAGCCAGTGGGACTCGATGCCCTGACCTGTCACGCCCCCGCACTCGACCAGACGGAGTTCGATGTCCGCCTGCACGTCCATCGCGCGGCGGCGTTCTTCACTGGTCTTTGCCAGCGAATCCAGCACCGCCTGACCCCAGGCAATATGCGACTGTCCCATTGCAGCCAACTGGCGCAGCAGGCGCACGGTAGGCGTGTCCGCCAACGGATCGGTAGCGTCGGCATGATAGGCGTAGGTGCTGACCAGATGCGGCTCCAGCACGCGATAGACAGCAACCAGCCGGTCAAGGGTTGTATCTAAATTCCAGACGTATTCGCATAGCCGCGCAAACTCGTCGTTCGGCGGCTCCTGGCTATCGCGACCTGAGCGAAGCTGCTCCAGCCGCTCGCCGAGCAGGTCAGCCGCCTGGGCATGATCGTACACGTGATAGCCGAAGGTCGCTTTGTAGGCAATCTGTGGCGTGGTGTGACACCAGCCGCCCAGCATTTCCATCAACTGAATTTCCAGGCAGCGGTAGTTGGCAAGGCGCTGCGCGTTCTCGCGGACACTGAACCGCCCGCCGAATTCCCGGCGGTCAACAACGGGCATACACTCCTCCCGAACCTACGTTGGCATCGTAATAACCGACTTGACGAACCCGGCTGGCTTCTCATACGCAGTCTGGAAAGCGACGCCGATTTGCTCCAGCGGAAAGCGATGAGTCACCAGGTCGGCCAGGCTTAAGCGGCCAGAGGTGAGCAGGCGCATTCCAATACGCATCCCTCGCATAATCGTCGCCACATCTCGAAAGTGCGCGTTCAGGATTTGAAACGCCATCCAGTTCCAGTAGCCCAGCGGAATCTGACGCATGTCGCCCTGGTGATAACCGACGATGACCAGCTTGCCGCTCATGCGGGTCACATCGCCCAGCATAAGGAGCGGGGCTTGCTTACCCGTCACCTCGAAGCTGACATCCGCGCCTTTGCCGTCGGTCAGGCGCTTGACGACATCGGGCAGCGATTCCTCGTTCACGTTCACGGTATGGGTTGCACCCGCGCGTGAGGCTCGTTCCAGCGTATCAGCGCGCGTGTCGGCGACGATGAGATGGCGCGGACCTTGCAGCATCACCAGCCGCTGCACCAGTGCGCCCATGAACCCCGCTCCGATCAGCACCACGTCGTCGCCCAGCGATATATTTGCCATCTCCACTGTGTTGACCGCGCAGGCCATCGGCTCGGCCAGCGCCTCGTCCAACGGTAAATCACCCGCCGAAAGGACGTACTCCGCTTTGACAGCCACGTAGTCCGCATAACCCCGTCCAGTAACCCAGGCAGCCACTCTATCGCCTGGTCTCAATCCATTGTTCACGTCGCCGCCCATTTGTTCGATCACGCCGCTGACCTCGTGGCCGAGAAAACGCGGGTAGGTTTGCCCCTGGCCGCCGAGCCAGACATCGAGGTCGGAGGTGCAGACGCCGCAGGCAGCCACCCGAATAAGCACTTCATCGTCCGCAATAGTGGGAACGGCTTCTTCGATGATGTCGAATTGGCGCGGCTCTCGGAGCAGCGAAATCCTCATCACACAGCCATTTCTAAGACAGAATCATCGCCCGCATGGGCGGCATTGAAATGCGCAATGGCGCACCGTCTGACGGTGAGATGGTTTCCCCGGACAGTAAATCCTGGAATGACGATTTAGTGGCAAGTGTCTGGAATTCCTCAGGCAGGGTCACTTCGACCTCAGCCGGCTCATCGAAAAAGTTGAGCAGCACCACAATGGGGTCGCTGTTGTCGGCCAGGAAACGCAGGTAGCCGTAGACTCGCTGATGTGGCTCGACCTGTAATATCGTCCATTGGCGCGAGTGCAGGCTTGGAGTCTCCCGCCGCAGCGTAATGAGCCGCCTGTAGTAATCGCGCAGGCCGTGCCGGTCCTCCCATGTGAGCGGCGCGGGGTCGAAGTACGGCTGGAATTGCTCGCCGACCTCATCCCCCGTGAACACGCAGGGAATCCCCGGCAGCGTCAGCAGCAGCGCGGCGGCCACGCGGGTCATGTCAATCCCGTATTTGCTGACGAAGCGAACGCCTGTGTCGTTATTGTTCATAAAGCGGAATATCAACGCATCGGGATGAAAGCCATTGCGCATGTTGGTGAGCGCCGAATTGAGATTGAAGGTGAGTAGATTCGTATCCTCAAACACCAGCTCCCACGCCCACCGCCCCAGTTGGCTCGTCCAGTCGTAGGCGGCGTCGAAGCCGTTGATAAAATAGAATTCGTCACGAGCGCTGGCCTCTGCCAGGAGCAGCAAATCCGGCTTGATGCGTTTTAACGTATCCCGCCATTCCGGCCAGAAATCAGGCCGTCGCTCTCGAATGCCCCATGCTACGTCCACGCGAAAGCCGTCCACGTCGTACTCACGCACCCAGTACGAGAACGCCTCCAGCATCCAGCGCCGAACCTCAGGGTTCTCGTAGTTCAGGTTGGGCAGATGCGTCCAGTCGAAGTAATGCGTGGGCAACCCGTTTTCGTCGCGGTCATAGAAATCCCAATATGGAGAGGCCTGCCCGCTAAACAGCGTGTCCTGGAAATACGGGTGTCTTTCCGACGAGTGGTTCGGCACGAAGTCCATCAGAACGCGAATGCCGCGCGCATGGGCTTCCTGCACCATACGGCGAAAATCCTCTTTGTCGCCATAGCGTTGGTCTACGTCGAAGTAGTCCATAACCGCGTAGCCATAATCTCCTGGCGGCGACTGATTGATGGGCGCGAGCCACAGGGCATTAATTCCCAACTCGGCCAGATAGTCCAGCCGATCAATAATGCTCTGGAAGCCTTCGCTACCGAAGTTGCGAGGAATCACGCCATAGACAACCGTGTTCTCAACCCAGGCGGTGTTTTCGGTGTCCCAATCGGCAAGCACAGGTTGTCCATTCACAACTGTAAAATAAGTTGTGCTTGTGTCGCTGTGGCCTTCCTGGTCGGTCACTTGCAGGGAGATGAAATACTCCCCATCAACCAAAGGCGGCGCAAGGACAAGGCGCTGCGCTTGAATGTCGCCTTCCAGTGGACTACCGGCCAGTGTTTCAGGCGCTTCCAAAAGCACAGGAGCGGGGTTACTTGAACGAGCCATCCAGGTGTACGTTTCAATGGGCGTTCCATCCCGTTCGGCAGGCTGGCTGCCGCCTCCATCCAGAACGATACGATCACCTTCCAGCGAGATGGCGATGACGGATTGTGGCACGCGCCGCAGCTTACCCGTATAAATGACGCTTTCGGACGAAACGGCCTGTCCTTCCGACGGCTGGCACGTCGCAGTAATCTGGTTTTCTCTCTCGGCAATCGGGACAGTTGCAGAGAACTGATCGCCCTCGACACGCGCCGCTACACTGGCCTCGTTGACATTCACGGAGATGGTTTCGCAGGATAGATCGTTCACCTGACCTGAGACTGTTCGCTCCCAGGCCCACACCTCCGCGTTGCCTCCGTTGAGGGTAATCTCACCGGCAGCCGAGTCTTGAGTGGAGGGGGGCATAACCTTTGCTCCATGGAGGTGTGTGGATGTAAGCGCGCCCGCCGCTGCACCGGCAGAGACCCGCAAGAATTTGCGTCGAGATAACTTGTGATTCATCCCTTCATCCCTGTCAGTGCGATGCCGCGAATAAAGTAGCGCTGGAACAAAAGGAAAATCACGAGAATAGGCAGTGTGGCGATCACCGAGCCAGCCATCACCAAATCCCAGACGGTGCGATTCTTGACCACGAACAGCGCCAGTCCGACGGGTAGGGTACGAAGGTCGGGGTCGCTGTTAATGATGAGCGGCCAGAAGAAGTCGTTCCAGAAATAGGTGAAGGTGAAAATGCCCATTGCGGCCAGCGCCGGGCCACTCAGCGGCAGCACGACCTGGGCGTAGATACGAAACTCCGATGCGCCATCAATCCGAGCGGCGTCGAGCAGTTCATCTGGAATAGACTTCATATACTGGCGGAGCAAAAAGATACCGTAGATACTGGACAAAGCGGGGACAATCAAGCCCCAATACGAATCGAGCCAGCCGTGCCCACCCTGGCCGAAAATATCGTTGCCACCGAATAGTGGTATATGCTGGAGGATGAGATACGCCGGAATCAGCGTAACCTGGCCGGGAATCATCATGGTGCCCAGCAGAATGATGAACAATACATCACGGCCCGGAAAGCGCCGCTTGGCAAAGGTATAGGCCGCCAGCGAGTTAAAGAATAATTGCAGCACTGTCAGCGTTCCTGCGACAAACGTGCTGTTGAGAAACAATCGCCCCACGCCAGCCGTTTCTATGAAGCGAGTGTAGTTATTTAGGGTGAAATTTTCTGGCACCCAATTAGGCGGCCAATCGAAGATGTCTCCCAACGGCTGGAACGACGCTGAAACCATCCAGGCCCAGGGTGCAATGAAAATGACGACGCCAATAGTCGCTACTGTATATATCCCTACCTTGCCCAGAAGACCCACAAGCTGTTTATTGCTCGTGGCGCGGCGTTGTGGAGTAGAGATGGGTTGTACACGCTCTGCAAGCTCCATGCTAACGACCTTCTTTCACTCCCGGACTAATACTGAATTTCCCGCCGCATGACCCGCAACTGGATCAACGTAAAAACGAAGATCATCCCAAACAGCACGTAGGACATGGCCGACGCATAACCCATGTCGAAATGGCGGAAGGCCTTCTCGTACAGGTAGTAACCAATGGTTGTGGTGCGATTCAGCGGCCCCCCGTTCGTCATGATGTAAATCTGCGTGAATATCTGGAAAGAACCAATGACCGACGTGATAAACAAGAACAACGAGGTGGGGGTTAACAGGGGAACGGTAATGTAAATCAAGCGCTGAAAGCCGTTGGCGCCATCTACTTTGGCTGCATCATAATATTCCTCCGGGATGGATTGCAGGCCGGCGAGGTAGATGACCATATGGTAGCCCGCCCCACCCCAGACACTCATCAAGATGATCGCCGGCATTGCCAGATTGGGGTCAGCGAGCCACAGCAGCGGCTCTTTAATAATCCCCAATTGGATCAGATAGTAGTTGAGCAGTCCGTAATCGCCCTGGTAAATCCATTTCCAGATAATGGCTGAAACCACCAGAGGGGTAATGTTCGGAAGGAAATAGAGGGCGCGAAACAGTCCACGCAAACGCAGCTTGTTGTTCAGCAGCAGCGCGATACTCAGCCCTGCAATCATCGTCAGGGGGACGGCGAAAGCCGTATAGTAGACCGTGTTGAGCACCGCCTGATGAAAACGCGCGTCCTGGAACAGACGAGCATAGTTTTCCAGGCCAACATAGGGCTTTTCCGGCTCCAAAATATTCCATTTATGAAAGCTGAGATAGAATGAAAACGCCACCGTGAACACATAGAAGATCATAAAGTGGATGATCGAAGGCGTGAGGAACAAATACGCGCTCCATTCCTTGCGTATCCGGTGCAGTGTCCCTTGAATACCCGTCGGCGGCGGGCGCAGTTCTTTTACGGCAACGGCCATAGCGACAACTCCCTGAACAAGTGATTGGGCGCTGACAAGCACCAGCGCCCAACAACGAAACGATCCGTGCTTTATTCCTGGAGTAACGCCTCGGCCTCTTGTGCAGCCTCGATGACAGCGGTTCTCGCATCAATCTCGCCGTAGATGGCTCGCCCCAACGCATCGTTGAGAATCTGTTCGGCTTCAGGATAACGCGGTTGCACGATCTCGCTGACGACAGCGCACTCCATACTCGCGGCGAATCCTTGCATCACCGGGTTGGCTTCAAAGGTGGCGGGGTCTTCCAACAGGGAGCGGCGCGGCGGCAGCAGAGTTGTCGGCGCTTCCGGCGTACCGAGATTCAGGAATTGCATGTTCTCCGGCGCGGAGACGAATTCAATCCATTTCCACGCGGCTTCCTTGTTCTCGCTCGCCTCGAAGATGACCAGAAAATCGCCGGCGATGGTGGTTGCGCAGCGTTCATCCTGTGGCAGTGGAGCCATTGCCCACTTGCCGGTAATGTCTGGGAACTCCTGTTGCATAACCCCGGCAAACCACGCTCCGGCGATATACATGGCAACCGTGCCTTCTGCAAAGGCCACGCGACCATCCCACGAATTCGAATTCCAGAAGTCCGGCGGCGTGAAGTCGCGCAGCCCGACATAGAACTCGGCGGCGCGCTGGCCCTCCTCGCTGTCCCAGATCACATCCACCCCGTCCGGCCCCAACGTATCGCCGCCTGCCTGCCACAGCCAGGGATACCAGTAGTAGGCGGCTTCAGGGGCGAAGAGGATAAACCCGTACTGCCGTTTTTCGGGGATGGTGAGGCGCTCAGCCGCCTCCCGGAACTCTTCCCAGGTCGTCGGCGGGCCTTCAATGCCAGCCGCTTCAAACAGATCAGTGCGATAGAAAAGGCCTGTGGTTTCGGAGCGAATCGGCAGCCCATAGACGCTGCCTTCGACCATACCGGCTTGCAGGAATGCCGGCACGTAATCCTCTATATCAACGGCAAGGCTCTTCTCAATATAAGGGTCCAGGTTGGCAAGGGCGTTGCGCACGGCGAACTCCCCTACGGTACCCATATCGATGTAAGCCATGTCGGGAGGATTGTTGGCCGCTACCTGGGTCAGCAGTCGGGTACGAATTTCCTCAAAAGGAACGTCCTGAAATTCAATCGTGATATTGGGGTAAAATTCCTGGAACTGCGCATACAACGCCTGCCAGTCCGGTAATGAGCCAACCCAGGACGCAAATGAAATGGTCACAGGCTCAGTGGGAGCGGGGATGTCCGGGCTAAGATTGCCGAGATCTAAGCCGCCTTCAGGGGTTGGGTCTTGCGCAAAGGTTATGGGCACGGCGACCATAACCACTGAAAGTATCAAAAGAACCAGACTTAAAAGTAACATTCGGTGAGCACGATTCTCTATCATTTATACCTCCTTAAAAAGTAACGCCATTAATCGAACCTGCTTATCAATTCGTACCGGCGGAGACAACCGCGTGCGGGACGGACAAGGGCAGACAACTTTGGCGCACGACCAATTCCGGCCCCATTGTCACTTTCACTGGCGTCTGGACTTCGCCCTGATCCGCCTCTTTGAGCCGTTGGTCGAGCAGCTTGAGACCGGTGTAGCCCAGACTGTGAACGGGTTGGCGAACGACTGTAATTGCTGGCTCGACGAGTGTTGCCCAGGGAACGTCATCGAACATAATAAACGAGACATCATCTGGAATGCGCAGGCTGCGTTCGCGGATCGCCGAGAATACCACTTCACCCAACACGTTGCTGGAGACAAAAATCGCTGTCGGGGGGTCAGCAAGGGAAAACAAAACCTGGATCGCCCGGTAACCGCTGTCCCGGCTGTAGGAGTCCCCCTGCACCAGATTTGCATCTATTGGAAGGCTGGCCGCCTGTAATGCGCTGTAGTACCCTTGCAGGCGATCTCTGCCGGTGGTGGTATCGAGCGAGCCACAGACAATGCCGATACGCCGATGACCCAATTGGATGAGGTATTCAATGGCCGCGCGCGCTCCATGCACGTTATCCACCAGCACCGTGTCCACCGGAGAAATGCCATGAATCTCTCGATCAAGCAGCACCAGATGACTATTCATGTCCAGCACTTCGCGCCACAGCTTGTGGTTGTGGCCGGTGGGCACGGCAATGATGCCGTCTACCCGCTGTTCCATGAGAACCTTGAGGTATTCACACTCGCGCTCAGGGTCTTCGTCCGTCGCGCACAGCAGGACGTGGTAACCAAGCTGCTTCGCGCACGCTAGGACGCCGTTGGCGAGGTAGGAATAAAAGGGGTTGACAATATCGGTAATAATCAGGCCGATGGTATCCGTCCGTTTGACTTTTAGATTGCGCGCGGCGGCGTTCATCCGGTAGTTCAGTTGGCGCGCCGCTGACCGGACACGCTCTTTGACGCCTTCGCTGGCATAACCCCGACCACTGAGGACGCGCGATGCAGTAGCAACGGATACACCGGCTTTTTGAGCGACATCCACAATGGTTGCCGTTTTTTTCGCTCGCTGTAGTTTCTTTTTCTCCATAAGATATGTAAACGTTTCCGCACGACTATCTCAGCGAGAAGGCTTATCAAACGACAGCAATGAAGCGCAGCGATAGCAGGAGTATTGTGCAAACGTATTCACATCATAACTCGTTTGAATTTGCGTGTCAAAATTTGGATGTCAGCAGCGACGCTGATTGGGAAGCCGAGGAGACTTATCAGCCGCTTTACCGAGGCTGCCCGCAGGAGGAAGTTAAAGGTAGAGGGGATTGGTTAACGCACGCACCACTGGAGGATCGGTATTTGGCTCAACGAGCTGCGCACGAATATAAGCTGTCGAACGAGCAGATAACGGTATGTCAAACGTCTGATCTGGATTTTCACATGGTTGGCGATAAAAACATCCTTCGGCATCATAGAGTTCAAGCAAAAGCGCTTTACCATTCACGACACGAACGGATAATTCGTCGCCTGGCGCTACATCGGTGAGCGTATCACCCATGATGGCCTCGCCGTATGAAAGATAGAGTTGTGGTCCATCCGGCGAATCGGTGATAAAGGCATGACCGGCGCGCAGCCCGGCTAACAGGTTTGCCGCCCTTGGCTCATGCGGGCAGTAAATCCAGGTGGTCGGCGTTCCCAGTCGCGCGATATGCTGGCTACGCAGAAAATGCGCGTCACTCCCGCCAACGGCCACCAAGCGCTCCCCGGCTCGCACGCGTTTCTCCCAGAATGCCAGCGCCTGGTGATTAAACAACTGCCACGGGCCATTCCACACTTCCACGCAGTGATAGCCTTTTGCCTCCTCGAATTCCCAGGGCGGGCCATATGGGCGGGGATGGTTGCAGGAAGTCAGATGACCGCTCCGGACGGCGTGGGCAATCCACTGCTCCATTTTCTCAGGTGTTGGATCGCGGAAGTCTATCCACTCGTTTGTCCCCCAGATGTTCCAATGACCCTTGTAAGTCGTGACCTCGAAACCGGGAATCAGTGTGAGGTCAGGCGTATTCAGGGCGGCCAGCGGAGCGAGGTGGCTGATGTTATTGTGATCCGTTATTGCCAGAAAATCCAAACCGAGTTCCTGAGCCGCCCGAACCAGGTCAACCGGCGGGGAGTCGCCGTCGCTGTGATACGAATGACAGTGTAATTCGCCCCTATACCAGCCGTCTGGCCGTCTGGCCGTATTCGGCTGGTAAGCATTCAGATCGAGTAGCGGAGGGAAAGCGGCGGGTGAGTTCCCGAACAAGTCTGGTGAAAGGCTGATTTCTATCCGATAGTGACAGCCTTCGGGCGCACTCTTGTAAAGCCCCAGGCAAATTTGCCACGTGCCTGGCATGAGCGGCCCCGGCAGATAACCGGGCGTGGCATCAATCAGGGTGATGTAGAACGCCTGGCGCGCGCTGCCTGTCCATCCACGAAATCCACCGCCCGGAAAGTGACTGCCTCGTGCGTCAAAGATGCCAATGTCGAGCGTGTTACCGCCTGTCAGATGGGGGTCTGAAGCGATTGCCGACTGGTATTCATAGCGCACGTCCAGCCGCCCGACGCCGGATGGCATCTCGAAGGGTACGTGGTGATAGCTGCCTGCCGCAGACGGGGGCAGGTGACCCTCAAGGACAAGCTCGCGTGAATCCGTCAAATTGCCCCCTGCCAGTCGAATCGTCAGGCCGCCGAGCGCAAGCGAGGATTGCTGATTTCGTCCAGCCCCAGGTGTATCAGGTACAGGGACAGGAAGAAGAGCATCAGGGTGATGACCGGGGTTGTCCACCACCACCACAAATTCTGGAGCAGCGAGCTCGTGTTGATGGTTGACCAGTAGATCATCATCCCCAGGGTCATCTGGCGCTGTGGCCCAAGCCCCAGAATGGAAAGGCCGGACTCGGCCAGGATGGCGGCAATGAAGGCGTTGACGAAATTGGCGCCCAACCAGGGGAGCATGTGAGGCATCAGCTCGCGGAAAATGATTTCCAGTCCCGACATACCAGATAGTCGGGCAATTTCGACAAAGTTACGCTCTTTCAGACTGAGCACCTGAGCGCGCACCTGGCGGGCCGGCCACGACCAGGCGAACAGCCCGATGATGATCGCCATCGGCTGGACGCCGACCCCCTTGACCAGAGAAGCGATCAGAATGAGGAACAGGAGGGATGGCACCGACAGGAAGACATCAATCAGAATTCGAAGCACTGCATCCACAATACCGCCGAAATAGCCGCTCACGAAGCCGACAACAGCGCCAAGCAGCGTGCCCAGCGTAGCGGCAATCAGCCCAACCTGGAGCGAGTTGGGGACGGCCTCCGTCATCTGAACGAGAATGCTGCGTCCAAGCGCGTCCGTGCCCAGGGGCGCTTCTGCGCTTGGAGGGCGTCGAGGAGGGAGACTGCCCGTACTGCGCAGGTCTGGGTCAACAAAGAGGCCAACGATGAGGGGAGTCAAGGCCAGCACGAAAAATATCATCAAGCCAATCACCAGCTTTTTATTGCGCCGCAACTGGTGAGGCAGTTGTCGCCCTGCCCCAAAATCCGCCTGTATCGTCTCCGGCGTCGTAATCGCGGCCATGTTTAGCCCACTCCCGCTTTCTGGTAGCGAATCCTCGGATCAATGAGCGGATACGAGATGTCAATGATAAAGTTGGCAACGCTGACCGAGAGGATAATGAGCAGCACGCCGCCCTGAATCGTGGGGAAATCAAACCGCGTGATGGAGTTGAAAATCAACCAGCCCAGGCCGGGATAGGCAAAAAGCACTTCGGTAATAATCGCGCCGCTGACAATATGTCCTAACGAAATCGCCAGCCCGGTTGTCTGGGGCAGCAGCGCGTTACGAAAGGCATAGCCCCAGAGGATACGGCGCTCCTTCAGCCCCATCGCTTCGGCGTTCAAAATATAGTCCTCGCCCTTGGTCGTGGTTATCAGACTGCGCATACTGAGGAACCACCACCCCAGCGAGACGAGGATGATACTCAAAGCCGGCAGCATTCCGTGACGAATTACATCCAGGATAAAGTTGAGTGAAAATTCGGGCGTGCTTAGGCGCGAGTATGCACCCGATAGGGGGAAGATACGCCACTGGAATGCAAAAAGGAAAATCAGAATAATTGCCAGGATGTAATATGGTGTGGCGTATAGAACCAATGCAACCGGCACCAATGCCTGGAAGAAACGTGACCGGCGGCCTTTCCAGCCGACTACCGCG
>FLYN01000179.1_pt1 | contig 12015 bp, 13 predicted proteins | sample 1122621 | NCBI WGS metagenome assembly FLYN01 (sample SAMEA4346792, study PRJEB14843) | hot springs metagenome | biome: Terrestrial Biome; feature: Habitat; material: Sediment | place: India | collected 2012-06-12 | depth 1760 m
GCGTCGACCCGCGCGCTGCGCATGAGCGCCTGCAGGCCGGGACGCCGGGTCGTCGCGAGGGCGCGCAGCCCCGCCGCGGCAAGGACGCGATTCTCGTCCACGAGCGGGACGACGTCGGCGATGGTCGCGAGGGCGACGAGGTCGAGGTGGCGGCGGAGCGCCGGATGCTCCGCGCCGAGCAACGCCTCGCCCAGCTTGTACACCACCCCGGTGCCGCACAGCTCGGGGAAGGGATAGGACGACGGTCGCGTCGCGACCACCGGGCAGTCGGGCAGCGTCTCGCCCGGCCGGTGATGGTCGGTGACGACGACCTCGAGCCCGAGCGCCCGCGCCTCGGCCACCTCGGCCACGGCCGTGATCCCGCAGTCCACGGTGAGGACGAGCGAGACGCCGTCCTGCGCGAGGCGCCCGAGCGTCTCGCTGGAGACGCCGTACCCCTCCTCGAAGCGGCTCGGCAGGTGCCACGCCACGTCGGCGCCGAGCTCGCGCAGCAGGAGCACGGCGAGCGCCGTCGCGCAGATGCCGTCCACGTCGTAGTCCCCGTGCACGCAGATCCGCCGACCCGCCGCCACCGCCTCGCGCAGTCGCTCGACGGCCACCGCCATGTCGCCGAGCAGGAGCGGGTCGTGCCCCGGCGCGTCCGCGGCCAGGAACCGCCTCGCCTCCTCGGGGTCGGCGTAGCCGCGGCGGACGAGCACGGAGGCGGTCACCTCGGAGACGCCCAGCGCCGCCGCGAGGCGCTCCACCTCGTCCCGCTCGCAGCCCGCGATCCGCCACGTTCCCGTCACGCGGGAGACGGTACGGAGCGCTCCGGACGACCTCGGCCGGGTCTACGGCGCGGTGCCGCGGCGGCGGCGCAGCGAGTCGAGCACGACCTTGACCCAGAGCAGCACGATGCCGATCGTGGCGCCGACGACGAGCACGGCGATGGGCGTCAGCAGCGCCATCTGCTCGAGCGAGTACTTCGTGACCGCCGCGCCGACGAGCCAGACGGCGAGCACGGCGAAGCTCATCAGCACCCACAGCCTCCGCCCGGACACGGCCTGAAGCCTAGATACGCTGGGACGAGATGCTCGCGGCGAACTACCGCTCCGGCGACGACTTCGTGGTCGAGTTCCTCGGTCACCGCTTCGAGTTCAACGCCGAGGACTTCGGCGAGCGGGTGACGGCGGCGGCGGTGAAGCTCGGCCTGCTCGCCTCCAACGAGGTGGACGAGGCCGAGCAGGCCGACCTGGTCGAGCTGGCGGCCGACGGGCGGATCGGCGAGCCGCGCAGCGGGCTCGGCCTCTACCTCGTCCGGCACTGGGAAGCCGTCGCGCTCGTGAACGGGGAGTCGCTCGTCTACTGGCTGCGCAAGCTCGTCTTCCGTGGCGCGTGGCTCGACCACCGCGTCAAGGAGGGTCTTCTGGACGTCAGCTTCGAGGACGACACCGGGGAGTTCGGATACGCCGAGCCGCACGGCGGCCGAGCGCTGCTCGAGCTCGCGCCCGTGCCCTCCTGGCACGAGCACCAGTACCGCGCCTGAGTCGGCTACTCGGCGACGGAGAAGCCGAACGCCCGCTCGGGGTCGGGCGGCGAGATCTCGATGCTGCGGACGGCGCCGATGGGCACCACGACTCGCCTCGGCTCCTCGCCCGCCGGGCGGTGGGGGACGAACGAGAAGAAGCCGAAGCCGGGCTCCGGCAGCGCTGCCGCCACGACGTGGCGCGAGCCGTCGAGCAGCTCGATCCGCACCTCCGCCTGCTCGAGGCCGTGCTCCTGCGCGAACGAGGCGACCATGCGGCCGATGCGAGCGACGAACTCGTCCAGCGGGCCGGCCACGCCCGGCGTCCAGAGGTGGCCGGACATCAGAACAACCCGTCCTGCCCCTCGCCCTCCGGGGCGCCCAGGTGCGCCCGCCCGAGCGCGGTGAGCACCCGCCCGCGCGGCGTGCGCTGCAGGAAGCCGAGCTGGAGCAGGAACGGCTCGTACACGTCTTCGATGGTGTCCGGCTCCTCGCCCAGCGAAACCGCGAGCGTGGAGAGCCCAACCGGGCCGCCGCCGAACTTGAACGCGATCGCGCCCAGCAGCTCCCGGTCCGTGCGCTCGAGGCCGACCTCGTCCACCTCCAGGAGCTCCAGTGCCTCGCGAGCGACCGGGAGCGTGATCACGCCCTCGTGCCGCACCTCGGCCACGTCGCGGATGCGGCGCAGGATCCGGTTCGCCACGCGGGGCGTCCCGCGCGCGCGGCGGGCGACCTCGTCCGCCGCCTCGCCCGCGATCTCGACGCCGAGGATGCGCGCCGAGCGGCGCACGATGGAGCCGAGCTCCTCCGGCTCGTAGTAGCCGAGCCGGAACGTCATCCCGAAGCGGTCGCGCAGCGGCGTCGTGAGCAGACCCGTGCGCGTGGTCGCGCCGACGAGGGTGAAGGGCGGCAGGTCGAGCGTGAGCGTTCGCGCCCCGGCGCCCTGGCCGACCACGATGTCGAGCCGGAAGTCCTCCAGTGCGGGGTACAGGACCTCCTCGATCGCGCGGTTCAGGCGGTGGATCTCGTCCACGAAGAGCACGTCGCGCGGCTCCAGGCCGGTGAGGATCGCCGCCATGTCGCCCTTGCGCTCGAGCGCCGGCCCGGCGACCGTGCGCAGCCCGACGCCGAGCTCCTCGCGAACGATCGTGGCGAGCGTCGTCTTGCCCAGGCCGGGCGGGCCGACGAGGAGGACGTGGTCGAGCGCATCGCCGCGCGCCCTCGCCGCCTCGAGCGCGATCCGCAGCTGCTCCTTCGTCCGCTCCTGGCCCACGAACTCGTCGAGCCGACGCGGGCGGAGGGAGCTCTCGACCTCCTCGTCGCCCTCCTGGAGCGCCGGGGCGAGGAACGGGGACGCGCTCACGCCGCCCTCCGCAGCGCCTCGCGGACGCGCTCCTCAGGTGGGAGCCCCGGGTCGACCGAGGCGAGCGCGCGCTCCGCCTCGACCGCCGAGAACCCGAGCTCGACGAGGGCCTGGCGGGCGACCGCGTCGCCGGACGCGGGCTCGCCCGGCACGGGGACGAGGGCGTCCGCGAGCGAGCCCTTCAGCTCGAGGACGATCCGCTCGGCGGTCTTCTTGCCGATCCCGGGGATCGCCTGGAAGCGCGCGGGATCCCCGGCGGCGATCGCCTGCCAGAGCTCCGACGGGGCGCCGCTGCCGACCACGGCGAGGGCGACCTTCGGACCGACGCCGCTCACCCCGAGGAGGCGCAGGAAAAGCTCGCGCTCGCCGGCGTCGGCGAAGCCGAAGAGCTGGAGGGCGTCCTCGCGCACGTGCAGGTACGTCTCGAGCGTCACCTCGGCGGCTCCTTCGGCCCGCCGCAGCGCGCGCGGCGTCGCGTGCAGGAGGTACCCCACGCCTCCGACGTCGAGCACGAGCCCCTCCGGGGTCCTGCCCACGGGGACGCCGCGGAGCCGGGAGATCACCCGGCCACCTCCAGGAGCGGAGGCGCGAGGGCGTGGCAGATCGCGACCGCGAGCGCGTCCGCCTCGTGCGAGGAGCCGGGCTCGGCGTCGAGCCCGAGGACGATGCGGACCATGCGCTGCATCTGCTGCTTCTCCGCGCGCCCGTAGCCGCACAGGGTCTGCTTCACGCGGGCGGGCGCGTACTCGGCACAGGCGACGCCGGCCGAGGCGGCCGCGACGAGCACGGCGCCGCGCGCCTGCCCGACGGAGAGCGCGATGCGGGCGTCGGCGCCCACGTAGGACTCCTCCAGGGCGACGGCGTCCGGCTCGAAGTCGTCGATGAGTCGTTGCACCTCGGTGAAGATCGTGAGCAGGCGCTCGTGGAGCGGCGTGCGCGCGGCCGTCCGCCACTGCCCGGAAGCAACCCTCCGGAGGCGCCCGTCGCTTCCGTGGACGATCCCGTACCCGCACGCAGCCGTCCCTGGGTCGATGCCGAGGACTCTCACGTGAAGAAGGTATTCGGGGTCCCGGACGTTCCCCTTCCCGACCGCTACCGTCGCCTGCGAACGAGCGAACGAGAGGAGGCTGTCATGGCCCGTGTCCCGTGGAAGAAGCCCTCCCCTGCCACCGTCGTCGCAGCGATCGCGCTCCTCGCAGCCCTCGGCGGGACGGGTGTGGCCGCGATCGAGACCGTGCCGCGCGGCAGCGTCGGCACCGTGCATCTCCGGCAGGGCTCGGTCACGAGCGCGAAGATCGCGAACGGCGCGGTCACCTCCGCGGACGTCCGCAACCGCTCGCTCCGGCGGGTCGACTTCCGCCCCGGGTCAGCTTCCGCGCGGCCCGGTCGGCCCGCAGGGCGCTCCAGGTCTGAGCGGGCGCGAGGAGGTGGCGGCCGAGACGGCGGCGACGTCCGCGAGCCCGAAGGCGATCACCGCGAGCTGCCCCGCCGGGAAGAAGGTCGTCGGCGGCGGCATCGAGATCGGCGGACCGGGCCGGGCGCGCGTCTCGGCGACGGAGAACCAGCCTGCCGGCGACGCGGCGTGGGAGGCCGAGGCGTTCGAGGTCGTCGCCACCGCGGCGTCCTGGAAGCTCGAGGCGCACGCCATCTGCGCGACCGTCGCGCCGTGACGCACTACGGGCGCAGGTGCTGCGAGAAGAAGCCGACGATGGCCTCGTAGCAGCGCACGCGGTTCGGCAGCTTCAGCACGTCGTGACCCTCGTCCTCGAAGACGAGGTACTCGACGTCGCGGCCGAGCGCCCGCAGCTCCTCGACCAGGTCGCTCGACTCCTGCTCGACGACGCGCGGGTCGTTGCGGCCCTGGATGACGAGCAGCGGGCACGAGAGGTCGGCGATGGAGGTGCGCGGCGACCGCTCGACGAGGAAGTCGCGGTCGCGCTCGGGGTCGCCGAGGGAGAGCGCGAAGTACGGCTTCCACGTCTCGGGAATGCGCTCGCCGAACGTGAGCAGGTCGTAGGGGCCGAACATGTCCACCGCCGCCCGCCAGAGCTCCGGGTGGCGGGAGGCGAGCATCAGCGTCATGTAGCCGCCGTAGGAACGGCCGACGACGCCGGCCCGCTCGACGTCCACACGCGGGTCGCGCGGCAGCACCTCGGTCAGGGCGTGCACGTGGTCGAGGCGGTCCTGGCCGCCCCAGTCGCGGTCGACGTGCTTTGCGTAGGCGAGCCCGTAGCCGGTGGAGCCGCGGGCGTTCGGGACGAACACCGCGAAGCCGGTCAGCGTGAGGATCTGGATCAGCGGCATCGAGAACCACGCGAAGTTCGGTCGCTCCTGGCTCTGCGGGCCTCCGTGCACGTAGTAGACGAGCGGCCGCGGGCCCTCGAAGCCGAGCCCTGCCGAGGGCAGGTACAGGCGGGCGGAGACGCGGAGCCCGTCGTGCGAGACGAAGGACGCGTCCTCGCCGGGCGCGAGCACGTCGGGTGGGAGGCCGAGCGCGCGCTCGCGCGTGCGGCGGAGCGGCGGGCTTCCCGCGTCGGCCTCGAGCACGTAGAGCTGCGTGGGGCTCGTCGCCGTGCAGAACGAGAGCGCGAAGCGCCCGCTCGCGCGATCGAAGTGGAGCCCGTGCACCACGCCGCCGGCGAGCTCGCCCTCCCCGACGAGGACGCGCTCCGCGCGGAAGGCGCGCGCGGCCTCGTCGAAGCGGCCGTCGTACGCCCACGAGCAGCCGTCGATGTTGAAGTGGAGCGCGAAGCGGTCGCCCTCGAGGTGCTGGACGCGCTCGAGCTCGCCCTGCCCCTCGTGCGCGAGGCCGCTCACGCTGACGGGGGCAACCTCGCCGGGCGTCGCGAGCTCGAGGTAGCCGAGCGAGCCGGCGTCGTCGAACAGCGTGGTCACGAGCAGGACGCCGGATCCGCCCGCGGTGCCGTGCGAGGAGCGGAACCCGGTCAGCGGCACGTAGGCCCCCTGTGGACGCTCGTCGATCGGCGTCCCGTACAGGATCCGCCGCCCGGCCGCGCCGTCCGGCTCCCACAGGAGGACGTCGCCGACCGTGTACCCGTCGGCGAGGACGACGCGCACGTGGTCGGGCGTCCACGCGGCGACGAAGGCGCCGTACGGGCTGCTCGCGATCGTCTCGGTGGTCCCGGTCGCGAGGTCGGCGCGCACGCAGCTGATGAGCGCCTCCTGCCGCGACTCGACGGCGAAGTACGCGAGCCCGCGCTCGACGTCGAGGTCGGCGAGGTGCGAGCGGCGGCCGGCGAACGCGTCGGGCGCGAAGGGCTCCGGGAACCCGCCGTCGAGCGGGACGGTGTGCGGGACGTAGTTCTCGTCCCCGTCGGCGTCGAGCATGACCACGATCAGGCCGAGCTCGGGGAGGACGTGGAAGAGGTGGCCGCCCACGAGCTCGGGGTTCTGAAGGGCGATGTTCGGGGGCAGGAGCGGTTCCGGGATGCTTCCGCCCGCGTCCATCGCGAACAGGCTGAGGTGCCCGGAGAGGTTGGAGGCGAAGACGAGCCGGTCGCCGGCGAGCTGTGGCTCGAGGAAGAGCCGAGCCGCGAGCAGCGACTCGATGCGGTTCGCGACGAGGCTCGGCACGCGGGCTAGGAGGCTACAGCTTCGAGGACGGCTTCGGGGATGTCGAAGTTCGCGTACACGCCCTGGACGTCCTCGGTGTCCTCGAGCTCCTCGACCAGCCTCATGACCCGGCGGGCGCTGGACTCGTCGGTGACCGCGACCGTCGACTTCGGCACCATCGCGAGCTCGGCCGAGTCGACCGGGAACCCGGCCTCCTCGAGCGCGCCCCGCACGGAGGCGAGCAGGTCCGGAGCGCTCGTCACCGCGAAGCTCGACCCGTCGCGCTCGACGTCGTCCGCGCCGGCGTCGGCCGCTGCCAGCACGAGCTCGTCCTCGTCGACGCCGTCGGCGGGTACGACGACGACCCCGCGCCGCTCGAACTGCCACGCGACGGCCCCGGTCGTGCCCAGGTTGCCGCCGTGCTTGGAGAAGAGGTGGCGAACCTCGGAGGCCGTGCGGTTGCGGTTGTCGGTCAACGCCTCCACGAGCACGGCGACGCCGTCCGGGCCGTAGCCCTCGTACACGACCGTCTCGAAGCCCGAGCCCTCGTCGCCCGCCCCGGCGCCCTTCGCGATCGCGCGCTCGATGTTGTCCTTGGGCATCGAGTAGGAGCGCGCCTTCTCGATCGCGTTCTGGAGGGCGAGGTTGCCGGCGGGGTCGGGGCCTCCCTCGCGGGCGGCGACGATGATCGCGCGCGAGAGCTTGGAGAAGAGCTGCCCGCGCTTCGCGTCGGTCGCCTTCTTCTTGTGCTTGATCTGCGCCCACTTGGAGTGGCCGGCTATCGGACGCTCACCTCCCGCGCCTCGCGCACGAGCTCCAGGAAGCGCTCGTGCACCCGCGTGTCGTCGGTCAGCTCGGGGTGGAACGACGCGAGCAGGAAGCGGCCGTCGCGCACGAGGACGGGCTCGCCGTCGAGCTCGCCGAGCACCTCCACGCCCGGGCCGAGCTCGCGGACGCGCGGGGCGCGGATGAAGATCCCGCGCAGCGGCCGCTCCTCGCCCGCGAGCTCGACGTCGCCCTCGAAGCTGCGCACCTGGCGCCCGTACGCGTTCCGCTCGACGACGACGTCGGCGAGGTCGAGATGGTCGCGGTCGAGGACGATCATGCCGGCACAGGTTCCGAGGACGGCGCCGCGGAAGCGGCGGATCGCCTCGTCCAGGCCGTACTCGCGGGCGAGCCGCATGATCGTGGTCGACTCGCCGCCCGGGAGCACGAGCCCGTCCAGGCTGTCGAGGTGCTCGGGCAGCCGGACCTCGACGACGTCGGCGCCCAGGCGCCGGAGCGCGCTCGCATGCTCGCGGAAGGCGCCCTGCAGCGCGAGCACTCCGATGCGCGGGGGCCGGCCCATCCCGGCGGGGCTACCAGCCGCGGACTTCGAGCCGCTCGGTCTCGGGGAGCGAGCTCGCGGAGATCCCGACCATCGGCTGGCCGAGGCCGGTGGACACGTCGGCGAGCACGCCGGCGTCCGCGTAGTGGGTGGTCGCCTCGACGATCGCGCGAGCCCGCCGGGAGACGTCCTCCACCCAGCCCTCGTGGTCGACGACTGGGTCGCGGCCCGACTTGAAGATGCCCGAGCCGACGAAGACGCCGTCCGCGCCGAGCTGCATGCAGAGGGACGCGTCGGCGGGCGTGGCGATCCCGCCCGCGGTGAACGTGACCACGGGCAGGCGGCCGTGCTCCGCCACCCAGCGCACGAGCTCCACCGGCGCGCGGTGCTCCTTCGCGGCGCCGTACAGCTCGTCCTCGCGCAGCGACTGGAGGCGGCGGATCTCGCCGAAGACGGCCCGCATGTGCGTGACCGCGTTGACGATGTCGCCGGTGCCGGCCTCGCCCTTCGTGCGGATCATGGCCGCGCCCTCGGAGATCCGCCGCAGCGCCTCGCCCAAGTTCGTCGCGCCGCACACGAAGGGGACGGTGAACTGCCACTTGTCCACGTGGTGCTCGAGGTCGGCGGGCGTCAGGACCTCGGACTCGTCGATGTAGTCGACCTCGAGCGCCTCCAGGATCTGCGCCTCCGCGAAGTGACCGATGCGGCACTTCGCCATCACGGGGATGGACACCGCCTCCTGGATCTCCTTGATCTTGAGCGGGTCGGCCATGCGCGCGACGCCGCCCTCCTTGCGGATGTCGGCGGGCACGCGCTCGAGCGCCATCACCGCGCAGGCGCCCGCTTCCTCGGCGATGCGCGCCTGCTCGGCGTCGACGACGTCCATGATGACGCCGCCCTTGAGCATCTCCGCGAGACCAGTCTTGACCCGCAGCGTCCCGTACTCGGCCACGGGCGGAGTGTAGCCGCGCGGCGGCTCGCTCCGGCTTCCCAGCCCTATCCCCAGGCCTGTGGACGGCGGGCACGGACTTTGCCGAATTTGCGGGTTTCCAGGTGTGGAAACTTCCTGGAAAACCTCGCGTCCGTCCGCACGATGTGCGAGAGATACCGGCTACCGGCGCGACTCCTCTCCCCGCAGGCGGATCCGCCTGGCCCCGAAGTTGCGCCGCCCTTGCAAGGGGCCCGCCCACCCGGGCCCCTTGTGCCGTCTGGGTTTCGACCACCCCGCTCGAGGGGTACGAAGGCGCCAGCCGCCGTCCGGCGGCGTCGAGCCCGAGGAGGGAGAGATGGCGAACGGAACGACGGACCGCGGGATCGGCGGCCTCACGCTCGGCGGCGCGCTCGTCATCGCCGGGATCGTGATCGCGATCTTCTGGAGCGTCATCATCGGCGTCATCGTGGCGATCGTCGGTCTGGTCGCGTTCGGCGGCTTCGCGAAGGGCCGCTGGTACTGAGCCGCAGCGCCCCGCGAAACCTGTCGAGTCGGCCCGCCTGGACTCGAACACACCTGGAAATTGCCTCTTTTCTGTGGCTGTGAGTGCACCGGTGGGGGCACCCGACGTCCTCGAGCGGTCAAGCCCGGCACGTCTGGTCAATTCGATGGAACGGCCGAGGCCGGGAGAAGGTCGGGACGTTCGATCGCGCACTGGCCTGATGCGGGCAGCCGCTACTCGGACGTCGGTCCCACGGGTGCGCCTCCTTCGACAGTCCTTCACGGGGCGGGTGGTTCGCGTCCGACTCGTAGCTGAGGGCGTCTGACTGCTCGCCGGCGCTGAGACTAGCGAGCTCATCGCCGAAGTGCGGGAATCGGAACCGAGACAAGAACCTGTCCATCCAAGGCTCCGGTTCATCAGTCGAGTGCGACCGCGCGTGACCCGCGACAGGGTTCGGGTATCGGCTGCCTTCGCCGCGCTCATGCCGAACGACTAGCTCGTGTTCAACTCGAGCAACAGACAGAGGAGAGCGATCACCAACCCCCTTTGACGAGGAGGCATCCCCTCAACTGTCGAGGATCACGAGAGACAGGCCATCAATCGCATCTTCGGTGTTCGCGCTTCTGCTCATTCGTGACCGTGGATCACGGCAGGGCGAACTGGATACGAGGCTTAGCGACTTGAGGGGCGCAACTGGCCTCTCTAGCCGCGCCGACGCTTGCCCACCGTGAACCAAACCACGCTCACCGACGCAAGACCGACGAGAAGCGCGATAGCCACAACGTAGTTCAGCCTGTCGAAGCAGATTCCGTCACAGCCGATCGAGAACCCAACCCCAAGCAAGAATGTCGCCACAAAGCCAGCGACGAACGCAAGGGCATACAGGATGATCATGGCAGCCGGGTAGCCTCACGGCCCTGGCGATACAAAGCATGCTTGCGATAGAGCGACGTTAGCGTCGCTAGCGGCGGACAGGCGCGAAGGAGCGGTACTACCTCACCCTCCTCGTGACCGTCACGCTCCGCCGACCCGTCTTCGACTCAGCCGCGACGCGGATTACGTAAGGAGACGCTCCTAGCAGTGGCTGCCTGACACGACCGCTGCGTGAGCGAATGATCGTTCGTACCGTGATCTGCGGAAATCGAGTACCGCGCGAGTCGCTACTGGTCAAGAGCAGCCACGGGCGGAGCGTGCGCGCCTGGGGCATTGTCTTGAACGTGTAGTAGATCAAGACATGGTCACGACCACCTCGCTTGATCCGGACTGCCGGGGCAGGCGGGAGGGTAGAACCGGTTCGCGTATCGCCCCCGAGGCGAGCTGCCGTTCCGCTCTGCGGCTGGACGGGTTGGAGCACAAGAACTACGCACGCAACAACTGCGATTCGCGCGCCTGCAGCCATGGCCACTTCTACCGGGCGACGTCTCGTTTCGGTCCGACCATGCAGGCGCGATCGGCACCATGCATGCCGTCGGGTGATCCCTTGGCTTAGGTGTTTTGGCATGGCTTCGCCCCAGTCCACGTCCAGTCATATGCGCCCTCCGCGTCGTACTGCCCGTGGTAAAGCGGCCCCTGCGGGCTGTCCGCGTCAGTGAACGGCAGCGTGCCCCCGACGCTAGCCCCCCAGCGACCCGCCCAGCCGACCCAATCAGGTCGGTTCGTGACGTCCACAACCTGAAGATCGGTCGGGCCGTCGCTATTAGCCCCGTCCGCAGAGTCCGAGACGACGTATGGACTAGCCCACACTTCGTGTGTGCCGGCGGTGAAGTAGCTGGCATGGGAGCCCTCGGCAACGTAGACGATTGGGCGGTCGTCGGATGTCCGCTCAACATCAGCCCAGAAGCATGTCTCCCTCGTATTGTGCTGAGAGTACGTCGCCACCATCGGGACAAGATCATCATCGAGGACGACTTGGATGCTCTCCCAGTCTCCCTCATGCTCCCCGGTCGCGAAGAACTGCTTCGGGTTCGCGTAGTAGAAGAACCAGTACTGAAGGATCGTCGTCCCATCGGCCGCTTCGAGGACTTGCCCATACGTCTTGTCGGCGTACGCGGCAATCCCGTGCATTGTGGCAGCGTCAATCGCTTGTCCGACGTTTAGGCCCTCGATGTCGTCATTCCAGTTCGCCGCGTCGAGGTTATCGTCACTACTCGAGATGCTCGAATCGGGATATGTCGCGCCGAGATACTCCAACGTGAGCGTCTCACCTTCTTCGTCCGGATCGGAGGATGCCGCGATCGTCTCGTCTTCCAGCACAAGCTTATTCGTGTGGTCGCCATCTACGTAGCTGTTGGTCATGACCGCGGGTGAATCGGAGCGATACGTCTCGTACGTGTCATACAGCAGACGCGGCGCGTAGAGCGACAACAGGCTCAAAGAGTCGAGACCCTCCCAGTCGCCGTCGACGAGTTGACCGATTTCAAAGTCGGTGGCTGGCCCTCTGGAGAGGAGTGTGGCTCTGACGTCGTCTGCCGTTCCGCTGTTCTCGCCGGGGTCAGAGGGGACAGTGTGACCCGTTGTCGACTTGTCGAAGGGCTGGGCCACCCATGGCTCTACAGCATCCACCGTAGCCTGGGCCAGGAACTGCGCCGGGCTCATGTAGGCGTAGCAGACAGTCAAACCCGAGACTCCAGTGTGGATATACGACCACGATGTGAAGCCATTCGCTGTGAGGCTTGCCGTGAGGTTTGCGTAGGGAACCGTGCTCAGCCCTGTCCCTGAACACGTACCGGATGGGTACGACGTCGAATCGGTCGTGCTGATCGCAGCGTACGTACCCGACGGTGTACATCCCGAATATCTCAGGCTACATTCCGCA